>Ga0208984_1000057_pt1 | contig 13776 bp, 14 predicted proteins | sample MedBloCAOM3_M3_FD_187851 | JGI IMG/M metagenome (GOLD analysis project Ga0208984, IMG submission 187851) | Forest soil microbial communities from El Dorado National Forest, California, USA - Mediterranean Blodgett CA OM3_M3 (SPAdes) (version 2) | ecosystem: Environmental > Terrestrial > Soil >... | reverse complement strand
TTGGCTCCGGACGTTGGCCCGCGCGGATTGACCTTGTGCCCACCGCGATAGTCCTGGAAATAATCGAGGCACCATTCCCAGACATTGCCAGCCATATCCTCCATGCCAAAGGGGCTCGCGCCACGCGGAAACGCGCCTACCGGGGAACTTTCCGGATAACCATCGTCTATATTGCGGTCGCTCCACGCAAAGACGGTGTTCCTATCGGCGAAATTTGCCAGGTCGCCGCGTCCTTCATCGTTTCCCCATGGATATCTGCGACCATCGGTCCCGCGGGCGGCGTACTCCCATTCGGCTTCTGTGGGCAAGCGATATTTCTTGCGTTCCCGCGTGGTGAGCCAAGCGCAAAATTTGATCGCATCCAAGCTGCTCACGTATACGACAGGGTGTGAGTCGCCCGCCCCGTTGGCACGTTTGCGCACGTGTGAAGGGTCAAATTGCTCGTAATCGCGGTTCGTTACCGGATATCGTGAAAGATAGTAGCAGCTTAGCGTCACTCTTGTCGTCGGCCGCTCATTCGGGGTCGCGTTCAGATCGTCGCTTCCCATCACAAATTCACTCGAGGAGATGAAGAGCATTGGACAGCCCAATGAAGTTTCAAAATTGGCATAACGCGAACGCTCCGACGCGACGTCGATTTTGACGGTCGCAGCAACCGGCTCAGGCTCTTCAGCCACTGGCTTGGGCATTGATTTTTCGTCCGCCTCATCCAGGTAGAGATCGACAAGGTCCTCGGCTTCGTCCACGTCGATGCCGAGATTCTCCGCCATGTTTATGAAGGCATCGCGTTGGTCGTCGCGTATGGAAGTGCTGTCGAGGGCGCTCAGACGGAGCATGCGCAGAAATTCTTCCTGCGGATTCTTGCCGGCCTCGACTTGCGATCCTGCGCCAGCCGCAGGCGGCGGAGGCGGCGCGACCGTTTCCACGCGCTCGATGCAGCTATCTTTGATCTCGGCCTCGATCTGCGACTCGATCTGCTCCTTCGTCAATCCGTGATCGGCGCCAAAATGATAAAGATTCTCTTCCTCATCTTTCGTCAGAACGCCGTTCGAGGTAGCGAAGGTCAAATACTTTTGAAATTCCGCGCTGGCTTCTTCGCGTTCGCGCGTCGCAAGTTCCTCGTCCAAGACCTGGCGTCGGGCCGGGTCGAGAAGCTCGACCCGCGCCTCGGTGAGAAAGCGCGAGGATTCATCCAGGCCGGAGCGGAGCAACTGCGTAAGCGGGTTACTCGGCTGATTCTTCAGTGGCAATTTCTTTTGCCACCAGCGCAAGAGTTCACGGCAATGCTCCTCGATAACTTGATTGCTCGGGTTCGCGCGCGGATCGAGGCAGAGCCGTTCGTAAAAATTAGACGACTTGTAATTGTTCCAACCTTCCCACTTTCGCGGATCGTCAGGAAGAGGAAGTGGAAAACTGATGTCGCACTTGGAGTTCACGCGACAGTCACATCGCTCAGGCTTGATATGGCCGCTTCAATCTCTCCGGGGGCCAGACCAGTGCTTCGGCCGATCAAAACCTTCGAGCGATTGCCGCAAGCTTCGACCGCTACCTCGAGCACTTGATTGGCGTTATATTGGTAAGTCAGTTCAACCGCCGAACCTTTTGGCAGGAATGGCGGCAACTTCACATCGCAGATGCCAAGAGGCGTGCATTCCGCCGGCAACGAACTTTCTCCTTCCACAATCTTCACGACCGCGTGCTGCATGTTCGCGCTCGCCGTCCCGAAGGAATTTTTCGCCAGGGCCGGAATCGCCGTCATTTTTCGAATCATTGGAAAGACATATTCCTGCAGTTGTTTTTCATCCCACAAAACCACACCCAGGGTGTGCGAGGTGATGTTTGTCACTTGAATCAGGCCACCCTCCCGCGAGGAAAATTGCTGACGCGTGACCTCTCCCAGCACCTTCTCCCCCGTCACGTCTTCTTCGCGCAACATCGACAAGACCGCCTGAATCGCGGCGCCCAAGGCCACGGCTTCATCCGGATTCACATCATCGACGATCGGCGATGGCGTGAGCTCCGAAATCATCGTCCGTACCATCGGCATGCGCGTCATTCCACCGACCAGAAGCACCTTGTCGACTTTGTCCCACTTCATCTTGGCTTCTTGCATGACCATCTCGCAGATCGTCTTGCATTTTTCGACCAGGTGCCGTGTGCTTTTCTCGAATTCCTCGCGCGTTAACTCCAGCTTGACGCTTTTTCCATTGTGATGATGGACAATGGTCGTGCGCTTCCGGCTGGTGAGCTGGATCTTGGCGGCCAACGCGCGGCTCTGCAGGTCTTGATAAGACTGTAGATCGAGCAGTGGATTTTCCCCATGGCACTTATCGAATTCGTCCGCCACCATGTTGACGATTACGTCGTCCCAATCTTTTCCCCCGAGGCGATGATCCCCATTGGTCGCGAGCATCTCGATCTTATGCTCGTGAATGCGCATGATGGTTACGTCAAAAGTGCCGCCACCCAAATCGAAAACAAAAACCGTTTGATCTTGGTCCAATTTATCAAGCCCGTAGGCCAAAGCCCCGGCCGTCGGTTCGTTGATAATTTGGAGAACGTTCAATCCGGCGAGTTGACCGGCCGTGATGGTAGCGGTGCGCTCGGCGTCGTTAAAGTAAGCTGGCACCGTAATGACCGCGTCCGTGACCGGTTCGCCCAGAAATTTTTCCGCGTCGGCCTTTAGTTTTTTCAGGATCAATGCAGATAGTTCTTCGGCCGAATAAATCTTCCCGCCGAATTCGCGATGGAATTGCTCCTTTGACTTACCCATTTCGCGCTTCACGAAATCGACAATGTTTTCAGGTTCACCCACGGAGCTGTTTTTCGCGATCGTGCCGACGATCGCATTCGCGCCGTCGAAGAGAATGACCGATGGAGTGATTCGCTCGCTTTCGGCGTTTGCCAGGATTTGTGGTTTTCCGTAGGCGTCGATGTGTGCCGCGGCCGAAAATGTCGTGCCAAGATCAATGCCTATTGCTTTGCGTGTGGCCATATGTGGGAGATTGCTCGTGCTGCTTCTGCTCTAGTCGCAGTTTTTATGCCGAACGTAGATGCGAATTTCGATGTCGCCCCTGAAACAAAAACAGACCCTCCGCGTTCGCAGGATCGACATCATTTTCGGCCGGTCTCAGCCGAACCGTTTCGCGATAACTTCCTCGGCACGAATGAGCTTACCCCGCCATTGAAACCCGCGCTTCACCCGCATGACGATGCGGCCGTCCTCCTCGGCATAATCCGCTGGTTCGTAACTGAGCACTTTGTGCAGCGCACGATCGACGCTCTCTCCTGCCTCGATCTCCTTCACTTCGAACCGATGCAGAATTTCCAGGAGCGATAGCACGGCGTTCTCCAAGTTATCGCGCCATTGCGCCACGGCGCCACGCTTGCCTTCGTCTTCCGCCGCCGATTGCAATTGCGAAGAAAGGCTCGTCAGATCATCGAAGAGATGGACCAGATCGTGAATAAAAGGTTTTTGCAGTGATTCGTGCAAAAAATTGTCGCGGTACTTGAGCAACTCTTCGTGCAACGAATCAAACAACCGCTGGTTGACGCTTTCCGTGCTGCGAATGGCCGAGAGTTGCTCATCTACTTTTTGGAATTGTTGGAGCAAATCCGCCGAAGGTTGCGGAATCGAATTCGCCAGCTGGTCGATCCGATCACTGAGCGCAGTTTCCAGCCTCTGTATCCGGTCGTTTAACAAATGAAATACACCCAGAATGTCCGCCGCGCCGGTTTTGTTGGAAGCATTTTCGCCGTTTTCCGGCGCACCGGCCGGAGGCGTTTTCTCCGCCTCGGCGCTGAGCAATTTCATTACCGCAGCGAATTCGTCCTTCGTCTTCGCTTCCTTACCCATGCCCCTCCTCTTTGGCGAAGAAGCTACGGATCGCCTCGACTAATCCCTCGATGTCGTATCGCCGCGCTTGGATATCGATCTTTAATCCTTGCTCGCGCGCTGTTTTCGATGTGACCGGACCAATACTTGCCACTTGCATGCCTTTTGGCCACGGCAAATCCAGCGCGACAAAATTTTCCACCGCCGACGAGCTCGTAAACGTGATAAGATCGGCGCCTTCCTCCAATAGGCGCCGCCGCGCGCCGGTAGCGTCGCGCGTCTCTGGAACTGTGCGATAAGCGAAACCTTCGTCCACGATTGCTCCCAAACCCGAGAGTTCCTTAGGGAGCACGTCTCGCGCCTTTTCCGCCCGGGCAATTAGAATTCGGAGGTTCTCGACGCCTCCCTGCCTTGCGAATTCGCGCACGATCGCTTCGGCCACGAATTCCTCCGGTTGAAGATCGACATGCAGATGATAATCCTTCACCCGCTGCGCCGTGGCCGGTCCGATCGCCGCGATCCTCACTCCGCCAATTTCCCGCGCATCGTCGTAGAGTTTGAAAAACATTTCAAAAAATGCCTCCACGCCGTTTGGGCTCGTGAAAACAATCCAGTCATAGGAATGCGCATCTTGCACGAGCTCGGCGAATTCGCGCAGGTCTGTCGGTGGCTCGATTCGAATCGTCGGTAATTCCACGATCTCCGCGCCCAGTGCGCGCAATCGGTTGCTTAGCTCGCTGGCCTGCTTGCGCGTGCGCGTGACCACGATCCGTTTGCCTGAAAGCGGACGCTTCTCATACCAACTCAAGTTTTCGCGCAGCGCAACAACGTCGCCAAATACGGCGACCGCCGGCGCTTCGAACCCAAGATCGGCAACGCGTTGCGCGATGTTTTCGAGCGCGCCGACCAACGTTTCCTGCCGGCCGGTCGTCGCCCAACGAACCAACGCAACTGGAAGATCTTTGCGCGCACCCTGTTCCATCATCCGCTGCGCAATCGCTTCGATCCGCTCCACGCCCATCAGCATCACTTGCGTCCCGCCCAGCTTCGCCAATGCTGCATAATCGATCGAGCTTTGTGTTTTCGCCGGGTCCTCGTGCCCGGTGAAAAATGTAACGTGCGAATTTTGTGCGCGATTCGTCACTGGAATGCCTGCGTAAGCCGGTCCTGCAATCGCCGAAGTAATTCCGGGAACAATCTCGAAAGCGATTCCTGCATCGACAACCGCTTTGGCTTCCTCCGCGCCCCGACCAAAAACAAAAGGATCGCCGCCTTTCAGTCGCACCACTTGTTTTCCTTCACGCGCTTTTTCGATTAACAGCGCATTGATCTCATCCTGCTTCGGCGCGTGTTTGCCCGCCTCTTTTCCAGCGTAAATGATCTCCGCGTCTTCGCGCGCCCAACCCAGCATTTCCGGATTGGCGAGATGATCATAAACGATCACATCCGCCTGCTCGATGCACTCTTTTGCGCGTAACGTCACCAGCCCAAGATCGCCCGGTCCCGCGCCCACGAGATAAACTTTCCCGTTTTCTCTCTTGCTCATGCTCGTAATCGTTACTTCTCGATCTTTCGAAACAATTCCAACGCCAATTTCTCCACGTCTTCGCTCGGCCCCTCCACCGCGCCCTCGCGCGGCGTGGTCGCTCTAAGATCGAAAACCTGGGCGCGTATTTTCATGAGTGTTCCTTCCACGATTGCCAGAACTCCCACCGGTTGATTGCAATCGCCCTGCAACCAGCGAAGAAATTCGCGTTCCGCCCGCAAACAAAGTCGCGAGTCGAAATGATTCAGTGGACCAATTAGCGCCTGGACCCTCTCATCCCCGCTGCGCGCTTGCAGCGCGATCATGCCCTGTCCGCCGGCCGGCAAAAAAATTTCCTGCGGAAGAAGCGCGGCTGGAAATTCGCTGCCCTCAAAAATCACGCGTTGATCTTTTTTCGTCAGGCCGAGACGCTCGAGCCCGGCGCGCGCCAGGATGATCGCGTGCCACTCGTTTTTGGTCAGTTTGCCCAAGCGCGTCGGCACATTGCCGCGAAGATCGACAATCTCCAGATCGGGACGCTTCCAATGCAGCTGATGTTTGCGGCGCACACTGCCCGTCGCGACAATTCCGTTCTGCGGAAGGGAATGGAGATTGCACGGGGTGGTTGCAACCAGGACATCATCCACGGGCGCGCGCGGCAGGACGGCGGCGATCTCCGTTCCCCGCGCCAGTTTGCTTGGTAAATCCTTTGCGCTGTGCACGGCAAGATCGACATCTCCTTTGACGAGCGCGCGTTCAATCTCCGCGGTAAATAATCCCTTTCGACCGGAAGGCAGATTACGCGGTTTCTTTGCTTCGTCGCCCGACGTTCGAATTATTTTCGTTTCGACAATTAGATCGGCCCAACGCTTGCGCAATCCGTCGGCGACCGCGCGCGTTTGCGCCCGCGCCAACTCACTCCCGCGCGTCCCGAGCACGATCCTGGTGATGCTGGCGCGTTTCATCTCTGCAACTGTAGCGGCGCTCTCTGGCCGCCGAAACTATTCAAATCGGCGGTCATAGACCGCCGCTACAATTCTGACGCACGAAGCGCACTGTCGCCGACCGTCGCCTTATCGCGCAGGCACGACGCAACATCGCTGCGGCTAACGAATCTCTTCTGAAAATCATCCACATGCTCGTTGATAATCTTCTCCGCCGCCGCCACCTGCTGCCGCCGCAGGGCAAGTGATTGCTCGGCCACCGATTGCAACGAATCGATATCGTAAAGATAAACGCCGTCCATTTCGTTTACCGCCGGATCGACATCGCGTGGCACCGCGATATCGATGATGAACAGCGGACGGTCGACGCGATCGCACAACATCGGCGCCAGATTGTCGGGCACGAGTAGCTGCTCATCGGAAGATGTCGATGTTATCAAGATGTCGATCGTGCGGCATTGGTCGCGCCATTGCGCAAAGGGAACAGCCGCGCCACCAACGAGTTGCGCAAGTTGCAGCGCGCGCTCGGCCGATCGATTGCTCACACGCAGATCAGCCACGCCACGCGAAACTAGCGCACGCGCCGTCCGCTCGCTCGTTTCGCCGGCGCCGAGCACGAGAACCTTGCGCCCGGCGAGATTTCCGAAGATTTTTTGCGCAAGATCCACAGCCACCGATCCGACCGAGACCGCCCCACGAGTGATCTCCGTGCGGCTGCGAACTTGTTTGGCCACGCGAAACGCACGCTGAAACAATCGATGCAGCGTCGATCCCGCTGCGCCGGAATTTCTCGCCGATTCATAGGCTTTCTTTACCTGACCAAAAACCTCCGTCTCGCCCACGACCATCGAGTCGATTCCGGAAGCGACTCGGAAAAGGTGCCGCACGCATTTTATGTCCTCGTAGCGATAAAACGCTGCCGTCTCCTCGTGCGAAACGTCCTTGTCGATGTTGCGGGAGAGGCAGCGCGCGATCTCTTCAGTCGAAACCCGTCGTTCCGCCGTGCCGTAGACTTCCACCCGATTGCACGTCGGCAGGAACAATGCTTCCGCGCAACCTGAATCGCGCAACACGCATTCTGTTTCGGCATCGCCCGCGAAACGCTCACGCGTTTCCACGTTCGCAGTATGATGGCTGAGGCCGACGCAAAAAAGGTTCATGGCAACGAATGCATCTGCGCGGTAAAACTGATGCCCCAAAGAAGGGTGAGGGCCGCCGCGAACCCGACAATGCAAAGTGCAGCGACTCGGGTAGGCGCCAATCGCCGAAAATGTCGACCCTGCAAGATCACGGCATAGAGTAGCCAGACGCCGAGCGCGCATACCACCTGCAGGCGCGGCAACGGTGCGTCAATGAAGAAACCGCTGGCCAGCCCGAGCGTATAAAGCGCGAATCCCCACCAAAGCAATCGCGTGATCGCGGCAAAGAGATCGGTTAGCGGCGGAAGATGATAAAAGATGGAATGCAGTTGATGGGTCTTGAGCTGGCGCTCCTGCACGAGATACATCACACCTGCCACGCAGGCGAGCGCGAACGCACCATACGCCACGATCGACATCGAGGCGTGAAATTCGAGCCATGGGTTGGCCGGTATTTTCACCGGATGCCGGACGTCGATCGGCGCGAGCAAAGCCAATGTTTGAATCAGAAAAACCAGCGGCGCCGTGAACGCACCCATGAGTGAGAGGCGATATGTCGGACCGATCAGCATGTAGATCAGCGCGACCGACCACCCGAGAAAGATCAGGACCTCGAACAAATTTGTGAGCGGACAGCGATGCAATTCGTGACCGCGGATGGAGAGGAAGGCAGATTGAAAAATGAAGCCGAGTCCGATGGCGAGAAAATTGAAACGCGTTGGGCGAAAGATTCCGGCGCGCAACGCCACGCCCATGCGCGCTACCGCCGCAGCAAAGCAAATTGTCGAGACGACGAGAAGTTGTCGATCCATCGCGAGGCGGCATTCTAAGATTGCCCATTCCGCTTGGCAATGCCGCGCAAATCGCTTTGCGCTCGCTATTTGAACTCAAGCCACGCAATCATCCCGCCATGAACATTCCACGTCTTATTTTCGCTATCGTCGCCGGGTTTGTGGTGATCTTCGCGAGCGATTGGCTCATTCACGGCATTTGGATGAAGTCCGATTATCAGGCTACGCAACAACTTTGGCGGCCGGAGGCGGAAATGCAATCCCACATGGCTTGGATGCTGGGCGCTCAACTCTTGACCGTGATTACCTTCGTCCTGCTTTGGACGCGCTGGGCTGAAACCGCGCGCTTGGGTTGCGCGGTTGGATTCGGTCTGCTCATGGGCATGTTCTCGGGCGTATGGGCAATCGTTCTCTACGTCATTCTACCCATGCCCGGCGCAATCGCCGCGAAATGGTTCTTCGCCGGGATCGTGCAATGCATCCTGCTCGGCATCGTCACTTTCTACGCTTACAAGCCGGCCGCTTCAGCCACTGCGAACTAGGCAGAAAAGAAACCGCCCGCCGCCGCTCATCCAGGCGGCAGCGGGCACCGATGATCCAGGGGGAAAGCCGCTATTTTTAACCCGGTACGTGAGGAATTCGTCCTCACATTGAGGATTACGGAGTCGCGAGTCCGTAGTTTTCAGAAATTTTCCGATCGCTCTCTCGAACCGCCAGCGTTGACCTTTGCAGCCGAGTCACTAGCCTCAACGGCCGATGGCTACCGAAATGATCGATAAGCTGCATGCCGCTGTACGCGATGTGCCGGATTTTCCCAAGAAAGGAATCATCTTCAAAGACATCACGCCCATTCTCAATGATGGCGCGCTTTTCCGTGCTTCGATCGATGTCTTTCTCGAACACTGTCAGGGTAAGAAGATCGACAAGATCGTTGGAATCGACGCGCGCGGATTTCTTTTCGGTTCGGCCGTTGCTTATGAACTCGCCATAGGCTTTGTTCCGCTCCGAAAAAAAGGCCGCCTTCCTTACAAAACCGAAAGCGCGAAGTATTCGCTCGAGTACGGAGAAGCCGAAATGGAATTACACATCGACGCGATCAAGCCCGGCGAACAAATTGTCTTGATTGACGACTTGCTTGCAACTGGCGGGACATCAGCTTCCGCCGCCACGCTCATCTCAAAAGTCGGCGGAAAACTAATTGAAGCGCAATTCCTGATCGAGCTGGAGTTTCTGCGCGGTCGCGAAAAGCTCGCGCCCACACCGGTCGTTTCGTTTTTGAAATACTGAGTCGAGAGTCAGAGGATTCAGAAGATTATTTGGATTAAATCTTTCAAATCCGGTTAATCCTGTCTCTCTTCCGCTTTAGGAGTGGCCGCAACCGCAATTCGGTTCGCCGTTCGGGCGCTCGGTCAGGACGAGCTCCATCTTAATATCCTGAAAAGCGAGCTGATCGTGAATCATGCCAAGAAGCTCAATCGCACGAACATCAGGCGTATGCGCGCAACGCACCTCGATTCGCGCAGGTTTCTTCGCCAGATCGGGATGTGATTCCGCGAACTCGCCATCGAGCAAAAACGACGCGTAGGCGTTGAACCGTTCCTGCAATTCGTGCAGTCGCGCATCCGAACCATCCCACGTCCGCGGCTCGTTCATCACGAGCAGGACTTCGTCCGTCTTTGTGTCGTGCGCGAGCAGATCGATCACGCCGGCGCGATTGTCGATCTTTCCGGCCTCGGATTGTCTCGGCTCAGCCATTGGACGTTGTACGTTGAACCTTGAGCGTTGAGCGTTCAAGCTGGAAGCGGATGAAAGCACGCTGGGTTTTGCTCGCAATGAGTGTATGCGTCATCGCACGACACGCGTCCGCGCAGTTCACGCCCGCGCTTTTGCAGAACGACAGCTATTGGAGTGACGGCAAAGCCGAGTTTGATTTTTACGACGCGCAAATTGTCCGCGAAGGCCAACCGCGGCAGTGCGAGGTGCTGCACATTGCGTTACGTGAACCATTCGACCCGAAACAATGGGTAAAGGTGGATGATTGGAAGAAACCGGGCGTCATCCCGGTTGTGAAATTGAATCAAGTCCTGCACGTGCCAGTCGGCGTTTATATTCATCAAGAGATGCACTCGGCCTATTGGAAGATCGACAACGGCACGCTGCTGAAATGGTCGCTCACGCACAACGATAGCTTTGGTAACACGTTCAAAGAAGTGCGCTGTTTCGGGCAACAGCTCGCTTTTAACTGGCACACCTATTGGGAGGGCATGGCGGATGGCAACGAAGACATTACGCCGCCGGCCAACGGCTATTTCTATGACGAGCTTCCGTTACGCGTGCGAACAATCGATTTCTCGAAACCGGCCGGCGAATTCGAAATTCAACTCGCGCCCACGGTCCTCCATGCAAAAAAAGACACGATCATGTTCAAACCGGCGAACGTGAAATTCACTGCGAGCGAACGCAAGATCGACATCTCCGTTCAACATTCCGGTGGAACAGATCGTTTTGTTCTGGACGGCAATTTCCCCTATCTCCTGCGTGAATGGAACGCCGCCGACGGCAGCCATTTAAAACTCAAGAATAGCCTGAAGATGGATTACTGGAACTACAGCAAGAACGGCGACCGCGAACGCGCCCTAAAGAATCCGATGCTCGGCCACCCTGATTGACCGGTGGGGCGAGACTCAATGCCACTCCTGCTCCGAGCGTGCCGACGAATCAAATTGAGGCAATAGCGCTGGCGGTTTAAAGTTGATTCGTGCCGAGAACAAAAAGATCGAAACCGAATCGACTAACGCTGCTCGGACGAAGCGAGACGCGCGCACCCGCTTCACCGTCCGAAGCGCGCTTGGAAACATTCTCCAATCCTGCGCGGCGAAATTATTGGATCCATTTCGAAACGGACGATTTCACTTCGCTTTGTCCGGTCACCGGCCAGGCCGATTTCGCCAGGATCGACATTGACTATTCGCCCGATCGTTCATGCGTAGAGAGCAAATCGCTGAAGTTCTATCTCGCGTCCTACCGCAACGAGCGCGCGTTCAACGAAGCGGTCACCAACCGCATTCTCGACGATTTTGTGCGTGCCTGCTCGCCACGGGAAGCGATCGTGACGGCGCAGTTCTCCGCGCGCGGCGGTATCGCGTTGACCGTGCGCGCACAATACCCCGACAAAAATCCGAAGAAAGTTGGCCGCAACGGCCGATGAAACACGCGGTTGTCCTTTTGAGCGGCGGACTCGATTCAACAACCACCCTGGCGATTGCGACCGCGCAAGGGTACGCCACCTACGCGCTCTCGTTTGATTACGGGCAACGTCATAAGATCGAAATCGAGGCCGCGCGACGAATCGTAAAATCTCTCGGCGTAAAAGAACATCGCGTCGTCGAGATCGATAATCGTCTCTTCGGCGACTCGGCCTTGACCGATGATGTCGATGTTCCGAAGTCGCGCCCGGAAAAAGAAATCAGCGCGGGCATTCCGGTCACATACGTTCCGGCGCGCAACATTATCTTTCTCTCCCATGCATTGGCCTGGGCGGAAATGATTCCCGCCGGTCATATTTTTCTCGGCGTGAACGCGATTGATTACAGCGGTTACCCCGATTGCCGGCCCGAGTTCATCGCTATGTTTGAGACGATGGCCAACATCGGCACCAAAGCCGGCGTCGAAGGTCGACGCTTTCAGATTCACGCGCCGCTGATCAAGATGTCGAAGGCGCAAATCGTCCGCAAAGCAATCGAGCTCGATGTCGATCTTGCCCTTACGCATAGTTGTTATGATCCCACGCCAGAGGGTCGTGCCTGCGGTCAATGCGATTCCTGTCAATTGCGCCGGAAGGGTTTTCGCGAAGCGGGCGTAATCGATCCTATCAAGTACGCGACGGCATGAAGCCGGCGTTCGGCATGTTCGTCCTCACGAAACGCGAGCAGCGCGTTGTGATCGTGATCATGTTCGCGCTCCTCACCATTGCACTGGTGAAACGTTACCGCGATACCGGCACAATCATTCCTGCACAACCGACGCCGTCGCCGCAAATGAGCGCAACCCCCTCATCACCTCCGGATGAAGAGCGCGCGATCCCCGGCGACGCGCGCTAATCCTCAATCGAGCGCGCGGGAACGAGCGAGTTAACTAACCTTCGTGCAAACCAGGTATACGTCCGTAACCGACGAAGACTGGGCCCGGTTTGTCATTGGAGCGCGGAGCAAGTCGCGAGACTTTGAAATCGAACACGCTCACCCCAAAACGCGATTGGCCCTTGTAGGTGCGGCCGTCGCTCGCGCCCACCATGATGCGATGATTGGTCGCTTTTTCGCGACCGAGATAAATCATCGTGTGTGTGATATCCGGATCGCGGTCGGTAATGTAAGTGCCGCTCCAAAAAAGGAGATCACCGGGTCTTAGTTCATCGAGCTCAAAGGTGTCGTCGCTATGTCCGAGCACAGCCTTGAAATTTCCGGATTTGCGCACCCAAATATATTGCTCGCGGGCATCGCGCGGCACGTCGCCGTAACCGCTTTTCCCAAGCACGTAATGAATGAAGCCGGAGCAATCCATGCCGCCGTTCGCGGGATCGGCTGAACCATATTTGTATCCAAGGTTTTGCGATGTAAGAGCGAGACCTGCCTCAATGATCTTGCGCACCTCTGGCGAATAATTGTCGTAGCCGACGATCTCCCCAGTCGTCACGGTTGCGTTTGGCGCGCCCTTTTTCGCAACGGCCGAAGGAGACGTTGTTCCAGCCGGGGAAGTTTTTTTCGCGGCCAATGACGGGCTTGGCGTGGTCGTCGGAGTTTCGCGCGGCGGCGGTGTGATCGATGGAGTCGGAATTGATTTGGTCGTGCCGGAAGGAGATGGGCGTGGTGTCGTTGGCGGAGTCGGTTTCGGTTTAGGTGTAGCCGAAGGTTCCGGTGTTTCGCTCGGGCTCGCACTCGGTTTAGGCGTAGCCCGCGCACCGGGTGACGGACTGGGCGCCTCTTTTTTCCTCGGCCTTGTTGTCTTTCGTTTTTTGCGCGATGGCGTGGGCGTCGGTGTTCGCGTGAAAAAATCCTTTACCTTTTCCGCGAACGATTCGTCCTGCTCTTCGGTTGCGCGCACCGGCGCAGCGACAGCGAATGCCGCCAGAATCACGATCAAGACTCGCAACCTTCTCTTCATATCCAAATCAGGCCGCCAATTCTTGGAGCACAGCTTGATTCATCCGGATGCCCGCGTCGAGATTCTCCAGCGGAAAATTCTCATTCGGCGAATGCGCGCGGCAATCTGGCAGAGCCAGTCCAAGCAAAAGCGTTTCCACGCCGAGAATATTTCGGAAATCGGAGACGATCGGAATGCTGCCGCCTTCGCGAATGAGTGCGACGTCGCGGTCAAAAACTTTTTTTAGAGCGCGTTCAGCCGCTTTCACAAATTTTGAATTGGGATCGGTCAAATACCACGTCCCGCTGTGTCCGCTGGTCATCTCGAGCGTCGCGCCCGCCGGCATGTTCTTTTGCAAATGTTTCTTGGCTAGATCGACAATCTCATCGCCGTTCTGATTCGG
>Ga0208984_1000056_pt1 | contig 13915 bp, 6 predicted proteins | sample MedBloCAOM3_M3_FD_187851 | JGI IMG/M metagenome (GOLD analysis project Ga0208984, IMG submission 187851) | Forest soil microbial communities from El Dorado National Forest, California, USA - Mediterranean Blodgett CA OM3_M3 (SPAdes) (version 2) | ecosystem: Environmental > Terrestrial > Soil >... | reverse complement strand
TGCTGCAGCGCTTCGTCATAGGTGTAGTCGAACGAAAACTGCAGTTTGACGTCGGACAGTCCGTACAGCGAGATGGTGCGGATCGTGCGCAGGTTCTTGATGCCCGCGACCTGGGTCTCGATCGGAATGGTGATGTAACGTTCGATCTCTTCCGAGGACAGACCGGGGCTTTGCGTCACGATGTCGACCATCGGCGGCGTCGGATCGGGATAGGCCTCGATGTTGAGCTGGCGGAACGCGAGGGCGCCTCCCGCCATCACGGTCACGAACAGCGCAAGCATCAGCAACCGATGCTTGAGCGCAAAGGCAATAAGCGCATTCATGAGTCACGGCTCGCTTGTCGCCCCCGACGAGCTTCAACTGGCGCTTGCGGCCCGGTCGATGAACAGGCTGCCGCGGGTGATCACGCGCTCGCCTGCATTGATTCCTTCGAGGACCTGGATCATCCGGCCGTTGGTGAGGCCGGTCTTGATCTGGCGCAGCTCGATCGTCTTGTCCTCATGCGCCACCCAGATGCGCACCGAGCTGCCTTCATAGATGAGCGCCTCGCGCGGGACAGCGACGCCGGCGAGATCCTGCTCGGTGAAGATGCCGACATTGGCATACATCTCCGGCTTGAGGAGGGCGCCCGGATTGTCGATCGTCGCGCGCACCAGCAGCCGACGGCTCGTCGGGTCGAGCGCGGTCGCCACATAATTGAGCTTGGCCTTGAAGACACGGTCGGGATAGGCCAGCACCGTGAACTGGAGATCCTCGCCGACGCGCACGCGCCCGGCCTCGGTCTCGCGCACATAGGCGGTGAGCCAGACGGTCGAGAGGTCGCCGATCACGAAGACCGGGTCGGTGGCGCCCGCGTTGACATACTGGCCGGGTCCGACCTTGCGTTGCACGATCGTCCCGGCGATCGGCGCGAAGATCGCCGTCTCGGCGCTGATGCGCCCCTTCTCCTGGAAGGCGGTGATTTCATCGTCGGTGCGGCCGAGGATGCGCAGCCGGTGGCGCGCCGCCTCGAGCGCGGTCTCGGCCGAGCGCAGGTCGTTCTGCGCCGCGGTCAGGTCGGCTTGCGATTGCTGCCATTCCTTGAGGGCGACCGCCTTGCCCTCGTACAGGTCCTTGTTCCGCTTCTCGACGATCTGCGCCAGATTGAGCTGCGAGCGCGCCTTGTTGGCGCCCGCGGTGGCGGTGCGGAAATCGTTCTGCGCCTGCACCATGTCGGCGGCTTCGATGGTGAACAGCGGCTGGCCCGCCGTGACGCTGTCGCCGGGCCGGGCGAGCAGCTTGGTCACGCGTCCCGCATAGGGCGAGAAGATCGGCGTCGAGCGGTCCTCGTCGACCGCGATCTTCCCTTCGGTCACGTGCTCGGTGCGGAATGCCTGCTCCTGCACGCGCTCGACCGTCAGGGTGACCCATTCGGCGTCGGTCGGGTGATAGAAGTGCTGGGCGCGCTTGGCCTGGCTGGAAATCTCGGAATCGGACCCCTTGAGGCTTTGCGGCTCCCTCACCAACAGGAAGACGCCGACGCCCGCCACGAGAGCGAGCGCGAGCGCGGCCATGGCCTGCAGCCGCCACGACAGGGCCGGCCCCGCCTGGTGGGACCCGGTCAGGTCTTCGCTCAACTCACGCTCCCTCTTGGGCGTTTCCTCGTCCCGGCGGATATAGGCCTAAAATATACCGCTTACAGTTAAAACAAACGGAATTGGACGAGGTTGCGTGGAGCCCCGCCCCAAATGCCCGGGCGGTGGAGCGAAATCAAGGCATTTCGAGGGGCCCTGGGGCCCCGGCGAGGCCCAGGCGCCGGCTCAAAACTCGGCGTGCAACCTTCCGGAGAAAACCGATACCGGCCCGCGATCGGCATTATAGGCCGGGTTGGCGATGAATTGGTAGTCGAAGGTCAGGCTCATGGCGTCGAACAGCGCGATCGAATAATAGGTCTCCAGGATCCGCTCGGTGCGGTAATTGAGCCGGCCGTCGCCGATCAGGATGCCGAGGCCGCCGGCCGCGATGAAGTCGCGGTGATCCCGCGACAGGCTGTTGATGGCGGCACCGATGCCCACCGTATCATTGGTCCGGCCCCAGGACGTGCCCTTGATCGAGGTGCCGAACGAGAGGCTCTGGTCGATGTCGGTGAAGGCCATGATCTCGTTGCGGCCATCGTTCCAGCTCCAGCGCCCGAACACGCCGATGTCGTCCGCAATCGACTGCTCGACGTTGAACACATAGCCGTATTTGATGCGGCCGCGGCGGGTCTGGGCGATGTCGAGGTTCAGCACGGGATTATCGAGCGTCTCGCGATAGCTGCCGGCGAAAACGCTGTTGAGCCAAGCGATCGCCCGCAGCTTGCCGGGACGCGAGAACAGCGAGAAGCGCTCCTCGAGCTCCAGCACGTATTCGCCGCGCTGGAACACTTTCGGATCGAAATCGTTCGAATTCGATTCCTTGTCCATCAGGAAATAGCCGGCGCGCAACGCCCAGTTTTTCTGATTGAATTCCGCGGTCGCCCCATAGCTCAGACCGATCTTGTCGGCCGAATAGTCGAAGGCGCCGGGCGCCCAGATCGACCAGTTCATGAAATCCTTGCGGGTGTCCTTGGCGTAGGAATTGCCGTCGAACATGTCCATCACCGCGAAGCGCCCGGCCTGGATGGTCAGGCGCGAGACGTCGACCTTGCCGGCCAGCTGGTTCGGGGCGCTCTCGAGGCTCTCTTGTTCGCCGCCGAATCCGAACGTGTGGCGCAGAAACAGCCGGGACGTGCTGTAGCGCGGGTAGGGAAAGTTCGACTTCTGGGCTTCGCCGTTGCTAAATCCGGCGAGGCCGACCGTGTCGTTGAAGCCGAAGCCCTGGAGAAGCTCAGGATTGTAGTAGAGCTCGCCGCCGTCCCACAGCCGGAAGCCGAGATACACGCTGCTCGACCAGGTGTTGCGCGTCTCGGCCCAGGGCGTCAGGCTGTTGGCGCCGAAATAGGACGAACGAAACGCCGGATGGGCCTGCTGGATGTAGGTGGTCTGGCCATGCATTTCCCAGCTGGGGAGCTCCGTGATGGCCTGCGGGCCGGCCGGCGCGGCAGCCCCGTAGGACCAATCGAGCTTGCGATTGAGGCCGAGCCGCAGCTCGTGCAGATCCATCGTCCCGGCATAGCGCGTGCCCGACGGAAACAGGGCTTCGGCCGATCCATACCGGCTGTAGAGATATTGGAATTGCAAGGTCCAGTGCGGCGCGAACCCATATTCGGCGCCTCCGCCCACCACCCAGCCGGGGCGCACGCGCAGCGCCTTCTCGGCGTCGCCGCTCGGCAGCGGATTGAGAATACGCGAGCCCGCGAAGGCGAAGCCGCCGGTCGCATAGACCATCCAGGGCTCGAACACATAGCCGGCGCGGCCCCGCACCGTCCCGACATAATCCAGTTGCTGGATGAGATCGCCGTCGGGCCGCGGCACCAACGCCATGTGCGGGTTGCTGTCGAGGAAACTGGGAACGCTGATGTCGCCTTCGACGCCGAGCAGGATTCGCGACGGCAGGACGTAATTGTAGCCCGCGTGCAAGCCCGCCATCAGGCCGCCGAAGCTGTTGGTGCCCGCGATCGGCGCCGGATCCCAGACCGTGTGACGCGTGTGTCCCGGCCCGTAAGCCACATGGCCACCGACATAGAACCCGTCCCAATCATAGGGGAGCGACCTGGCCGGGGCTTTGACCGCCACGGCAGGATCGGCCGCCGCCGCGGGGTCGTGCACGGCGAGCGCGACGAGCGCGACGGTTGCGAGGATCGGAGTCTTTTTCACGACGCACCTGCGGATGACCGGGCGCCACGATGTCAAGCGAACCCGAGCAGCGTCAAGTCGAACGTTTGCGGCATCCCAGGCTCATGTTGACGCAGCGATCGAATCCGATGGGCGTGGCAGCGGCGGCCCGCTACCCGGCATGCCGGGACCTCATTCCGCAGGTTGCGCCGCGTCCCTCGCCCCCCTGCGACGCCAGGCGCGCTGAGACCACAAGCGGAACCGGTCGAAATAAAGATAGACCACCGGCGTGGTGTAAAGCGTGAGCATCTGGCTCACCACCAGCCCGCCCACGATCACGATGCCGAGCGGCTGGCGCATCTCGCCGCCCTCGCCGAAATTGATCGCGAGCGGGACCGCGCCCAGCATCGCCGCCATCGTGGTCATCATGATCGGGCGAAACCGCAACACGCAGGCCTCGTAAATGGCCTCGCGTGTGGACAGATGCCGCGTCCGCTCGGCGTCGAGCGCGAAGTCTATCATCATGATGGCGTTCTTCTTGACGATGCCGATGAGCAGGATCACGCCGATGAGCGCGATGATGCTGAATTCGGTATTGAACAGCATCAGGGCGAGGACGGCGCCCACGCCGGCGGAGGGAAGCGTCGACAATATCGTGACCGGGTGAACGAAGCTTTCATACAGCACCCCGAGCACGATGTAGACGGCGATCAGGGCCGCCACGATGAGAAACGGCTGGTTGTCGAGGGAGCGCTGAAATTCGCGCGCGGTGCCCTGGAAGGTGCCGTGAATCGTCGCCGGCACGCCGATGCGTTGCATGGCCGCATTGATGGCGCTCGCCGCCTCGCCGAGCGAGACGCCCGGCGCAAGATTGAACGAGATCGTGGTGGCGACGAAGGGGCCCTGATGATTGATGGAGAGTGGCGTGCTGCCCGGCCCGTAGGTGGCGACCGCGATGAGCGGCACCATGGTTTCGGCGCTGGTGCTCACCGCGGCGCCGGTGGAGGTCGACCCGCGGCCGGAATTCGCGATCGAGTTGTTCGCGAGATTGCGCGCGGTGTCGGTCGCGATCGACGCGGTGGTCGGATTCTTCTTGGCGCTGACGACGGTTCCGGCGACCGCATTGGTGGCCTGCGTCCCGCCGACCGACCCGCCGGACGTGCTGATCATCAAGTCCCGCAGCGTCTCAGGGTTCTGCCAGAACTCCGGCGCCACCTCCATGACGACATGATACTGGTTGCGCGCGCTGTAGATGGTCGACACCTGGCGTTGGCCGAAGGCGTCGTAGAGCGTGTTGTCGATCTGGCCGACCGTGACGCCGAGGCGGGCCGCGGTCGGGCGGTCGATCACGATGTCGGTCTGGAGGCCCTTGTTCTGCTGATCCGAATTGGCGTCGGTGAGCTGCGGCAGGTTCTGCAACGCCGCCAGGATTTTCGGGCCCCAATCGAACAACGACGTAATATCGTCGGCTTGCAGGGTGTACTGGTACTGCGCATTGGTCTGGCGGCCGCCCACCCGGATGTCCTGGACCGATTGCAGGAACAGCGTCGCGCCGGGGACCTGGGACAGCTCGCGCCGCATCCGCCCGATCACCTGGTCGGCCGAGATCTTGCGCTCGGCCCGCGGCTTGAGCGACATGAACACGAAGCCGGAATTGGTCTGTCCGCCGCCGGTGAATCCGGCCACGCTGTCGACCGCGGGGTCCTTCTGGATGATCGCGATGAACTGGGTGAGCTTCTGCTGCATCGCCTGGAACGAGATGCTCTGGTCGGCCTGGATGCCGCCGACCACGCGTCCGGTGTCCTGCTGGGGAAAGAGGCCCTTGGGAATCGCCCAGAACAGGTAGCCGTTGAGGCAAACGGTGGCGATCAGCGTGAGCGCCACCAGGGCCGGGTGGTCGAGCGCCCAGCGCAGCGTGCGCGTGTAGCCGCTCAGCATCGCATCGAACATGCGCTCGCTCGCGCGGAACAGCCGCCCGTGCGGGCGCTCGCGCTTGCGCCCGAGCAGGTAGGCGCACATCATCGGGGTGGTCGACAAGGACACGGCGAGCGACACCAGGATCGCGATCGACAGCGTCATCGCGAACTCGCGGAACAGCCGGCCGACGATGCCGCCCATCAGCAGGATCGGGATGAACACCGCGATGAGCGACAGGCTCATCGACAGCACCGTGAACCCGACCTCTTTGGCGCCCAGGATCGCCGCCTGGACGCGCGACATGCCGGCCTCGATGTGGCGCGAGATGTTCTCGACCACCACGATGGCGTCGTCGACCACGAAGCCGGTCGCGATCGTGAGCGCCATCAGCGACAGGTTGTTCAGGCTGTAGCCGAGCAGATACATGAAGGCGAAAGTGCCGAGCAGCGAAACCGGCACCGCCATGGAAGGCACCAGCGTGGCGAGCGGATCGCGCAGGAAGACGAAGACGACGATCACCACCAGGATGATCGAGATGACCAGCGTGATCTCGACGTCGTGCAGCGAGGCGCGGATCGTGGTGGAGCGGTCGACCGCGACCGAAAGATCGATCGACGGCGGGATCGATGCCTGCAGGGACGGCAATAATGCCTTCACCCGGTCGACGGTGTCGATGATGTTGGCGCCGGGCTGCCGGTTGAGGATCACAAGGACCGCCGGCTTGCCGTTGGCGATCCCGGCGTTGCGCAGGTTCTCGACCGAATCGACCACCTCGCCCACGTCGGACAGGCGCACCGGGGATCCATTCCGGTAGGCGATCAGCAACGAGCGGTACTCGTCCGCCTTGCTGGCCTGGTCATTGTTGTAGATCTGGTAGCGGCGGTCGCCGACGTCGATCGAGCCCTTGGGGCTGTGCGCATTGGCGGCCGACAGCGCCGCACGGACATCCTCCAACCCGATACCGTATTTGAACAGAGCCTTGGGATTGAGCTCGGCGCGCACCGCCGGCAAGGCGCTGCCGCTGACCGAGACCTCGCCGACGCCGGCGACCTGCGAAAGCTTCTGCGCCAGCACGGTCGTCGCCGCGTCATACATGTCGCCGCGGCGCAGGATTTCCGACGTGAGCGCCAGGACCAGGATGGGCGCATCGGCCGGATTGACCTTCCGGTAGGTCGGATTGGACCGCAGGCTCGCCGGCAGATCGGCGCGCGCGGCGTTGATGGCGGCCTGCACGTCACGCGCCGCGCCGTCGATGTCGCGGTCGAGCCCGAACTGGAGGGTGATGCGCGCGGAGCCGACCGACGAGCTCGACGTCATCTCGGTGACGTTGGCGATCTGCCCGAGATGCCGCTCGAGCGGCGTCGCGACCGAGGTCGCCACCACCTGCGGGCTCGCGCCGGGAAGCTGCGCCCGCACCGAGATGGTCGGGAAGTCGACCTGGGGCAGCGGCGAGACCGGCAGCTGGAAGAACGAGATGGCGCCGGCGGCCGCGATGCCGAAGGTCAGCAGCGTGGTGGCGACCGGCCGGCTGATGAATGGCGTCGAGAGGCTCACGGCACGGCGCCTTCCGGGGCGGCCCCGGATTGGCCGGCCGCGCCGCTCAGGCGGGCGGCGAGCCGGTCGAACCACAGATAGATCACCGGCGTGGTGAACAGGGTGAGCACCTGGCTCACCAGCAGGCCGCCGACGATGGCGACACCCAGCGGGTGGCGCAGCTCCGAGCCGACGCCGGTGCCGACCATCAGCGGCAAGGCGCCCAGCATCGCCGCCATGGTGGTCATCAGGATCGGCCGGAATCGCAGCAGGCAGGCCTGATAGATCGCTTCGCGCGGCGATTTGCCCTTGTGACGCTGCTCGTCGAGCGCGAAGTCGATCATCATGATGGCGTTTTTCTTGACGATGCCGATGAGCAGGATGATTCCGATGATCGCGATGATGGTGAGGTCGTCGCCGGCGATCATGAGCGCCAGCAGCGCGCCGATCCCGGCCGACGGCAGGGTCGACAGGATCGTGAGCGGATGTATGAAGCTCTCATACAGCACGCCCAGCACGATGTAGACGGTCACGATGGCGGCGAGGATCAGCAGGAGCTCGTTGGTGAGCGACGACTGAAAGGCGAGCGCCGCGCCCTGGAAATTCGTGATCACGCTCTGCGGCACGCCGAGCTCGGCCTGCGCCTGCTTGATCGCCGTCACGGCCTCGCCGAGCGAATAGCCGGGAGCGAGATTGAACGACACGGTGGCGGCCGGGAACTGGCCGAGGTGGCCGATCTGCAGCGGCGCCGTCTCCTCGCGCACGCGCGCGACGACGTTCAGCGGCACCTGGCCGCCGCCGGTCGAGGACGGCAGATAGATCGTGGAGAGCGAATCGAGCGAGGCCTTGAGCTGCGGATCGGCCTCGAGGATGACGCGCTTCTGGTTGGTATTGGTGAAGATGGTCGAGACGATGCGCTGGCCGAACGCGTCGTAGAGCGCATTGTCGATGGTCGCGGGCGTGATGCCGAAGCGTCCCGCCGTATCCCGGTCGATGTCGATGAAGGCGGAAAGCCCGCGCGCCGAGAGATCGGTCGCCACGTCGGCGAGTTGCGGTAGACCCTCGAGCTTTTCCACGATGCGCGGCACCCATTCGGAGAGCTCCGCCGGACTGGCGTCCTGGACGATGAATTGGTATTGGGTGCGGCTGACCACGACGTCGATGGTCAGGTCCTGCACGGGCTGCATATAGAGCGTGATTCCGCCGACCCGCGCCGTCGTCTCCTTGAGCCGGCGGATGATTCCGACGATGTCGGTCTTGCGCTGCGCGTGCGCCTTGAGATTAATCAGGATGCGGCCGCTGTTGAGGGTCGTGTTGATGCCGTCGACGCCGATGAAGGACGACAGGCTGTCGACGTCCGGGTCTTTGAGAATTTCCTGCGCCAACGCCTGTTGGCGCTCGGCCATCGCCCGGAAGGAGATCGACTCCGGCGCCTCCGTGATCCCCTGGATGACGCCGGTATCCTGGGTCGGGAAGAAGCCCTTCGGAATCGCGACATAGAGCGCGGCGGTGAGCACGAATGTGCCGAGCGCCACCATGAGGGTCGCGGTCTGGCGGTCGAGCACCCAGGTCAGCGCGCCCGCATAGCCGCGGACCAAGGCGTCGAACCACTCGCGATTCCAGCGCTGGAACCTGTTCTCGCGCGTCTCCGCGGCCGGGCGCAGCAGCTTGGCGCAGGCCATCGGCACCAGGGTCAACGACACGACCGCCGAGATCAGGATCGTCACCGCCAGCGTGACGGCGAATTCGCGAAACAGCCGCCCCACGACGTCGCCCATGAACAGCAGCGGAATGAGCACCGCGATGAGCGAGATCGTGAGCGAGATGATGGTGAAGCCGACCTGCTCGGAGCCGATCAGGGCGGCCTGCTCCGGATCTTCGCCTTCCTCGATGTAGCGCGAGATGTTCTCGATCACCACGATCGCGTCGTCGACCACGAAGCCGGACGCGATCGTGAGCGCCATCAAGGAGAGATTGTCGAGGCTGAAGCCGAGCATATACATCGCCCCGAAGGTGCCGACCAGCGACAGCGGCACTGACAGGCTCGGGATGATGGTGGCGCGCGCGCTGCGCAGGAAGACGAAGATCACCAGCACCACGAGCAGAACCGCGAGCGCCAGCTCGATCTCGACGTCGCGCACCGAGGCGCGGATCGTCACCGTGCGGTCGGTCAGCACCGCCACGTCGACGGCGGCGGGCAAGGACTGCTCCAACTGCGGCAGCAGCCGATAAATTCCATCCACCACCTCGATGACGTTGGCGCCCGGCTGGCGCTGGATGTTGAGCACCACCGCCGGGACCGTGTTCATCCAGGCCGCCAGATACTCGTTCTGTGCGCCCTCGACCACGTTGGCGACGTCGATGAGGTGCACGGGCGAGCCGTTCTTGTAGGCGACCACCAGATTGCGGTACTCGTCGGCGCTCTTCAGCTGATCGTTGGCGTTGATCGTGGTGGCGCGGGTCGGGCCGTCGAAATTGCCCTTCGGGGTGTTGACGTTGGCGTTGGCGAGCGTGGTGCGCAGGTCGTCGATGTTGAGGCCGTAGGCCGCGAGCTTGCGGGTATCGGCCTGCACGCGCACCGCCGGCCGCTGCCCGCCGCTCAGGCTCACCAGCCCGACGCCCGGCAGCTGGGAGATTTTCTGCGCGAGGCGCGTATCGGCGAGTTCCTGGACCTGCGTCAAGGGCATCGTCTTCGAGGTCAGCGCCAGGGTCAGCACGGGAGCGTCCGCGGGATTCACCTTGGCATAGATCGGTGGGGCCGGCAGGTCGGAGGGCAGAAGGTTGCCGGCGGCGTTGATCGCGGCCTGCACCTCCTGCTCCGCGATGTCCAGAGTGAGCGCCAGGTCGAATTGAAGCGTGATGACCGAGGCGCCGCCCGAGCTGACCGAGCTCATCTGCTTCAAGCCCGGCATCTGGCCGAGCTGGACCTCGAGCGGCGCCGTGACCGAGGACGTCATCACGTCCGGGCTCGCGCCCGGGTAGAAGGTCTGCACCTGGATGGTGGGATAATCCACCTCGGGCAGCGCCGACAGCGGCAGGAACCGGAACGCCACGATGCCGGACAGCATGATGGCGACCATCAGCAGCGTGGTCGCGACCGGCCGCAGGATGAAGATGCGCGATGGACTCATGATCCTGCCGCCAGTTGTCAGCGGGTGCGCGGTGCCCGGTTGCGGGCGCCGGCGGCCGGGGCCGGCGGGGTGTCGGTGCTTCCGGGCTCGCGCACGGTGATCTTCATGCCGTCGCGCAGCTTGTCGGCGCCGTCGACCACGACGCGGTCGCCCGGCGCGAGGCCGCTTTTCACCGCGACCGTCTCGCCATTGACGGGGCCGAGCTCGACCACCCGCACCTTCACGGTGTTGTCCGGCTGCACCAGATACACGAAGGTGCCGGGCGCGCCGCGCTGGGTGGCGCTCGTCGGCATCACGGCGGCGCCTTTCAAGACGTCCACCAGGAGCTCGACGTTGACGAACTGATTCGGAAACAGGTTGCTTCGCTCGTTGGCGAACTGGGCGCGCAGCCGCACCGTTCCGGTCGTGGTGTCGATCTGATTGTCGAAGGTCAAAAGCTCGCCGGTGGCGAGCTTGGTGGTGCCGCTGCGATCATAGGCGGTGATCGGAAGCTTGGCGCTCGACTGCACGCCTTTGAGGATGGCCGGCAGGTTGTCCTCGGCGGTGGTGAACAGCACGCTGATCGGGGCGAGCTGGGTGACCATCACGATGCCGTTCGGGTCGCCGGGGGTGACGTAGTTGCCCTGGTCGACCTGGCGCAGCCCGACGCGGCCATCCAAAGGCGAAACAATGTGGCAATAGGTGATGTTGAGCTGGGCGGTGTCGATCTGCGCCTGATCGGAGAGAATGTTGCCTTGATACTGCAGCACCAGGGATTGCTGAGTGTCGAGCTGCTGGCGGGGAATGGCGTTGGTCTGTGCGAGCTTTTGGTAGCGCTCGAGATCGAGCTGGGCGGCCTGCAGCAGCGCCTGGTCGCGCTTGAGCGCGCCCTGCGCCTGGGCGAGCGCAAGCTGGTAGGGGCGCGAATCGATCTCGGCCAGGAGGTCGCCCTTCTTGACCGTCTGGCCCTCCGTGAAGGCGATACGGATCAGTTGTCCGCTGATCTGGCTCCGGATCGTCACGGTCGCGAGCGACGAGACCGTTCCGAGCGCGTTGATCGTCACGTTGATGTCGCCGGTCTGCACCGCGCCGGTCGAGACCGGGGGAACAATGCCGCCGCGGCCGGGCGAGGGGGCTGGCGCGGTCTGCGGGCGCAACCACCACGCCAGAGCGGCGACGACCAGAACCAAAACGACGCCGACCACGACAGGCCGCCGGCGCCGCGCCGGCTTCCTGGCAGGCGGCGGCAACCCGGGCCGCGTCTGGGGCGCGGGCCAGGCTTCGTGGTCCGTCTTGGTACGATCGTCCATCTTGCACCGTACAGCGTCTGAACTGGGTACCGCGGCCGCCGAGACCCGGCCAGCGGCGCGCCGCCGGTCAAATCATCAAGGAGGCGAGCTTAACACGGCCGGACACCGCCGATCGCGCGTCCTCAACGCCGCACATCAACACCCCCGGCGGGGCCCATGTTCCGACTCCCGACATCTCCGCGGTCTTTCCGGATCATTAAATAATATCAATGTGATCCAATATGGCACGCAAGACCGCATGGCGGCTGGGAGGATGCACCCTTTCGGCCATGGCGGCAATGCGGACCGGGTCTGCGGGCGGCGGGAGGTCAGTCGGGCGCGCCGCCGCACGGCGCGATTGCGGCGAGATCGGTGGGGGCCCAGCCGCCGCCCAGCGCCTGGTAGAGGCTGATGATGGCCAGCAGACGCGCGAGCCGGACCTGGGCGAGGACGTCCAGCGCCTGGAACAGCGTTTGTTGCGTCTGGGTCAGGGTGACCATGTCGAGCGTGCCTTGCTCGAGTCGTTGCTCGGACACGTCGAAAGCCTGGCGCGACGTGCGCACGACCTCGGCCTGCAGGCGCTCGCGTATGGCCTGCTGCTGCACGGCGATGAGCGCCTGCTCGACGTCGCTGAACGCGAAGAGCACCGTCTTGCGATAGGTCTGCAGCAATTCCAGCTGCCTGCCTTGTGCCTGCTCGAGCTGGCCGGTCAGCATGCCGCCGTGGAAGATCGGCTGGGTCGCATTCGCCGCCATGGTGTAGAACCACGCGCCCGGCCCGAACAGCGAGCGCAGCGCCAGACTCTGGAAGCCGGTCTCGCCGGTGAGCGAGATGGTCGGGAAGAAGGCGGCGCGCGCCGCCTCGACGCTGAAATTCGCCGACCGCAGGTTCGCCTCGGCCAACCGGATATCGGGCCGCTGGCAGAGCAATTCCGACGGCAGGCCGGGCGCCACCCGCGGGATCTTGATGCGGAACGCGCTGCCGCCCGCCGCGGCAAAGTGCTCGGGCGTGCGCCCGACCAGGACGGCAAGCGCCACCACGTTCTGGCGCAGCGTGATCTCGAGCAGCGGAATCAAGGCGCGCTGGGTCGCGACCAGGCTTTCCTGCTGGGAGACCTCGAGCTGCGATGCGGTCCCGGCCTGTTGGCGCTGGTTGATCAGCGTGAGGATCCGGCTTGCCGCCGTGACGGTGTCGCGCGCGGTCTTCAGCCGGTCCTGCGCGTCGAGCACCTGGAAATAGGCGTTGGCGACGCTGGCCAGCGTCGTGAGGGCCACCACCTCCTTGTTGTAGCGGGTCGCGATCGCGGTTTCGTCCGCGGCCAGCAGCCCGGCGCGGGCCCTTCCCCAGAAATCGATCGTGTAGCTCGCGCTCAGGTTCACGTTGTAGAGCGATCTCACGGGGGAGCCGCCGCCGCCGCCGGAGCCGCCCGCTGTGGCGCTGCGCGAGCGCGTCGCGCTGGTGTTGAGATCGAGCACCGGCAGCAGCGCCGCATTGGCGATCCGCGCCTGCGCGTCAGCCTGCAGGATCTGGGCGACCGCGACCGCAATGTCGAGATTGGCGGTCTGCGCCTCCTCCATCAGCAGCGTGAGCTCGCGCGAGCCGAAGCCGCGCCACCAGTCCAAAGCCGGCAGCGCCGATACCGGCCCCTTTTTGGCGGCGACGTAGGATCCGGGAATGTCGAGCGCGGGGTCCGGCTTTTCCGTATGCAGGATGCATCCGCCCAAGACCTGCAGCAGACAAAGGCCGCCGACGACGCGCGCAAACCGGCGAGCGCCAGCACGTCCTGCCCCCGATACGGAGAACCGACGCAACCGCATACACCGTCTTTCGAACCTAGAGGGAAACACGCGATCCGAGCCCGCCCACCGCCATGATGTGGCGGCGCGATTCTTGAGCCCCGCAACAAGCTAGCAGCCCGTCTCGCCGGCACAAGCGCGGATGCGCGATGCGTGATCCGGTGTGCTTTTTCTGTAACGGAAGGAAGCGCGCGCCGCCGCCTGTCGCGGCAATCATGGCCACTGGATGTCGAAAACTCGGCGCAATGCGGGAGAGCGTGTGCCTTGGGTTGGAGAAAGTGAACTATCTGTTCTGGCGGGGAAATCTATCGCGCTGTGCCGGTCAGTCCTTCTCGTCGGCCTCGCCGATGTGATGCTGGGCGTAAAGCTCGAGCCCGAGCTTGGCCACCAGATCGAGCTGGGTCTCGAGGAAGTCGATGTGCTCCTCCTCGTCATGCATCAGCTTCTCGAACAGATCGCGCGTCACATAGTCCTTGGCGCCGTGGCTGTAGGTCGCGGCTTCCTGATAGAGGGCGCGAGCCGACATCTCGGCCGCC
>Ga0208984_1000055_pt1 | contig 13980 bp, 10 predicted proteins | sample MedBloCAOM3_M3_FD_187851 | JGI IMG/M metagenome (GOLD analysis project Ga0208984, IMG submission 187851) | Forest soil microbial communities from El Dorado National Forest, California, USA - Mediterranean Blodgett CA OM3_M3 (SPAdes) (version 2) | ecosystem: Environmental > Terrestrial > Soil >... | reverse complement strand
CCTCGACCCCATGATTAAAAGTCACGTGCTCTACCACCTGAGCTACGCGCTCACTTGCCGCGCTGTGTAGGGGGCGGCTTGGTGCGGGTCAATAGCGCGACAAACCGCAAATGTGCAGCCGGGAAAACAGGGATTTTCATGACCGCGCTAACGGTTAGCGGAGATTCTTCAAGCGCGTCGAGCGGCGAAAACCTGTTCTCGATCAATTGGCTTCTTGACGAATTTCGGAGGCCACCGGCTGGGAGGTGCCGACCACCGTCGGCATCGCGACGGGGCGCAGGCCGATCAGCTCCGCAGTCCGGATGCCGGTATTGCGCCAGAACGCAAACGCGTTGAGCCGCGAATTTTCCAGAATGGCAATCGCTACCGCGGACAGGAACGGCAGGCTTTCAAGCACCAGCACGGCCGCGAACACATAGATCTCGCGGACTTCCTTGAAATTGTTGGTGACGACCAGCACGGCCGCGCCCAGCAGCAGCAGGGTTCCAATGACGGCTTCCCAGAACGCCTGGAACTCGACTGACATCAGCGAAAATCCGCCTTTGGAGGTCCGCGCGAAAGCGAGATGGTCCGTGATCAGTCCGTTAGCCACCGCGCGCGACACGGTCCATTGCACGGACATCGCGGTGACCATGGCGCCCAACAACTGGCCTATCTTCACGGGCACGCGCAGGCGGTACAGCACCACGAAATGCACCAACGAGACCACAAACGCGGCGATGATCGGCAGCGTAAGTATCTTGTCGGGAATAGCGATGTCGGCGAAGGCGACGATCGGCACCCAGATCAGATTCAGGATGGCGACGAGCACGCCGAGGCTTTCGGCGCCCAGCCAGTTCAGCCAGCCCAATGCAAATTCACGTCTTTGATCGGGCGACAGCCGGCTGGCGCCGGGAAGGAAACGCCGCCAGTGCTTCTTGACGATCTGGAATCCGCCATAGGCCCAGCGATGACGTTGTTTCTTGAAGGCCTCATAGGTGTCGGGCAACAGGCCATGGCCGTAGCGGTGATTGGCGTAATGGGTCAGCCAGCCGTGCTCGATGATCGCCAGGCCGAGATCGGTGTCCTCGCAGATGGTGTCGCCGGCCCAGCCGCCGGCCATCTCCATCGCCGCGCGCCGGATCAGGCACATGGTGCCGTGAACGATGATGGCGTTAGCCTCATTACGCTGGACCATGCCGATATCGAAGAACCCGGCATATTCGCCGTTCATGACGTAGTGCATCAGCGACCGGTCGCCGTCGCGATGGTCCTGCGGTGCCTGCACGAGGCCAACGCGGGGATCGGCGAAAACCGGCACCAGATCCTTCAGCCAATCCGGCTGCACGACATAGTCGGCGTCGATGATGCCGATGATCTCGGCATCGGCAGCGGTGCGGGCCATGGCGATGCGCAGGGCGCCAGCCTTGAAGCCTTCGACCTTCTCGGCGTTGATGAACTTGAAACGTTCGCCGAGCGCACGGCAGTGATCCTGAATAGGTTGCCAGAATTCCGGATCGGGGGTGTTGTTGATGATAACAACGCATTCGAAATTCGGATAATCCAGCCGGGAGACCGCATCGAGCGTCTGCTTGAGCATCTCGGGCGGCTCGAAATAGGCCGGCACATGGATGGAGACCTTCGGAAAGACATCGCCGCCGGCAACGGCCGCGCCTTTGACGAGTAACCGGCGCGGGTTCCGGCCGAACGCGACGGCGGCGATTTCCTCGATCCGCGCCATCGCGATCAGCACCAGCGGTACCAGTAGGATCAGTCCCAGCATCAAGGCAAAGGCCGAGCCGAAAACGAAGTAGTGGCCGGTCCAATAGGCGAAAACGGTAGCGACCCACGCACCGACGCCGTTCGCCGCCGCCGACAGCATCAGCGACTGCAGCACGGTAGCGTCGGTGAGCCGCAGGATCGGCAGCGACATCAGGACGCCAACCAGCAAGGCGATGGTGGCAAGTTTCCAATAGGCCTCATCGACGACCGGACCCGACCACGCGAATTTGGGCTCGCGCGCGGCGTTGAGGATTCCCCAGTACGGACCGACGCCGCCCTCGAAGTATTTCCAGGGCTGATCGATCGCCTCGACAATATTGTATTCCATGCCGATGGCTTCGGCGCGGCTGACGAAATTGCGCAGCGTCACCGCCTGCTCGAACGGACCGGGGTCGGCGTTTTTCAGATTATAGCCGGCGCTCGGCCAACCGAATTCGGCGATCACGATGCGCTTTCCGGGAAAGGCATCGCGCAGTTTCTGGTAGATGATGAGCGCCTGGTCCACCGCCTGCTTGTCGGAAAAGCCTTCCCAGTACGGAAGAATGTGCGCCGCGATGAAATCGACGGAGGAGGCGAGTTCGGGGTGTTCAAGCCAAATATTCCAGATTTCGCCTGTGGTCACCGGGACGTTGACCGATCCCTTGACGCGCTGGATTAGCTTGATCAGGTCTTCGATTTTCTGCTCGCCGCGGTAAATGGTTTCGTTGCCGACGACGATCCCGTTGACGTTGCCGTTGCGCTTGGCGAGCTCAATCGCCGACTGCATTTCGCGCTCGTTGCGGTCGGTATTCTTGTCGATCCAGGCGCCGACCGTGACCTTGAGGCCGACCTCATTGGCGACCGGCGGCACCAATTCGACGCCGCCGGTCGAGGAGTAAAGCCGGATCGCCCGCGTCAGCGGAGCCAATGTCTTCAGGTCGGCGCGGATTTTTTCGGCGCTCGGAATATTATCGACGTCGGGATGAGCCGTTCCTTCGAACGGAGCATAGGACACGCTCGGCAAGATGCCTTTGAAGTCGGGTGCCTGCTGCTTCTCCCGCAGTATCCCCCACATGGCAGCGTGAATGGCGGCCACAAACAATAGAACGGCGACCACGGCGCGCATCGCGACTAAACCATATGGGGCCAATATGGCAGGGAAGCGGACCCGTCCCCGAGATCCGACCAAGTCAGCGGCAAATCGAGCATAACTCTGCCACGCGATTTAACAACTCGTATGACGCCGTGGCGTTTTGAGGGCGCGAATGATCCGAAACCTCGAAAATTTCGCATCGTTCCAATGGCGTCAGGATTATTTGGGTGGCGCCGCAGCGGGAGCTGCGGCAGACGGAGCCGCGGCAGCAGGTGGCGGCGCGGAACTGCCGGGGGTCGACGGCATGGCAGGTTGGGCGGCGGCGGCCTGCGGTTGTGCCGCCGGATTGATCCAACAGGCGTGAACCCGTCCGCTCAGGCTATCCGGCACCTTGGGATCGATCGCGCTGAAGAAGCGTACCAGGCAGCGAAAGGTCGCCTGGACATGGCCGCCCGGACAGCCAAACCGGTCGTAAAGGTCGAGATGGCGAAACGCGGTGTCGAGATCGTCGCGCCACATCAAAACCACCACCCGGCGACCAAGCCAGACGCATTCGGGGTTTCCGGCCGGGCCGTTGATGGCCTGCGACGCTTCGACGAATTCGTCGGTTTTGCGCTGACTTTCCTTGGCCGCATCGGCCGACGGCGCCGAATTTGATGCGGCCGGCTTGCCTGACTGATCCTGGGCGCGAAGATCGCCGCTTTGGGCAGCAGCGCTTCCGACACCGAGCAAAAGTGCAAGCCCGGGAACGGCGAGGCGACGCAAAACCGCATTTTGAACCCGAAGCACCCGTCGACGCATAAATTCCCCGTTTGTTGCCTGCCACGGCCCGCTCGAACGCGCTGGCTTGATGCCGTTCAAATAGGTCCCCAATGCGGCGGAGACGCTGACGGATTCCCATGACGGACATTTCAGATTTTGTCCAGCAAAGTCACAACTTTATCGCGCTGTGGTAAAGCCGCCGCGTGAGGAGGCCGGGATTGCCCGTGTCCTGCTCTTGGCAGACGGCTGGCGACCGGCTAATCGACGATCCCCCGCCCGGAGGATGGAACCGATTTCTCTTCGTACGCCACTGGCGCTTTTGCTTATATCCCTGGGTGCGATTGCTGCCGTGTGGTGGTGGCTGGCCACGCCCATCACGCTGGCGCGCGCGCCGATTGATCCCAACGCCAAACTGTTGTGCGTGTCCTACGCGCCGTTCCGCGACGCCCAGACGCCGCTGCTGCCGACTACGCATATCGCTCCAGAACAGATCGCCCAGGATCTGGCGCAACTCGCCAAAATATCCGATTGCGTACGCACCTATTCGATCGAAAATGGCCTCGATCAGGTTCCCGGTCTCGCCGCAAAGGTGGGACTGAAAGTCATCCAGGGGATATGGCTGGGCAGTAACCGCCTGAAGAACCTGGCGCAGATTTCGACCGTGGTGCGCCTGACCAAAGAGTACCCTGGTGTCATCACCGCCGTGGTCGTCGGCAACGAGGTGCTGCTGCGCGGTGAAATGACGACATCCGATCTCGCCGCTACCATCCGCTCGGTCAAGTCGCAGGTTACAGTTCCGATCACCTATGCCGATGTGTGGGAGTATTGGCTCCGGAATCGGGAAGTCTATGAAGCGGTCGATTTTGTTACGATCCACATCCTGCCTTACTGGGAAGACTTCCCGATCCGCGCGAAATATGCCGCCGCCCATGTCAACGCGATCCGCAAGCGGATGGCGGTGGCGTTTCCCGGCAAGGAAATCCTGATCGGGGAGACCGGCTGGCCGAGCGAGGGGCGGATGCGCGAGGGCGCGCTGCCGTCGCGTACCAATCAGGCGCGCGTTGTCTCGGAAATCCTGGGCCTGGCGAAGCAGGAGAACTTCCGCGTAAATCTGATCGAAGCCTACGACCAGCCGTGGAAGCGCCAGCTCGAGGGCACCGTCGGCGGATATTGGGGCTTGATCGATTCCGTACAGCGGGCGGTGAAATACCCGCCCGGCGAAGCCATTAGCAACTATCCGTTCTGGAAGCTGCAGATGGGCTGCGGAATGGCATTGAGCGTTTTCGTGTTCGGCGCTGCTTGCCTGAGCCTGCGCCGCCGGCCCTGGACGCCACGCCTTGCATCCTGGATCGCGGTTGGAATCTCCGCGACCACGGCCGGGATTCTGCTCGGGATCGCAACCGACAAGATGTTCTACGAAAGTTACGGCTTCGGTGGCTGGCTGGGATGGGGCTCGTTGCTGACAGCCGCGATCGCGTCGCCCTTGCTTTGCGCCAACGCGGTGATGTCCGGGCGCGCGCTGCCGACATTTCTGGAACTGCTGGGCCCCCGCGATGACCGAACCCGATCGGTCCTGACGATGATCCTGGGAGCAACGCTGGTCGTGACCACTTTGATCGGCACCGAAACCGCCCTTGGCTTCGTGTTCGACCCGCGCTACCGCGATTTTCCGTTTGCCGCGCTGACCATGGCCGTGGTGCCGTTCTCGACCCTGATGCTGCTCAACCGCCAGCAGGAGGGCGTCCGCCCGATCGCCGAGGCTGTCTTTGCCGGCCTGCTCGCGGGTGCGGTGCTCTATACGGTGTTCAATGAAGGCGCGGACAACTGGCAATCATTGTGGACCTGCGCGGTTTATTTCCTGCTCGCCGTTACGCTGTGGCGGGCGCGGGGCGTGCAAATCCCAAAATAAGCAGGCCGATCGCGATACCTGACAGGCCGATATTGTAGAGCACGATCCCGAATCCGGCTGCGATCAGCCCGCCGGTAAGCAAAACGATCGACGGCCGGATCACGTGGAGGGTCGCGATGATGAGTGCGACGATGCCGAACACCGAATTGCGAAACAGGTATGTCGCCAGCAGGCGGGTCTTGCACAGCATGGTCTGCAAACCGGCATCGCATGCCAGCGCCACCGTCGATAATTCGATCGCTAGATAACGCAGGTAGAGCGCGAAGCCGACGGTTAAGAAGCCGACAACCAACAGCCATTGCACCTGATAGGGCGTCAGCCGAAACGGAGCTTTTTTCATCTGGCGAATATGGTCGGCAATGCGAGCCGGGACAACCCGGAGCCGGCAGCAAGGCTACTGGTCTTGCAAAAATTCATGAGAATCCGGCCCCAAGACATTGTAACTATGGACTTTAATGAGACCGGCGCTACCGCTTGCCGAACAGCGACGACAGGTTGGACGGCGAGTCGGGCTTTTTGGGCGGCTCATCATTCACCCCCCGCTTTGGAACGCTCTGCGTGCGCACAACAGGCTTGGCGGTGGCCGGCTTGGTGGCGGTAGATGCCGGCTCGTCAGCCTTCATGGCAAGGCGTTGGCCGTCGAACACCGTCGTCTCGCAGGTCCGCGCGTTTTCGATCAAAAGGGCGCAGATTTTCGCCGCCGCAGCCGCGTCGCTGAGCGGCCCGGCGACCAGGCGCAGCTGCATGCCGAGCCCCGTTCTGCCTTCCCTTACCACGATGATCGGACGCAACGCCGCCAACGGCTCATTCGCCCTCGACTTGAGAAGCCCGCGCCACAGCGCGCGCAGGCCACCGACCGAATTCGCGCCGCCCACATCCACGCCGAATTCGGTTTGCTGTACAGCGAGTTTGGGTGCCCCCGATTGGGTTTCATTCGCCTCCGCGTCGTCAGCCGGCGAAGCCAACGCAACCACCTCCGGCATGGGCGCAGCGGTGATGGTTTTCGCTGGCTTCCCAGATTCGATCAGTTTTGCCGCCGCCGCATCGGGTGGTGCCATCATCGACTTCGATGCCATCAGCGGCGCGGGCGTCGCGGCCGGCGCATTCGAGATTCCCTGGCCAACGGATGAGACCGCAGCCGGGCCTGACACCGGGACAGCCACGTCAATATCCGGCTTTTCGGCTATTTTCGTTTGCGTCGTCGCCAGCGCGGATAAGACCGGAGCAGGGGGCAGATTTTGCGCCGCCGATTGAGATTCTGCCGTGGCGGAAGAGATGCGAACGGCTTGCGCCGGCGCCGCGGGAGAATTTTGCCGTGCAATCACGCCGGTCACCGAGTCCAGCCCCTGTTCTAGAACCGCGACGCGGGAGTACAGCCGATCGCGATCGCCATTCAGCGTATCGATGTCGGATGCCAGCCGCCGGGTCTCGTTCGGGCTTTCCCTGGCGACCGACTGGATTTGCTGCGACTGCTGCCCCAGATCGGCTGCCGCAAGCTGGTCACGCCGCGATCCGATCGAGGACTGGCTGGCGAGAAGCGCGACGATGACAGCGCCGACCGAGGTTGCGCCCCACCATCCGAGCCGCCATAGCGAGCGCCGGTCGAACTCATCCTCCTCGGCCCAAAAACCGGTCAGCAAGCCGCCGGTGTTTTCGGTCTCGAAACCGCCAGCCAGACGGTCGGGATCCTTTGCCATAAGACGCTCTCGTCCATCCTGGGGCCCACCGAATCACAGGGCAAACATTAACAGGAATTGCGCCCGAGCTTGAATCCGGGGCGTTTTGCCGGTTTCCACTCGGGCCGAAAACACTTTATGACGGCATGACGGCGGCGACGCAACCTCAGCCGCCACAACAAGGATTCGGATGACCGCTCGATCCAGCCTCACTGTCGTGCTTGCGGCCGGTGAGGGCACGCGCATGCGGTCCTCGAAGCCCAAGGTCCTGCATCCGGTGGCTGGCCAATCGCTGCTGGCGCATGTGCTCGGAGCCGCCCCAAAGGGAGCCGGTGCCTCGCTCGCCGTGGTCATTGGGCCCGACCACGGGCCTGTCGCAGAAGAGGTCAAGCGTACCCGTCCGGACGCGACGACGTTCATACAGCGCGAACGTCTCGGCACCGCGCACGGGGTGCTGGCGGCCCGCGATGCCATTGCCCGCGGCGCGGACGATCTGCTCGTTGTGTTCGGCGATACGCCGCTGATTTCGGCCGCGACATTTGCCCGTTTGCGCGCGCCTTTGAAAAAAGGCGCGGCGCTTGCCGTGCTCGGCTTTCGCGCCGCCGATCCCACCGGCTATGGCCGGTTGCTGGTCGAGGGTGAACGGTTGGTGGCGATCCGCGAGCAGGCCGACGCGACGCCTGCGGAACGCGCGATCAAGCTCAGCAACGCCGGCGTGATGGCATTCGACGGCCGCAAGGCGCTGGAAATCATCGACAAGATCGGCAATGCCAACAATAAGGGCGAGTATTATCTAACCGATGCGGTTGCCATCGTTCGCCAACTTGGATTAGAGGCGGTCGTGATCGAAACCAGCGAGGATGAAGTGCGCGGCATCAACACCAAGGCCCAGCTCGCCGAGGCCGAGCAAGTCATGCAAACGCGGTTACGCCGGGCGGCTCTCGACGCCGGCGTGACGATGATCGCCCCCGAAACGGTTTACCTCGCCGCAGATACGACGTTCGGCAACGACGTGACGATCGAACCGTTTGTGGTGATCGGTCCCGGCGTCTCGATCGCCGACGGCGCGGTGATCCATTCGTTTTCCCATATCGTGCAGGCATCGATCGGCAAGAACGCGTCGGTCGGCCCCTACGCGCGGCTGCGGCCGGGAACATCGCTCGGCGAAGGCGCACGGATCGGCAATTTCGTCGAGACCAAGGCGGCGACGCTGGAAGCGGGCGTCAAGGTCAATCATCTCAGCTACATCGGCGATACGCATGTCGGCACGGGCGCCAACATCGGCGCGGGCACCATCACCTGCAACTATGACGGCTTCGACAAGCACCGCACCACGATCGGGTCAGGCGCATTCGTCGGCTCGAATTCGTCGCTGGTGGCGCCGGTGAAAATCGGCAGCGGCGCCTATATCGGTTCGGGATCGGTGATCACCCGCGACGTGCCCGACGATGCGCTGGCGGTGGAGCGCAGTCAGCAGACCAACCGCGAGGGCGGGGCTAAGCGATATCGCGAGATGAAAACGCGCGGCAAGACGCCGAAAGGCAGCTGACGACCGGGCTTGTTAAGCTTTCGGTTTAACGCTGTCTCAATCCGCAATAATTATTGAGTATCGGGCGATCTGCGATTCTCGTTAAGAGATGCGGGCGCTTTTTGACAATTTTTCGGCCAATTGGAGATATTGATCCGCATGTGCGGCATTGTCGGCATTCTCGGACGCGCTCCGGTCGCGGAGCAGTTGGTGGATTCGCTCAAGCGCCTTGAATATCGCGGCTATGATTCCGCCGGCGTCGCCACAATCGAAGGCGACCACCTTGAGTGCCGCCGCGCCGAGGGCAAACTCAAGAATCTTGAAACGCGATTGAAGGCCGAACCGCTCGCCGGTCATACCGGCATCGGACACACGCGCTGGGCCACGCACGGCAAGCCGACCGAGAACAACGCGCATCCGCATGCGACCGATAACGTCGCCGTGGTTCACAACGGCATCATCGAGAACTTTCGCGAACTCCGGCAGATGCTCGAAAAGCAGGGGGCGAAATTCTCCAGCGAAACCGACACCGAAGTCGTGGCTCATCTGGTCAACTCCTACCTCCTCAAAGGTGCTTCACCGCAGGATGCGGTGAAGGCGTCGCTGCCGCAACTGCGGGGCGCATTCGCGCTGGCGTTTCTGTTCAGGGGTCATGCGGATTTGATGATCGGCGCCCGCAAGGGTTCGCCGCTTGCGATCGGCCATGGTGACGGCGAGATGTATCTGGGCTCGGACGCGATCGCGCTGGCGCCCTTTACCGACACCATCAGCTATCTCGAGGATGGCGACTGGGTGGTTCTGACCCGCGAAGTCGGCGTGATCTACGACGAGCACGGCGCCGTGGTGAATCGCGACGTGCTGAAATCCGGCGCGTCGTCGTTTCTGGTCGACAAGGCGAACTATCGCCACTTCATGGCCAAGGAAATTCACGAGCAGCCTGAGGTCGTCGGCCATACGCTGGCGCGTTATGTCGATATGGCGACCGAGCGCGTGGCGCTGCCGTTGAAGCTGCCGTTCGATTTCAAAAATATCCAGCGCATATCGATCGTCGCCTGTGGCACCGCGAGCTACGCAGGTTTCGTCGCCAAATATTGGTTCGAACGCTTGAGCCGCGTGCCCGTCGAGCTCGATGTCGCCTCGGAATTCCGCTACCGCGAAGCGCCGCTGCGCAAGGGCGATCTCGCGATCTTCATTTCGCAATCCGGCGAGACCGCCGACACGCTTGCCGCGCTGCGCTATGCGAAAGCGCAGGGAGTGCACACGCTCTCCGTCGTCAACGTGGCCGGTTCGACGATCGCGCGCGAGAGTGAGACCGTGCTGCCGACGCTGGCCGGCCCGGAAATCGGCGTCGCCTCGACCAAGGCCTTCACCTGCCAGCTGATGGTGCTGGCCGCGATTGCGGTGGCCGCGGGCAAGGCGCGCGGCGAATTGTCCGATGCCGATGAAGCCAAGCTCGTGCACGGGCTCGTGGAAATTCCGCGCTTGATGGCAGCGGCGCTTGCGACCGAGCCGCAGATCGAGAAACTTGCGCGCGATATCGCCAAATCCAAGGACGTGCTCTATCTCGGCCGCGGCACCAGCTATCCGCTGGCGCTGGAAGGCGCGCTGAAGCTGAAGGAAATTTCCTACATCCACGCCGAGGGCTATGCCGCCGGCGAACTCAAGCACGGGCCGATCGCGCTGATCGACGAGAACATGCCGGTCGTGGTGATCGCGCCGTTCGACCGGGTGTTCGAGAAGACCGTCTCCAACATGCAGGAAGTGGCTGCCCGCGGCGGTAACATCATTCTGATGACCGACGCCAAGGGCGCCGCGGAAGCGACTGTCGAGTCGCTGGTAACCATCGTGCTGCCCGACATGGCCGCAACCTTTACGCCGATGGTTTATGCCATTCCCGTGCAGTTACTGGCCTATCATACCGCCGTGGTCATGGGCACCGACGTCGATCAGCCGCGAAATCTCGCGAAATCGGTAACCGTCGAATAGACGACTGTCTGGGTTGCTTCGCCGCTTCAGGTCTTCAAAAATCTGCTAGAAGACCCTAGCTGACAATCTACGATAGCCGCTTCGACTGACCTGGAACCCAAATGAACCGCGACAATCTGCCTCCGACCGTGCCTCCGGCTGAGCTCCCGCCGGACGCGCCACGCGGCTTCATGGCCCGATTCCGGAACTATTTTCTTACAGGTCTGGTCGTCGCCGGCCCGATCGCGATCACCTTCTATCTGACCTGGTGGTTCGTGACTTGGGTCGACGGCTTGGTCCGGCCATTCGTTCCCATCGCCTATCGGCCCGAAACCTATCTGCCGTTCGGGCTGCCGGGCTCCGGGCTCATCGTCGCTGTGATCGCCTTGACGCTGCTGGGCTTTCTCACCGCAAACCTGATCGGGCGGACGCTGGTCGATCTCGGCGAGAGGCTTCTTGGGCGCATGCCGGTGGTGCGGGCGATCTATCGCGGTCTGAAGCAGGTGTTCGAGACGCTATTCTCAGGGCAGGGGTCGGGCTTTCGCCGGGTCGGACTGGTCGAATTTCCATCGCCGGGAATGTGGTCGATCGTGCTGATCTCGCAGGCGCCGAGCGTGGAGATCGCAAACAGTCTTCCCGGCCGGGAGGAACATATTTCGGTGTTCCTGCCATGCGCGCCGAACCCGACCACAGGTTTCTTCTTTTATGTGCCCAAGAGCAAGATCATCGAAGTCGAGATGAGCGCCGAAGACGCCGCGACCCTGATCATGTCCGCGGGCGTGGTGCAGCCCGGCTCCGACCCGCAAAAGAAAATGGCCGCCTTGGCCGGAATGGCGAATGCCGCGCGGGTCGCGACGTCGGCCTCGCTGCAGCCAGAGCCGGCGAAGGTCGATTGAGGTCTTCCCCATTCCTGAGGAGCGGCGTCTTCGCCGCGTCTCGAAGGATGAGTGACGCGGGCCTCATGGTTCGAGACGCGCGAAGTCGCGCTCCGCACCAAAAGGGAGGTTTAACCTACCCCGCGCCGATCAGCGGCAACGCTTCGTCGCGCTCGAACAGATAAAGCAGGCAGCGCAACGCTTCGCCATGCGCACCCGTAAGCTTCGGATTGTCCTTCATGATGCGCAGCGCTTCGTCACGCGCTTGCGTGATGAGCTGGGCGTGAACGTCGGAGCGCGCGATGCGGTAGCCGGGCAGGCCGCTTTGTCTTACGCCGAGCACGTCGCCTTCGCCGCGCAGTTTTAAGTCTTCCTCGGCAATCCTGAAGCCGTCGGTGGTTTCCCTGATGACTTTAAGCCGCGCCGTGGACATCTCGTTCAGCGGCTCCTTGTAAAGCAAAAGGCAGGTCGATGCTTCGGAGCCACGACCGATCCGGCCCCGCAGCTGGTGCAGTTGCGCTAGCCCGAAACGCTCGGCATTCTCGATCACCATGATGGTAGCCGCGGGAACGTCGACGCCGACCTCGACCACGGTTGTTGCGACCAAAAGTCCGATTTCGCGCGCGGCGAACTGCGCCATGACGCGATCCTTGTCAGTGCCGCGCATTTTTCCGTGCACCAGGCCGACCTTATCGCCGAACCGCGCCTTGAGACTTTCAAAACGTTGTTCGGCGTCGGTGAGATTGACGGTCTCGGATTCCTCCACCAGCGGACATATCCAGTAAACAAGTTTTCCGCCCGTGAGCGCGCGGCCGACGGCATCCATCACTTCGTTGAGACGGCTGTCCGGAACTGCGCGGGTATCGATCGGCTGCCGTCCCGCCGGCTTCTCGCGCAACTCCGAGACGTCCATGTCGCCGAAGTATGTCAGCACCAGCGTGCGTGGGATCGGCGTCGCACTCAGCACCAGCACATCGACGTTACCGCCTTTGGCGGTTAGCGCCAGCCGTTCGCGCACGCCGAAGCGATGTTGTTCGTCGACAACGGCGAGCGCCAATGCCTTGAACACCACGTCGTCCTGGATCAGCGCGTGGGTTCCCACCAGGAGATCGATCTCGCCGGCCTCGAGCCCGGCCAATATATCGCGCCGCTCCTTGCCCTTTTCGCGTCCAGTGAGGATTGCTACCCGCAGGCCGGCGCGTTCGGCGAGCGGCGTGATCGTCTTGATGTGCTGGCGCGCGAGAATTTCCGTTGGCGCCATCAGGGCGGCCTGTTTGCCAACTTCGGTCACCGCGGCCGCCGCCAGCAGCGCGACCACGGTCTTGCCCGATCCGACGTCACCCTGCAGCAGTCGCAACATGCGGACCGGCTGGCGCAGATCGTCTGATATAGCGGCGGCGGCTTGTCGCTGCGACGATGTCAGCGAGTAGGGCAGTGCGTCGATGATCTTCTTGCGCAGATGGCCGTCGCCGGCGTGGCGGTCGCCCGCGGGGCGCCGCAACTGTGCGCGCACCAGCGCCAGCGCCAATTGGCCGGCCAGCAACTCGTCGAAGGCAAGCCGTGACCAAAAGGGACCATCGGGCAAGATATCCGTGGTCTCGAGCGGCAGGTGCACGCGGCTCAGCGCTTCCGCGATCGGCGGAAACTTGCAGCGGCGGATCACCTCTGGGCTGGTCCATTCCGGAAGAGCCGGCAGCTTTTGCAGCGCCTGCGCCATCGCTCGGCGCAGCGAGCCCAGCGCCAGGCCCTCGGTAAGCGGATAGACGGGATCAATGCCCGACAGCTTTGCGAATCCCGCCTCATCCACCACGCGGTCGGGATGCACGATCTGCGGTATCCCGTCGAACGTCTGCAGGGTGCCGGAGACGTAACGTTTGGTGCCGACCGGCAGCAGTTTCTCGACATAGCCCGGCTGCGCGCGGAAATAAGTCAGCACGACGTCGCCGGTCTCGTCGCTGGCATAGACCAGATGCGGCGCGCGCGGGTTGCGCCCGGGCGTCGGGCGATGCCGGTCGACGGTCACCTCCAGCGTCACCACGGTTCCCGGAACGGCGTCGCGGATTTTCGGCCGCGCGCGGCGATCGATCACGCTCGCCGGCAGATGCAGCAGCAGATCGACCAGGCGCGGCGTCTCCTCGCGGCCGAGCAGGTAGCGGAACAGCCGGTCCTGCTTCGGCCCGACGCCGGCGAGGCTGGTGACCGGCGCAAACAGCGGATTGAGCAGAGCAGGGCGCATTCAACAACCTAAGCGCTTTTGCGCATCATGCCCGGCTGCAGGGCGTGTTCCGTTTCAGCCGAATCAATGCAGATTATCTCGTGGCATCAGGATTTGAGACGCGCAAAGACTCGCTTCACCCTGAGGGCTTCAGAGCGCAGGACAGATCAGCCTAGCGCAATCCGTCGTCAACGATAAGGAGGCGGGGTAACGCCTT
>Ga0208984_1000054_pt1 | contig 13997 bp, 14 predicted proteins | sample MedBloCAOM3_M3_FD_187851 | JGI IMG/M metagenome (GOLD analysis project Ga0208984, IMG submission 187851) | Forest soil microbial communities from El Dorado National Forest, California, USA - Mediterranean Blodgett CA OM3_M3 (SPAdes) (version 2) | ecosystem: Environmental > Terrestrial > Soil >... | reverse complement strand
CCCCGCCAGCGCCGGCGCCGACCCTTGCCACGCCCCCATCTGTCGCGGCGCCCGCGCCCCAACCCACGCTCCCGCCGCCGGCCGAACAGCCCGCCGCCACCACCGCGCCACCGGTGCCGCCCGACAGCCCCCGCGCCGAAATGCTCCAGCCCGGCAATCCCGACGGGCCGGTCGTCGTCGGGCTGCGCCGCCAGGGCGAAAATCTCAAGCTGACCTTCCCGTTCGCGGCGCCGACGCCGGCGGCGGTCTTCCGCCGCGCCGATACGCTCTGGCTGGTGTTCGATTCGGCCGCCAAGATCGATCTTGCGGCGCTCACCAAGGACGGCACCCACACGATCCGCGCCGCCGCGATCTCGCCGTCGCGCGACGGGCAGGTCGTGCGCATCGGCCTGGAGCGGCCGCGGCTCACCAGCTTCGCGGAGGACGGCTCGTCCTGGACCGTCACCATCGGCGAAGTCGTGCTCGAACCGACGCGGCAGCTCAACATCGTCCGCAACACGACCGGCGCGCCGCGCGCGACCGCGATCGTTCCGTTCGACGAGCCGCGCACCCTGCACCGGTTGGACGATCCGGAAGTCGGCGACACCTTGTTCGTGGTAACCGCGCTCGGGCCGGCCCGCGGCTTCCTCAAGCAGCAGGATTTCGTCGAGTTCCGCGCGCTTGCCTCGACCCATGGCATCGTGATCCAGCCGCTCGCCGACGATCTGACGGTCGAGGTTGGCGCCGACAAGGTCGTGCTCGGCAGGCCGAGCGGCCTCACCATGTCGGCGGGCGGCCCGACCAACAAGCGGACCGGCGGCTTTCGCCCGCTCGTGTTCGACGCCCAGCTGTGGGGCTTCGACCAGGAAGCCGACTTCACCGATCGCCAGATGAAGCTGTTCAACGCCGCCGCGGCCGCGCCGGACACCAAGCGCACCGTGCCGCGCCTCGAGCTCGCCCGGTTCTATCTCGCCCGCGACATGTATGCCGAAGCCAAGGCGGTGCTCGACGTCGCGCTCGGCGACGAACGCCCTTCCGCGGAGGACACCACCGGCATCGTGATGCATGCCGTCGCCAATATCATGCTGTCGCGGACCGACGAGGCCTTGAAGGACCTCGCCAACCCGCTCGTCACCGGGCAAAGCGACACGCAGCTCTGGCGCGGCGTGGCCTATACCCGGCAGGGCAAATGGGCGGAAGCCAGGGAGGCGTTCCGTAGCATGGAATCGGCGCTCGGGACGCTGCCGATCGAGCTGCAGAGGCTGGTGCTCAGGGACGCGGTGCGCGCCTCGGTCGAGGCGCGTGATTTCGCGACCGCCGCCAGCCAGCTCAACGAATTGGATCAGGTCGGCCTGCCGCCCAGCCTCGCCCCGGTGGTGGCCGTGCTCAACGGCAAGCTTGCCGAGGCGCTCGGCCGCAACGAGGACGCGCTCGCCGCCTATCGGGCCGCCGCCGACTCGACGAACCGTCCGGCCGCCGCCCAGGGCCGCCTGCGCGAGATCGTGCTGCGTTATCAGCTCGGCGATCTCCAGCGCAGCGATGTCATTTCCGACCTCGAGGCGCTCACCGCCGCCTGGCGCGGCGACGAAACCGAGATCGAGGCGCTGCAGATCCTGGCGCGGCTCTATACCGAGGAGACCCGCTACCGCGATGCCTTCCATGTGATGCGCACCGCCCTCAAGGCGCATCCCAATTCCGAGATGACGCGCCGGATCCAGGACGAGGCGGCGGCCTCCTTCGACACGCTGTTCCTCGCGGGCAGGGGCGACGCCATGCCGGCGATCGACGCGCTCAGCCTGTTCTACGACTTCCGTGAGTTGACGCCGATCGGACGGCGCGGCGACGAGATGATCCGCCGCATGACCGATCGGCTGGTGTCGGTCGATCTACTCGACCAGGCGACCGAATTGTTGCAACACCAGGTCGACCATCGTCTGCAGGGCGCGGCGCGCGCCCAGGTGGCAACGCGGCTCGCGGTCATCTACCTGATGAACCACAAGCCCGACCGGGCGATTGCCGCCCTCAATACGACGCGCACCGCCGAGCTCTCGAATGAGCTGCGCAATCAGCGCCTGCTGCTGGAGGCGCGCGCCCTGTCGGATACCGGGCGGCACGACGTCGCGCTCGAGATCATCGCGAATGTCGACGAGCGCGTGGCGATCCGGCTGCGCTCGGACATCATGTGGGCGGGCAAGCGCTGGCGCGAGGCGGCCGAGCAGATCGAGCTGCTCTACGGCGAGCGCTGGCGCGACTGGCAGCCGCTCAACGATACGGAGCGCAGCGATCTGATGCGCGCCGCCGTGGGCTACGCCTTGGCCGAGGACAAGCTCGGCCTCGACCGGTTCAGCGGCAAATATGCGGCCAAGATGTCGGAGGGAGCGGACCGGCGCGCCTTCGAGATCGCGACCTCGCCGCAAAGCGCCAGCACGGCGGACTTCCGCGAAGTCGCCAGCGCGGTCGCTGCCGCCGATACGCTCGAAGGGTTCCTGCGCGATATGCGCTCGCGCTATCCCGCGACCGGATCCTTCGCGCCGGTGAATGCCGCCTTCGGGGGCGGCCAGCAATCGCGCGCGCCGGAGCGCCCGGCAACGACCGCACCGGTTCGGTCCGCGCGTGCGGCCGTCGGTCTACCCGCCGCTCAGGTGCCGTAGCTCTGCACCAGGCTGCCCGCCACCAGGCTCCAGCCGTCGACCAGCACGAAGAAGATAAGCTTGAACGGCAGCGACACGACGACGGGCGGCAGCATCATCATGCCCATCGACATCAGCACCGACGCCACCACGAGGTCGATGATCAGGAAGGGCAGGAAGAGCAGAAAGCCGATTTCGAACGCCCGCTTGAGCTCGGAAATCATGAAGGCCGGCACCAGGACCCGCAGCGACAGGTCCTCCGGCTTGTCGGGCCGCGCCTCGCGCGACATGTCGACGAACAAGGTGAGGTCTTTCTCGCGCACATTCTTGAGCATGAAGGCGCGCAGCGGCTCGGACGAACGCTCGAACGCCTGCTGGGTCGTGATCTCGTTGTTGATCAGCGGCTTGATGCCGAGGTCATAGGCCCGCTCGAAGGCCGGGCCCATCACGAAGGCGGTGAGGAACAGGGCGAGGGAGACGAGCACGGTGTTGGGCGGCGCGGTGGCGGTGCCGAGCGCGGTGCGCAGCAGCGAGAGCACCACGACGATCCGGGTGAAGGACGTCACCATCACCAGGATCGAGGGCGCGAGCGAGAGCACCGTCAGGAGCGCGATCATCTGGATGACGCGCTCGGTCAGGCCGGTGCCTTGGCCGAAATTGATGCTGACGTCCTGGGCGCCCGCCGGCGCCGCGAGCAAGCTGACGATCGCTACTCCGGCCGCCAACGTCGCGAGACGAACACGGCGGCTGGATGGGGCGAGTTTCACGCTTTTCCTGACGGACGGCCGAGCAAGCTCGCCATCTCCTGCTCGAGGCTGTCAAAGGCGGGCTTGGCGGACGGCTTCGGCTCGGGCCGGACCGCCTTCGGTTCGGCCGGCGCGGCCTCGTTGCCGCGCGGGGCGGGCGGCGCCGCAGGTTCCGGCTCGGCGGATTTTCGCGGCCGCTGCAACGCCGATTCGAGCCGATGGGCCATTTCGGCGAGGTTGTGGTCCTCGTTTTCGGGGATCGGCTGGACCGGCGAGGGGGCCGCACGGCGCGGTTCCGCGACGCGGCGCGGCACGGCGGGCGCCTCGGGTTCGCCGAAGCCGCGCGACAGATCAGGCGCGGAGCCCACGAAGCGGTCGGATGCCGGTGCGCGCGGTTGGATGTCCGGGGCGGCGCGCGGGAGCGGTTCCGGCTGCGACGTCCAGGCGGCGGCGTCGTCCTCCACGGGCGTCGATGCGCGCTGCGGGCGCGGCTCCGGCTGCAGCGGCCACATCCCGCCTTCGGCCAGCGGCACGGCGCGCGGCAGCGCATCGGCGATGCCGCCGGTCACGCGCGCCGGCGGCGTCTCACGGGCGGGCGCGGTGGCGGTCGCGCGCACGATGTTGGGTTCGATCACCACGTCGGTCGGGCCGCCGATCATGACCAGATGCTCGACATTGTCGCGGCGGATGAGGACGAGACGGCGGCGCCCGTCGATGGTTGCGGCGTCGATCACCGCCAGGCGAGGCTGGCGGCCGCGCGCCGCGACGGCGGCATTGAGGGCGGTGGCGCCGAACCGGCGCACCAGATAGGCGGCAGCCCCGATCAACGCGAGCACGATCACGAAGGCGATAAAGAAGCGCAGGGCGAGCGGCATCTCGGTGCCGAAAAGTGCTTCGAACATCGGTTCTCTCCGCGCTCCGCGTCGTGGGGCCGTTCACCCGGCTCGCCAAATATGGTTAACGGCCGCGGCAAAACTTGCCGTGCAAGCCTTTAATGAATCCTTAACACGGAACGGGGTTCGGCGGCAAAACATCCGCGTTTCCGCGGATTTTCCGGGTAAATGCAGATGAGCGGGGTCGGCTGCCCGGCGCGGCAATTAACCCGACATTAACCATACACCCGGCAAAGTCTGCCCAGCGACGCAAACCAGCGACGTGAGGAGGGCTCATGGCCATTTCCGACATACCGATCTTCGCGATGCTCCGCACCCGCATGCAGTGGCATCAGCAACGTCAACAGGTTCTGGCGCAGAACGTCGCCAATTCCGACACGCCGAATTTCCGGCCGCAGGATCTCGACGAGCCGAAATTCGCGCTGTCCGCGCCGAGTGCGGCCCCGCTGCAGCTGGCGCGGACCAATGCGGGCCACCTCCAAGGCTTCGGCGGCGCGGCCAGCTTTCGGGGAGAGCCCAACCAGTACCAGGTCCGGCCCGCCGGCAACGCGGTCAACCTGGAGGATGAGATGATGAAGATGGCGCAAAACAACATGGACTACCAGGCCGCGACCCAGCTCTACAGCCGCGGCCTCAACCTGATCAAGAACGCGATCGGCAGCAAGGGCTAGATCAGCCGGAGGTGACCTATGGATTTCGTGAAATCGATCGCCATCGCGGCGTCGGGGCTGCGCGCCCAGGCCGGCCGCATGCGGGTGATCTCGGAAAACATCGCCAATGCGGACTCGACCGCCCAGAACGCGGGGGGAGATCCCTACCGCCGCCGGATACCGACGTTCCGCGCCGAGCTCGACCGTTCGCTCGAGGCGAGGGTCGTGTCGCTCGGCCCGGTGCGCAGCGACCCGAGCCAATTCCAGGTCAAGTTCGAGCCCGGCCATCCGGCCGCGGACGCGGCCGGCAACGTCAAATATCCCAATGTCAATTCGCTGGTCGAAATGACCGACATGCGCGACGCCCAGCGATCCTATGAAGCGAATGTCAACGTGATCGGCGCGACGCGCCGCATGATCCAACGCACCCTCGACATTCTGCGCAGCTGACAAGGACCTGGATGATGGCGACACCCGGAATTGCCGCAAGCGCCTATGCACAAGTGGCGCGCATCACCGATGCCTCCGCCGGCCTCGGCGGCCTCAACAAGGCGATCGGCGACGCGGCGGGCCAAGGCCCGAGCTTCGGCTCCCTCCTCAAGGACGCGCTCGGGGCGGTCAGCTCGGCGGGCGCGAAATCGGATGCCCAGACGCAGGCCATGGTGACCGGCCAGAAGTCCAACCTGGTCGACGTGGTGACGGCGGTTGCCGAAACCGAGACCGCCATCACCACATTGGTGTCCGTGCGCGACAAGGTCATCGCCTCCTACCAGCAGATCATGCAGATGCCGATCTGATCGCCGGAGCATTTGACCGGCCGGCTCGCGTCGAAACATGCGAGCCGACATACCTCCGCAAGACCGTCAGGAGACGCGATGACCGGACCCGAAGTGCTCGACGTCGCGCGCGACGCGATCATGACATTGGTCGTGGTATCGGCACCCTTGATGGTCGTCGGCCTCGTGGTCGGCGTCGTGATCTCGCTGTTCCAGGCGCTGACCCAGATCCAGGAAATGACGCTCGTCTTCGTGCCGAAGATCCTCGCGATCTTCGTCGCCATGCTGCTTGCCCTGCCGTTCATGGCCGATCACCTGCACAGCCACATGACGCGGCTCGCGGCCCGCATCGCCGGCGGCTGAAGCGGATGCGCGTCGACGTCTCGTTCCTGCCCGCGCTCGCCGCCGCCTTCCTGCTGGTCTTCGCGCGCATCGGCACCATGCTGATGCTGCTGCCGGGCCTGGGCGAGCTGATGGTGCCGGCGCGCGTCCGGCTCACCTCGGCGCTCGTGCTCGCCGCGGTCATGATGCCGCTCCATCGCGCCGCCTATCAGATCGATCTGCAGTCGATCGGGCCGGTCCTCGTCATGCTGGGAGAGGAGCTTCTGGTCGGCGCCGTGCTCGGCATGACGGCGCGGCTGACCATCGCGGCGCTGCAGGTCACCGGATCGGTGGTGGCCCAGCAGCTCGGGCTCGGCTTCGTCACCGCCGTCGATCCCACCCAGGGTCAGCAAGGCGTGATCCTGGGAAATTTCCTGACCATCCTGGGGATCGCGCTCTTGTTCGCCACCAACCTGCACCATCTGGTGATCGCCGCGCTCGACGACAGCTACACGCTGTTCGTGCCGGGCGAGGTGCCGCTCACCGGCGACATGGCGGCGCTCATGACGCGCACGCTCGCCGGCGCGTTCCGCGTCGGCGTGCAGCTCTCGGCGCCCTTCCTGGTGTTCGGCCTCCTGTTCAACCTCGGGCTTGGCCTGCTGTCGCGGCTGATGCCGCAGATGCAGGTGTTCTTCGTCGGCATGCCGCTCTCGATCCTGGCGGGCCTGATGATGCTGTTCCTGCTGCTCTCCGCCATGATGGGGACCTATATGGGCAGCGTGGAAAGCGTGTTGCGCGATCTCGCGCCGCATGCCGGCGCCGTGAGGTAGCGCGTGGCCGGCGAACAGGACGATACCGAAAAAACAGAAGACCCGAGTCAAAAGCGGCTCGACGAGGCGGTCAAGCGCGGCGACGTGGTCAAGAGCCAGGAGGTCAACGCCTGGTTCGTCCTCGCCGCCGGGGCGCTCGTGCTGCTCAGCTTCTCCGGATCGATGAGCCTGCAGCTCAGCGCGACCTTTCGCGGCATTTTCGCCAATGCCTACCGCATACCGGCCGATGGCGGCGGCCTCTTGCTACTGTTCCGGCAGGTCGGCGTCGAGACCATCGCCGCCGTGGCGCTGCCGTTTCTGCTGCTGACGCTGGCGGCGATCGTCGGCAATGCGATCCAGCACCGGCTGATCTGGTCGGCCGAGGCCCTGGCGCCGAAATTCTCCAAGATCTCGCCGCTGGCCGGCGCCAAGCGGATGTTCTCCAAGGTGGCGCTGGTCAACTTCCTGAAAGGTCTGATCAAGCTCGCCGTGATCGGCAGCGTGCTCACGGCCCTCTTGTGGCCGGCGCGCAAGCGTCTCGAAAGCCTGATCTCGGCGGATCCGGTCGCGATCATCCCCTTCGTGCGGACGCTGTCGCTGCAGCTGTTCGGTGCGGTGGTCGCCATTCTGGCGATCATTGCGGCCGCCGACTACCTGTTCCAATACCAGCAGTGGTTCGAGCGGCAGAAGATGTCGATGCGCGAGATCAAGGAGGAGTACAAGGAGTCGGAAGGCGATCCCAAGATCAAGGCCAAGATCCGCCAGTTGCGTCAGGCCCGCATGAGGAAGCGCATGATGGCGGCGGTGCCGAGCGCTACGGTCGTCATCACCAACCCGACGCATTTCGCGGTCGCGCTGAAATGGGAGCGCGGCATGAACGCACCGATCTGCGTTGCCAAGGGCATGGACGCCATCGCGCTCAAGATCCGCGAGGTCGCCGAGGCGAACGAGGTGCCGGTCGTCGAGAATCCGCCGCTCGCGCGCACGCTCCACGCCACCGTCGAGATCGACGCCGAAGTGCCGGCCGAGCACTACAAGGCGGTCGCCGAGGTGATCAGCTACGTGATGCGGCTCAATGGGGCCGCCCGGCGCAGCGCGAGGACCTGATCCGGGCGGGATCCGGCCGTCCATCCGCCTGTTGCGATCACGCCTTGCCTTTGCGGCCGGTGTCCGCAAAGTCTTTTCCACGCCCGAATCAGGTCGCGGGCCGGCTTTTTCGGAAATCATGCGTCCGTCCCGCCTTAACGTCGTGGCCGCAACCCCAACCCCTTGCGGAGACCGCCCGGACTCGGGCACCTAAAGGGCGGGCGGTTTCGGCCGCACGAATCATGAAGCCCCCATGGCGAAAGAGGACGTGAGCGACAGGACAGCCGGCGAAAGGCGGGGCAGCATCGGCCTGGTGCTGCTCGTTGCCGTCGTGCTGGTCGCCGCCGCGGTCGGGCTGATGTTCGTCGGCCGCAATCAGGCCGAGCCTTATGTGCTGGCGCTGCTCGCCATCCTCGGCATGATCGGCGTCTTTTCGCTGTTCGCGGCCGCGGCCGGCATCCTGCGGGTCGCCCGCCGCGATAGCGGCAGCCCGATCCTCAAGGCGGTGGTCGACGGGGCGGGCGACGGCATCGTGGTGACGGATCCGAGCGGCCGGGTGATCTACGCCAATGCGGCCTATCTGAAGCTGGCCGACGCCGTCGGCACCGACGACGTGCGGCCGGTCGAGCGCGTCTTCCTCGGCGACCCCGAGGTCTCGGAGGCGATCTACCGTCTCGTCAAGGCGGCGCGCGAGGGCCGCAGCCTGCAGGAGGAAGTGCGCGTCGCGGGCCTGCGCGGCGAGCCGGCGCGCTGGCTGCGGCTGCGCGTGCGCCCGCTCGCCGAGGGCGGACGCGAGGCGCGCACGACCGTGTGGTCGGTCGCCGACGTCACCCGCGACCGCGACCGGCACGAGACCGCCTTCCAGGGCCTGCAATATGCCATCGACTATCTCGACCATGCGCCCGCCGGCTTCTTCTCGGTCGACGAGTCGGGACACATCGGTTATCTCAACGCGACGCTCGCCGGCTGGCTCGACCACGATCTCGCGCAGATCGGCTCGGGCGGCCTCAGGCTCACCGACATCGTGCCGGGCGACAGCGCGGCGCTCTTGACCACGCTCTCGGCCGAGCCCGGCGAGGTCAAGACCGAGGTGCTCGATCTCGATCTCAAGACCCGGGGCGGCAAGACCGTGCCGGTGCGCCTCTATCACAAGGTCGCATTCGGAGCCGACGGCGCGCCGGGCGCCTCGCGCACCCTCGTGCTCAACCGTGCGCGCAACGACGGCACCGACCCGCAACGCGCGGCCGAAGTGCGCTTCATGCGCTTCTTCCACAACACGCCGCTCGCGATCGCGACGGTCGACAAGAGCGGCCGCATCGCGCGCACCAATGCGCTCGGCGCCCGCCTGTTCCAGCGCGTTCTGAAGGCCGATGTGGCCGACCGCTCGATCCTCAACGTCGTCAATCCGGGCGAGCGCGGCGCCATTGAAGCCGCGATCCACGAGGCGGCGAGCGGGCAGGGCGACGTCGCCCCGCTCGACGCCACGCTGGCCGGCGAAACCGAAAGGTGGGCGCGCTTCTACGTCACGCCGGTCGAGGACGCCGAGAGCGACCATGAGGCGGCGATCGTCTACGCGCTCGACACCACCGAGCAGCGCAGCCTGCAGAGCCAGTTCAACCAGGCGCAGAAAATGGATTCCGTCGGCCAGCTCGCCGGCGGCATCGCGCATGACTTCAACAACCTGCTCTCCGCCATCATGATGGCGACCGATTTCCTCCTGACCGGGCACCGGCCGACCGATCCGTCCTTTCAGGACATCATGCAGATCAAGCAGAACACCAACCGGGCGGCCGCCCTGGTCCGGCAGCTGCTCGCCTTCTCGCGCAAGCAGACCCTGCGTCCCGAGGTGCTCGATCTCGGCGAGGCGCTCTCCGACTTCACCGTGCTGCTGCGCCGCCTGATCGGCGAGAAGGTGACGCTCGACGTCGTCCATTCGCGCGATCTGTGGCCGGTCAAGGTCGACATCACCCAGTTCCAGCAGGTGATCGTCAATCTCGCGGTCAACGGGCGCGACGCCATGCCGGGCGGCGGCAAGCTGACCATCAAGACGGCCAACGTTGCGGAAGCGGAATCGCGCCAGTTCGCCTACAAGGGCATGCCGCCGGGCGACTATGTGCTGGTCGAAGTCGCCGACAACGGCACCGGCATCGCGCCCGACATCATCGACAAGATCTTCGAGCCTTTCTTCTCCACCAAGGAGGTCGGCAAGGGCACCGGGCTCGGCCTGTCGACCGTCTACGGCATCATCAAGCAGACCGGCGGCTTCGTGTATCCGGAGTCCGAGCTCGGCAAGGGCACCTCCTTCCGCATCTTCCTGCCTCGCCACGTGGCAGGCGCCGAAGAGCTGCAGGCGCCGCGGATGTCGGCGATCAACGGGGCGCTGGCGGCGGCCGAAGAGGTGGCGCGGCTGTCGGCCGCGACCGCCGACGATACCGGGCACGGGACCATCCTGTTGGTGGAGGACGAGGAGGGGTTGCGCGGCCTCAATGCGCGCGGGCTGGCGTCGCGCGGCTACACCGTGCTGCAGGCCGGCAACGGCGTCGAGGCGATCGAGGTGATCGACAAGCATGACGGCACGATCGACCTCGTGGTGTCCGACGTGGTCATGCCGGAGATGGACGGGCCCAGCCTGTTGAAGGAGCTGCGGCGGCGCAAGCCGGAGCTCAAGATCATCTTCGTGTCGGGCTATGCCGAAGAGGCTTTCGCCAAGAACATACCGGAGGGCCAGCACGCCTTCCTGGCCAAGCCCTTCACGCTCAAGCAGCTGGTCGCCACCGTGAAGGAAACCATGGCGTCATAGCCGCATGGCCGACCCGAACCGCGACGACGACGAAACCGACGCCGACCGCAGGACCGCCAATATCATCTTGCTGGTGGGAGCCGTCGTGCTGATCGCCGGCGGCATCTGGCTCGTCAATGCGATGCTCGATGCGCGCCGGGCCGACGAATGCATGTCGTCGGGCCGCCGTAACTGCAATCCGATCGCGGTGCCGGTAAGGTGATGCTTTAGCCCCGCGAGGCATGTGCTTGGGTTTGCGCATGATCTTGCCCGAAAAGCGTGTCGGCCCGGGATGCAGGTCCGGGACAGGCCTTTTCGGGATCATGCGCTAATTCGGCGCCGGACCGGCCTTGCAGGCGCCCGCCTTTTGCCAGAAAAAGTCGGTGCATTTGTCGCAGCCCGCGAGCGCGAGACCCAAACCGAGCACGGCCACAAGGGGAACGAGCCTGACGCGCCGGCCCGCAAGGCGGGTGGTCGCGTCGGCCGGAACCTCGCGGCGCGCGTCATGGCGGCTCATGCGCTGCTTCGCCATCAATAACGGGTCACGATGGGGGCGTACCATCGCATTTTTCTGGGGTCATAGCCGCGCGGAAAGTAGCAGGCGAAGCCGACATAATCCCCATACACCCGATGGACGCTGGTGATGACCGCCACCTTGTTCCAGCGCGCGCAATCCGCCGCCGCGAGGTAGCGGTAGGTGTGGGCGATCGCCGGCGACCACGGGATGATCCCGCCGGTATCGTTGGAATGGCCGCCCCAGACGCCGGCCTGCGCGCCGGCGGCGAAAAGCGGAAGCCAGAGGAGGGCGGCAACCACGGATTTGCAACGCATCGGGCGATTCTCCGGGACGCTCGGTCGCTTCTATATCATATTCGATCGGTTCCGGGGTCAATTCATCCGCTTGAATTTTTGCGTCCGCCGCCCGAGCCGCCCAGCGAAGAGGCTGCGCTTGCGGTCCAAGGCTTTGCCGCCGCCCCGTCCGCGGGCGAATTTTTTCGCTCCCGGCATGAACCATTCGGATGCCGCCGCGGACCAAACAGGGAACCGGGCGGAGTATCCGATGACCTCCATGTTGACGTCGCGTCGCGGCGCTGCGCTCGCCCTCGCGATGGTGCTGGCGATGCCGGCGTCGCTCCTCGCGCGCGGGGCCGAGCCGTCGGCGTCGCCCAAGAGTTTCGTGCAGCAGATTTATGCCAGCTATGTCGGCAGCTCGGCCCGAAAGGCCCGGGGCATTCCGCTCGACAGCGCGTCCGCCGTGAAGCGCTATTTCACCCCGGGATTGGCCTACCTCATCCTGGAGGATGGCGCGGCCGCCCAGACGCGCGGCGAGCCGCCGTTGCTCGACGGCGATGCCTTCGTGGGCAAGCAGGACTGGGACATCGCCAATCTGTCGATCGACGTGAGGGAAAGCGGCGCCAAGGCGACCGCGATCGTGAGCTTCACCGACGCCGGCAAGGCCGGCAAGGTGGTGGTGGAGCTTCTCAAGGTGGGCGAAAGCTGGCGCATCGCCGACATCCAATGGGATTCCGGCACGCTGCGCGGGCTCTATCGCAATAAGTGATCGCGCGTCGTCCGGAGCGGCCGCCCGGTTACGACCACGGCCCGATCTTGGCGGCCTCGTAGATCACTTGCGCGATCGCGATCAGCAGGCAGCCTCCGGCGAACACCGGCCGCTGCGCCGGCGGCAGCCGATGCGCGACCATGATCGCGACCGCGCCCGCCGCCACCACCAGCGGCGGGAGCATCGCATAGGCGAGGCGTTCGGTGATCCAGCCGACGCAGGTATAAAATCCGAGCGCCGCCCCACTGGCGTAGAGCCCGATCGCGATCATCGGGACCGCTGCCGACAAGCGCGCGGCGTCGAGGTGGCGGCGCCCCAGCCCGACCAGCACCGTCAACGCCAGCCAGGCAACGAGCGCGATGAGCCCGAGCGCTTGCGGCGCCGCCATGGCGAGCGACAGCCCCAGATAGCCGAACCATTGCTCGGCGAGCGCGCCGACACCTTTGTCGAGCGCGTCCTTCATCCAGATGACCTGGCGCAAATCGAGCTCGGCATGGAAGAACTGACCGGTGGTCGCCAGCACGAAACCGTACCACAGCGCCAAGGGGGTCGCGCTCAGCGCCAGCAGGATGGCCAGGCTGGCGAGATCGCGGCGGCGGGCGGTCCAGGATTTTTCCCGCCACAGCCCGATGACGGCGGGCAACAGCAGACAGGCCGGGATCACGACGAACACCGGATAGATCGTCATGCCGATCCCGCTCAGGAGCCCCATGCCGAGCGCAAAATTGCGCGCGATGCGGCCGTCCGCGAAGGCGCGCTGGGTCGCCAGGACGGCGAGCACCGGCACCAGAATGTTGAACATCTGGGTGTGCGGCGACCAGACGAAGGCCTTGGTGACGTCGTTGGCGACGAGCAGCAATCCGGTCGCCACCAGGATGATCGCGGCCGCGCCGGTGCGCACCGGATGCCAGCGCTCGATCGCCAGGCGCAGCGCCTGGAAGCTCGCAAGCAGGATGCCGAAGTTGAGCAGCAGATAGGCGAAATAGGCCGGCCGGTCCCGGGTGAACGAGCGCGCGACGGCAATCGGATCGTAAAGACCCTGATACACCGGCGTCGGCGGTCCGTCGGCAGGGAGAACCAACGACAACGGGGCCTGGACCAGCGCCGCCAGCAGGATCATTCCGGGTCGGGATTGCCGCGAGTTGACGTGGAACAGCAGCCCCGACGGATCGCGGGCAAGCCACAGGAATTCAGGCGAGTCGCAATTGAGGGCGAAGCCGAAAGGTCCCGGCAGCTCGACGTTGCCGATGCAATTGGCTCCGGCGTCGGCGTCGGGCACCCGCGGGCCGATCAGCAAGCCGAGGCTGAGCAACGCGAAGCCGATCAGAAACAAAGGCCAGATCGGCGGACGGCGGCTTTGCCGCGCGACGAATTGACGGAGGCCGCGGCCGACCTCCCATTGCTCGAATGTCGAGGCGCGGGTGCCACGCTCGCCGCGGCGCATCCATGGCAACAGCGGTTCGCGGATACTCATCTCGATGCCCGTCCAGCCCTTCGCACCCGAGCACAACGCCGCCGGGGCGACTTGGTTGCATGACATCCATTCGCGTCGCGCATGTGACAGGTCGCCCCACGCCCGCAGACTCGCCTCGTATTGGACCGAGATTGGGAATAGAGGGGCTGTGGCCGGGTTTATGTTCCGGCAGCCGGCACCCCGGCCAATAACGCGCAGCGCAACACGCAATGGGAGGATCGATATGACCAAGAAGCGATTTTACGTGGCGGCCTCGGCGGCACTGCTGTGTCTCGGCGCCGGCGCGCAGGCGC
>Ga0208984_1000053_pt1 | contig 14216 bp, 17 predicted proteins | sample MedBloCAOM3_M3_FD_187851 | JGI IMG/M metagenome (GOLD analysis project Ga0208984, IMG submission 187851) | Forest soil microbial communities from El Dorado National Forest, California, USA - Mediterranean Blodgett CA OM3_M3 (SPAdes) (version 2) | ecosystem: Environmental > Terrestrial > Soil >... | reverse complement strand
TAGAAAATCGCCGCCAAGCAAATCAGCGGTCCGGCCCGGCGACGAGACGGACAATTTTTCAAACTACAGATGGATGCGCATGATTCCTAAGTCATGCTGCCCGGCATGAAGCACCGGATTGAAATTTGATTGTCAAACCGTATCGGCCAAACCATCGTGCGTCCCGCTCGGTTCGGTTCGGTGACCACGGCGTCGTCGGGAACATCGACCCAGTTATTGTCAAGGCGGACCCGATAATGGCCGTCTTTGGATTCCCAATCGGGGTCTGCGACGCTTTCACCATCCGCCACTGAGCAGCAGAGTCCTTTGCCGCTCGCGAGATGATCGAACCACGGTTTAAGCGGTGAATTGGCGTAGCGGCCATCAAGGTCGCGAGCTGTCACGCTACCAACGAGGCAGGCACCTATCATACTGAGAATAAGGGTCAGACCAGTCACGATGCGTTTCATTTGCCACGCTCCTGAATGTCAAAGCCAGTCCCGGTTTTGCTTTAAAGTAATCTTGGTGTCGCTCTGCGCGAATCACAGCGTTGTGATAAATTGCGTCGAAAAGATATCGACGCGATTGCGTGGCTGCTTCGACATCCGCGATCTCGGCGCGTGTTCGATTGCGATCGGCCCAGTGCCGCATCTGAGAGGATCAGGCGTAAATCAAAGCGTAATGAGCTCGGTCGCCGCTACACACCCGGCATCAGTCAGACCCAAAGTGCTTTATCGCCACCCTATGCGCATTCGAAGTTTTTGCCGGCGATGTGCCGACGAACCCCATGCTCCTCAGCCCTTCTGAACCATCGAAGCCAAAGCCAAAATTTATGTCAGGCGGGCCTTAATTGTCTGTTCGGTGCTCGACACTGGAACCAAGGCAACCCAACCGCTAAGGCGTCAGCTTTTCCATCTCGGGGAACGGCGCATAGACGGCGCCGGCGCAGGTATCGCGGGCGTTCTCGATCATGCGGTCGAGCCGGCCATTGACGTAAAGAATGGCGCGTTCGCGTAGCTCGCGATAACTGCGGTCGGATTCGCGCGGGGTAAAGCGCAGGCAGCTGACATATCGTAGCCGGCCGCCGACGGTGCGCTGCACCGGCTCGGCCATTGCAGCGTCATGCACGTCGGCTGGATTGTTGAGATAGGTTTTCATGAACGCCAGCAATTCGGCGCGGTAGTTGTTGGGATACGGCTGGTTGGCAACGCCGCGATCATCGGTATAGGTGATGCTTCTGTCGTCGTCGCTGCCCGCGCAGGCCCCGAGCGCGATCGGCAGCAGCAGGATCGCCGCGCGCTTTGCTGATATCCCCAAGTGCAACTCGTTTTTGATCGTTTGCCCTAGCGCATTGCTGATCGCGCTCCAGCGAATCCTAGACCGTCCGCCAGCGAAATGGAATTGGTATCTCGCTCATTCGGGCAAGCGTCCGGACTACCGAAAAAAGAGCGCCGGCCCGCAACCATTGGGGAAGCAATGGCGCGAGCCGGTCCTGATATCCACGGTCGCGGCGGGCCAATGTGGAGCAAGCCACGCCCGCGGATCAGTGTCAGCCGCGCTTGGTGGCGGGCGCAACGTGTTTGATCGTGGCCTTCGAGACCTGGTGCGTCTTGAGCGCGCTCATCTTCTTGTGGGAGCGATGATGGCGAACATGCTTGACATGATGGCGGCCCGTTTTGGCATTCGCGTTCAGCACGTTCGGCTTCACCTGGCCGGCCTTGATAACCGGCGCTTGCGTGGTTTTGCCGGAACCGGCCGCCATTGCGGGCGCCGCGAGCACGGAAACTGCGAGCAGGGCTGCGGAAATTGTCTTCAACATGGTCGTCTCCTCTTTCAAAAGGGGATCGCGAGGTGGCCGGTCGGATGGCCGGGCTCGTCGATCATGCTTGCGACCTTACGTGCCGCGGGCTGAACCCATCCTGAAGCGCAATGATGGACTTCGTTCATCTGGATGACATGTTCGTCATGTTCCGGACTGCTTGTTGTGCATACGATCGCCAAAATCCCTCTCGAATTAAAAGACATGGCCGGGGAATGTTCTGTTACGGCGGGTGTTCAAGTCTACGGGCTTCGGTGTAGGATTGCCCCGATTGGGAAATCAGGAGAGACGGATGAGCAAATTTGCGATCAGGCTTTTGACGCTGGCAATGTTCTCAATGGCACTGATCGCAGTACCGCTGCTCACGACGGCGCATGCCGCGGGCGGCGACAATCCGGCGCCCCCGGCATCGGATTCCAGTAAGGAGAAGAAGAAAAAGAATAAGAGCTCCAGCATCGACGATCCGAAATTTATCGAAGGTTATCGCGCGGCCTATTCGACGATTTACGACCGCAACGATTACGCCACAGCCATCGGCCAGTTGAAGGCGCTTGGCCAGGACGACCGCGCCGATGTCGCCAATCTGATCGGCTACTCCAATCGCAAGCTCGGCGACTACAAGGTTTCGCAGATCTGGTACGAGCGTGCGCTCAAGGCCGACCCCAACCACGTGCGGACCTGGCAGTATTACGGACTGTGGCAGGTCGAACAGGGCAACCGCGATCAGGCGCAATATCACCTGAACCGGATCGCCGCCCTGGCTGGGACCGACAGCGCGGAATATCGCTCGCTGGCCGCGGCACTGGAAAAGCCGCCAGGCACCGGCCTTGTTTACTGATTTGCTGACTTACTGATCTTCACGACGACAACAGGAGACATGCATGAACAAATTTGCGATCAGGCTTTTGATGCTGGCAATGTTCTCGGTGGCGCTGGTCGCGACGCCGGTGATCACCACCGTGTACGCCGCGCCCGACAACGACGCGCCGCCGCCGCCCTCCTCGAGCAAGGCCAAAGCCAAGAAGAAGACCAGCGAAGTCAGTCCCAGCATCCAGGACGCGGCATTCGCGAAGGGTTATCGCGCCGCCTACGCCACGATCTATGACCGCAACGACTATGCCGCCGCCATCGGGCAACTGAAAGCGCTCGGTCACGACGACAGCGCCGCCGTCGCCAATCTGATCGGCTACTCCTATCGCAAGCTCGGCGAATACAAGGTCTCGCAGATCTGGTACGAGCGCGCGCTGAAGGCCGACCCGAACCACGTCAAGACCTGGCAGTATTACGGGCTGTGGCAGGTCGAACAGGGCAACCGCGATCAGGCGCAATATCACCTGAACCGGATCGCCGCCCTGGCTGGGACCAACAGTGAGGAATATCGCTCGCTGGCCGCAGCACTGGAAAAGTCGCCCGGCACCGGCCTCGTTTACTGAGATTTGAACCATGCATCGAGCCGGCGCAGCCTCGGGCTGCGCCGGCTTTGTTTATCGGGTAGCATCCAAGAATGGTTTCCAGAGCTAGCGGCATCAACAGCGCGACGTGGGTTGCGGTCCCCGGCGCCCGCTAACGATCCTGCAATGTGCGCCCGACTCACGGCAAAACCAGGTTGAAGAAGCATTTTGAATTACTTCACTTCATGAGTGCCTGAACTTCGCCCCGGAAAGCCTGGCGTGCCGCGTCGCGCGAATAGAACATGTGCCCGCCCGGATACACCACAAGCTTCACACGCTCAGGCGATGCGTAGGCCGGCAGCTGGTCGAGCAGGATTTTCGTGGCGAAATACGGCGTGGCGAGATCGAACAGCCCGTGCCCTACCAGCAGCTTCAATTTTGGGTCGAGGGCGAGAATCTGCCGCAGTTGGGAAATCGACTCGGTGGGATTTAGCCCGCGGCCGAAATCCCAGGCCTTCTCGACCGCGCCATTGAGCAGTTCATAGGCCCCGTCCGGTCGCCAATTGAGCTTGCGCGTGGTGAGATCGACCGCGGCGCTGGTCAGCGGCGCTATCAAGGGTTCACCGGACGGATCGTCGAAATGATAGGCGCTCGAATCCGGATTGGGATCGAAGCCTCGGACCGACGCGTCGTAACGCCCCGTTACTTTGCCGTTCCGCCGGTCGAATTCGCGACGAAACTCGGCGACGCCGAAGCGCCCGGCCAGCCTGCGGCTCACAGCCTGGTCGATCCCCGTCAATGCCGCCACCCTGTCGGCAAGGCGCGTCGTGGCTTCGGCGTCGGCCTCCCCTTTGATCAGGTCAGCCAAGAAATCGCTCTGCGCATAACGTTCGACATCCGCCATGTCGGCACGGGTAACGGAGCTTTTCGCGTCGCGCGCGACGGCTGCCATGGTGGGAAGGCTCGCGACATATTGCAGAAGGCTGGAGCCTGAATATTCGCGGAAGTCGAGCACCGGCGAGACGAGGATGAGGCCCTTCACTCCGACACCCCGCTGAGTCTGCAAACTGCGGACGATCTTCGGCCCGCGGATGCCGCCATAACTTTCACCGGCGACAAATTTAGGTGAGAGCAAACGGTCGGACTTCTCCAGCCAGCGGCGGATCGTCGCCGCGATCGAGTTGACGTCGCCATCGACTGAGTAAAAGCGCTTGCGTACGTCCTCGCCGGTCGCGACGAAGCGGCTATAGCCGGTACCGACCGGATCGATGAAGACGAGGTCGGTAAAGTCCAGCCAGGTTTCGGCGTTGGCTTGGAGGTCGGGCGCGGTGGAAGAACTCACCGCGTCTGCATTTATGGCTAGCCGCCAGGGTCCGACGTTGCCTAATTGCAAGTAGGCGGAGGCCGCGCCTGGTCCGCCGTTGAAAAGGAAAGTCACTGGCCGGGTGGTCGAGTCGGTACCATCCAGCTGATAGGCGGTGTAGGCGATATCGGCTTGCGGCTCGCCCCTGTCGTCGAACAGGCGGATCGAACCCGCGGTGGCCGTGAAATCGAGCGTGCGCCCGGGAAGAGCCAGCGTTTGTTTCGTCGTGGAATCCGGCGGCAGGCGATGTTGTTCGGCGGCGGCCGGCGAACTCGGAACGGTGCCCCGCCCGCCCGTTGCTCCGGATTTTTGACCCGAGGGCGTTGCGGCAGGCTGCTGCTCAGGCGGCTGCGGCGCATCCTCGGCGCGCGCGCCCGCCACCAAGGAGAACACGAGAAGCGCGAGGAAAATGCGCGCATGGCGCGGCGCCGCAAAATGAATGGCCATGTCTCGATCGTCTCCCTGCTGCCCGCGATCAACCCGGTGCCGCCTCGTTCATCGCACGAGAGCCTCCCGAATAGCCGCGGGTTCTAACCCAAAACTGCGACAGCTTGGCGTTGTTCGCAACAGGTGGAGATCTATGGCGATCACAATTCGCTGACGCAGATATCGTGATCGCACTCGGCGGCGGCGGATTGATGCTGCAAACGCTGCAATCGTCGTGCCGGACCAGTCGTCGCCAGGTATTGATCCGCGCCTGATTTCGATCGATCCAACTCTTGTCGATCTGAAAACTGTATTGAACGGTCGCTTCAGGCGGCCGCCGATCGCACATTCGCCTCCTGAAAATACGTCCAGTGATCTCGACAAGGACAGCCAAGGTCGTATAGACGACCCCGGCGCACCCGATCCCGCCAGCGCCAATATGAGCCCGCGATCCCATGACTAGCCCTAAGCGATATGACCGGATCGCCTTCGTCGCGAGCGCCGTCGCGGAGGCCCAGCAGGCGCTTGCACAGCTGGTAGAGCTCTACGGCAATCACGATCCCGCCGACGCCGATGTCGTGGTGGCGCTCGGCGGCGACGGACTGATGCTGCAAACTTTGCATCAGCACATGCGTTCGGGCAAGCCGATCTACGGCATGCATCGCGGCACCGTCGGCTTTCTGATGAACGAGTTCAGCGCGCACGATCTGCACGCCCGTCTTGCTGCCGCGCGGGAATCGTTGATCAATCCGCTGCTGATGCGCGCCACCGACATGCATGGCGCAGTGCATCTTCATCATGCCATCAACGAAGTTGCGCTGTTTCGGCAGACCCATCAGGCGGCGCGCTTGAGGATATTGATCGACGAACGCGAGCGCATGGCGGAGCTGATCGCCGACGGCATCATGGTGGCGACGCCCGCGGGATCCACCGCCTACAATCTTTCGGCGCAGGGGCCGATCCTGCCGATCAACGCCGCACTGCTGGCGCTGACGCCGATCAGCGCGTTCCGCCCGCGCCGCTGGCGCGGCGCCCTGCTCCCCAACACCGCCTATGTGGTCATCGAGGTGCTCGAGGGCGACAAACGCCCGGTCGCGGCGGTGGCCGATCACGACGAGGCGCGCGACGTGCGCCGCGTCGAGGTGCTTTCCGACAAGACCATCTCGATGCGGATGCTGTTCGACCCCGGCCACAGCCTGGAAGAGCGCATTTTAAGCGAGCAGTTCGGCTACTGATTTCGGCCTCGTCGCCCTCACCTCTCTCGTGGGAGAGTGAGGAAGAAATCGCAACCAGTTGTTAACCGGCGCCACGATATGGTTAACGGCGGTATACCGTTGTCACGGTACGCCCCTCAGGACCAGGCCATGTTTCGCATCGATTTCAACAAGTTGCGATTTCTTGTGTGCGACGACAATCCGCATATGCGCCGCATTTTGCGGACGCTGCTGCATTCGTTCGGCGCCCGCGAGGTCTATGAATCCGAAGACGGCGCGACTGCGCTCGAAATGTACAGCCACTACGTCCCTGATATCGTGATCACCGACTGGTCGATGCCGATTTTCGATGGTCTCGAAGTCGCGCAGATGATCCGGCAGCCGGAATCGAAGGGCAATCCCTATGCTCCCATCATCATGCTGACCGGCCATTCCGAGAAGCGGCGCGTCACCGTGGCGCGCGACGCCGGCGTGACCGAATTCCTCGCGAAGCCGATCTCGGCCAAGGGGCTTTATCAGCGCATTCTGAACGTCGTCGCCAATCCGCGCCCGTTCATCAAGACCAAGACCTATTTCGGGCCGGACCGCCGGCGCAATACCAGCAACACTTATATCGGCCCCGAGCGCCGCCTCGGCGGCGAAGCGGAAGTCCTTCAGCAACCCTCGCTGCTCGACAAGGCCCGGACCACCGTTTAGCGCGCGAGGCGCAGGGAAGCTATCATGCCGAAAGACAAGCCTACGACGCTGCAGATCCAGACCTTCGCCGACCATCACGTGATCACGCAGCCTAATCCGTTGCGCAAAGTGCTGCGGCGCGTCAGCGAAAAAAACCTCGATGATCCGGTCGCGCGCGCGGAAAAAGCCCTGGCCAGCCTGTCAGGCGAATTCAAGAACTGGATGTCGATCGAAGCCGACCGGCTCTCGGCCGCCCACGCGGCAATTCGCAAGGACGGTTTTACAAACTTTACCCGCGAGGAGCTGTTTCGCGCTGCGCATGACATCAAGGGCGGCGCCGCCACTTTCGGATACCCTTCCGCTGGCGCCGCCGCCGAGAGCCTCTGCAGGATCATCGAGCACGCGCCCGATTTTGACGAGGTGGCGTCCAATCTGATCGCGCATCATATCAACGCTATTCAGGCGATCGTGCGCGAGCGCACCAAGCTCGACACCGTGAGCATGGCGAGCGAACTCAGTCGAAAGCTGCGCGGCGTCGCGGATGAATATCTTACTCACGCCAATCGCGACCGTCCCGAGCACCTCGAAGCGATCCTCGCACCGAGCATCGCGCCGGGGGAGTGAGGCGACAACGCGCGTCCTCTCAAGTTCGCCCTCCCTGCAAAAGCATGCGTTCGCAGGGACGACGGATAGATGATGGCCGTCAAGAATTTAAGCCGCGATCAGCTCGTGCTGGATCGCAGCAACTGCCTCATCAGCCATCAGCTCGCCGCAGAACATGCGGGCTTCTTCCCGCGCCGATTCGGTCGCAAACCGCCGCAGCAGGATCAATAGCGGCTCCGCGGCCTGCCGGTCGGTTTCGCAATGCGTCAGCACGCGCTCGACCATCCGGCGCCGCAATCTTGCCGCGCGTCCGACAGTATCGACATACCCGGTTTCATGGCTGACTTCGAGCGCCACCTGGAACGCCGCAAATGTCGATTCCGGCAATCCCGCGCGTATCAGTAGCGCCTGCAGGCTCGCGCCGCCGCGGTCGTGCAGCAGCGCTGAGACGCGGGCCTGCGGCAGACCTGACAATTCCGACAGCGCGGAATCGAAAAGTTCGAGGTTGCCGGACAATAATGCGCGCAGGATCAGTCCGGCGGTGAGCTGGCCGGTGGCGCGCAGATGCCGCACCAGGCCACGCATGTCGTCGCCGCGCGAACGCGCCGCTATATTCACGGTCGAGCGATCGCGCGCCTCGCTCGCGATCCGCCCCGCCCGATCGGCGCTCAACCAATTGCGGGCGACAACGAACTGCGCCAGCGTGTCCGACAGCTTGGCGACCAGCGCGACCCGCGTCGCGGCGGGCAAATCTTCCAGCACCAGCATCGATTCCCGGATCGCGGCGAGATGACCGTGGCGCTCGACGATGCGGTCCCATGAAAACGGCGCGAGTTCGGCATAGGCGTTTTCGATCAGCTCGAGAGCCGCCGAGGGCGTACCGACTTCGGCGATCGCGGCGCAGACGGAAGCCGGCAGGTCGATGCGGCGGGCTATGGCGCATTGCATCTCGCAATTGCCGGTTGCGATGATGTCGACGAGGTCGGCGTCGATCAAAAGCGGGGAATGTTCGAGGACCGGTAGCGCGACCGACGCCTGGTCGAGCGACAGCGCCTGCACGATTGCCGCGGGCGCGTCCGCACTGCGCGCAAACACTTCGGCCATGGCCTGGCGCACCAGCGGAGACGCATCGTCGAGCAGCATCAGCAGCGCGCCTTCGGCGGCGGCGCGATCGTCTTCAGTGAGATCGGAAATCAGCCAGGCTCGCGCCAGCGACCGCGTTGCTTCCGCCCGCTCGCCTGCCGGGGCGGTCCTAATCCAACTGATGAACTGCCGAACGATCATTGCCCTGCCGGCTTACGCAACCTGAAACGACACCGTGACGCGATGCCACTGTCATAGAAAATAAACCACGACGCTTAACAAAGAGTTCACCATAAATGGCTGGTTTTGTTGACGTTTTGTTAAGGGCTCGCGTTCACGCCGTCATTCGCCGGATGCTGCGCACCGCGTAAGCGTTGCGCTGCATCGCGCCCGGGACACGGGCTGCATCAGCTGCTGAATGTGCCACTGCGGTCGCTGAAGAGATCGAGCGGTTGCGGCGCGCGGACGTTCGGGGTCTGTGCCGAGAGCGGCAGCACCGAGGCCGCGATAGTGACCGAGGTTGCACTCGCAACCGAGGTCAGCGACGAAGAATTGCCCCACAATTCACGAACCGCTGGTGAGACCGGCTGAGCTCGTTCGCCGCCCTGGAACAGGGAGCGGAAGATCGGATCGCTCGGCGGCGAGGTGTTTGTGGGGCTCGATGCGGATGCCCTCGTCACCGGCGTGACCGGGCGGACATCCGGAAAACTCGACAGATAGGCTGCATTGTCGATCGGTGGAGTAGACGGTGCCGCGCTGGCGAACGTCAAGCGCGTTGGCGTGTTACCCACCGCAGCCATCGCGGTACGCGTCGCCGGGGAATTGGCAGCGCTGGCGTAGCGCGAGGTCAGCACCGAATAGACTTCGGAGACGCTCCGCGCGCGCCCACTGCCGTCGAAGAAGATCGAACGGTTCGCCGCGGCGGCGTTCGGAAACAACCGTGCGCCGGAGGCCTGCGGGTTGTCCTCGGCATTCAAGATCAGCTTGGTCGCGCCGCCAACCCCCATGAAGTGCGCCATGTAAAGTTCGCCGTCGGTCGGACGGCGGCCGATCTTGCCGGTGAGTTTGAAACTGTTGGACTGGGTGAGCACGGCCGCCATCGATGACGCGGCGGCGGGATCGTCGCGCAGCTTCATGATCGCAGTTCGCGCGGCGGGATCGCTGACCGAGTAGGAGCCGGACGGGGATCTGGTAATGGCGTCGGCGTATTTGCCGTAGCCGAGCTGCGCCCCCGCTTCCTTCACAGTGCCGAGCCAGGTCTGGTCGATGAATTGATAAAGCCCGCGCGCCGACGAGGTCGAGGCGCTCGCCGTCGGATTGAAATTGGATTCCATCTTCGCGGTGGCGAGCAGATATTCGAAGCTGGTGCCGGTGGTGTTGGCGGCCTGCTTGATCGCGCCGGCGATCCCCACGCGTGACGGGTCGACACCTGCCGTTGCCGTGGCGTTTGAAGTGTCGACCGACATATGTTGGTGCCCCGCTCCTCGCGAAACGACCGCTGAGCATTTCGAGCGCCCAATAGCGCTCATGCCGCCTCACACTGCGGCGTTTATGGTTAATGGTGGGTTAAGGACTTCCAATCCAAGCGTCGTCATTCCGGGACACGCGTCTTCGCGTGGACCTCAGATGCGCAATTGCACATCTGAGAATCTCGAGATTCCAGGTTCGCCTGCGGCGCACCGGAATGACGAAATCATTTGCGATAAACCGCCTTCGGATCAAACAGCCTGTCGGCATCCACGAAGGACAATCGCGCCCCGCTTTCGCCTGCGTCGACCTTGCGGTAGAAGCACGACCGTCGGCCGGTGTGGCACGCCGCGCCCGACTGCTCGACCCGGATCCAGACGGCGTCCTGGTCGCAGTCCATCCGCATCTCGACCACGCGCTGCACATGACCGGAGCTTTCGCCTTTTCGCCACAGCGATTGGCGGGAGCGGCTGAAGTACCAGGCTTCCCCGCTTGCAATGGTTTTGCGCAAGGCTTCATCGTTCATGTGCGCGACCATCAGCACCTCGCCCGTGCCGGCATCGGTGGCGACGCAGGTCACAAGGCCCAACGCGTCGAACCTGGGCTGCAACTTAAGCCCTTCCTCGATGTCATTGATATCTGCTGATGTGGACACAGTCAGTCCTCGCAAAATCGGCGAGGGCTACCGCTGCGGCCCTCGCACCATGGACAGGAAACGCGCCTGCTCCGCCGGATTGTCGCGGAACATGCCGGTAAAGCGGCTGGTAAACGTCATCGCGCCATGCTTGGCGACGCCGCGCACCGACATGCAGGTATGCTCCGCCTCGATCATCACTGCAACGCCGCGGGGTTTGAGAATTTCGTCGATCGCAGCCGCAATCTGGGCGGTCAGATGCTCCTGGGTCTGCAGCCGGCGCGCGAAGATATCGGTGAGGCGCGCCAGCTTGGACAACCCCACGACCCGTTCGACCGGGGTATAGGCGATATGCGCCTTGCCGTAGAACGGCATCATGTGATGTTCGCACTGCGAGGTGAATTCGATATCGCGGACCAGCACGAAGTCGTCATAGCCCGCGGTCTCGCCGAAGGTGCGGTCGAGCACCTCCGCCGGACACTGATGATAGCCTTGATAGAGTTCGTCGAAGGCTTCAACTACCCGGCGCGGCGTATCCAGCAGGCCCTCGCGGCCGGGGTTTTCGCCGATATAACCGAGCAAGGTCTGCACCGCCTGCTCGGCTTCAGCGCGCGATGGACGCGGCTGGTCCGCGCGTACGGCAGCGGCGAGAAATTCGGAAGGATCCAGCTCGGCGGGACGGCTTTCCGGAATTTTCGCTTCCGAAATTTTCGCGTCGGAAGGCTTGGCTGGGCGTAGGGATTTGATCAGTGCGTCCATGTCAACTCCGTTCGACCGGTCTCAGATGAGGCCGGAGTGTCACCGGCAGACGGGGCGGCGTGCCGCCGGACGCCTGAGTCCCACAATTTTAGCACCACAGCGGCCGAATTGGCTTCTATTTCAGACCACCGAGGGAAACGGACGGACTGTATTTCCGCCATTTCCACCCATATATAGGACTGTCGCCCGCGGTCGCCAAGGGCGATCGCGCCGGGGAGCCGAGACCTCAATCTTATGCTGAACGACATCTACAACAAGCGCATCATCGAACTGGCCGGCAACATACCCCGGCTCGGACGCCTCGCCGCCCCCGACGCCAGCGCCACGGCGCATTCCAAGCTCTGCGGTTCGACCGTCAAGATCGACCTCAAAATGGACGGGCCTGTGGTCACCGACTTTGCCCATGATGTGAAGGCCTGCGCGCTCGGCCAGGCCTCATCGTCAATCATGGCGCGCCACGTCGTCGGCTCGACGGCGAGCGAACTGCGCGAATTGCGCGAGACCGTCCGCAAGATGCTGAAGGAAAACGGCAGCCCCCCGCAAGGCAAATGGGCCGATATCGCGCTGCTGGAGCCGGTGCGCGATTACAAGGCGCGGCATGCCTCGACGATGCTGACCTTCGATGCCGTGGTCGACGCGATCGGCCAGATCGAGGCGAAGGACAAACAGCCGGTATCAGCGCAGGGCTGAAGGCCAAACCCCCGATGTGCAAGTGCACATCTGTGGGCGCGCGTGTTCGCGCGAACCCGGAAGCCCGAGCTGATAATCTCCAGATTCGTGCTTTGCACGTCCCGGCCTTATATTCTGAATTTATCGCTGCTGCCGAGCTGGAGCCGCCGCGGCGACGCCGCCGGTTGGAACAATGACTTCGCCGCCGGTCGGAGCGATCGCTTCGGCCGTCTTGGTCGATTTCACCGGCTGTCGATTTGTCTCAGTCTCCACCGCACTGCTCACGAAGCGATCCTGTATCGGTTTGGCCGTCAGTTCGGCCACCGGCACAACGGAGCTGTCCGTCTGCGTCTGCGGCAGCACCTCGGCAACGGCATCGGTGGTCACGAGATTGGTCAGCCGCAATTCCGCCGGCGACAGTTCGTGCAGATCTTCCCACGGCGGCACGTTCAGCGACAGCGACAACAGATCGCCCGCCCCGCCCATGTCGAAGGTGTATTTGGCGAGGCGCCCGATGTCGCGTTCCACGATCATCATATCCTGCGCGCTGTAGCTCGCAGCCTTCGCATCGTCGGCGCGGTCGCCCATCCAGATCTGATGCACCCTGACATGCGCGGTCTCGGGCACGTAACGCGTCTTGCCCGACAGCAGCAGGAACACGCACATCGACTCGCAATAGGCTTCGGGCGCGACGCTGGCACGATCGCCCCGCGCGGTTTGGGTCTGGACGCTGATGCCGACGGTGGTCAGCGCACCGAGATTGCGCCAGCGCCGTCCAAGCGCGATGGAGTCGTTGACCGAACCGCCGCTGGAATCCAGCACGATGGTCGCGCCGCCGAGTTGACGTCCGCGCGCGAATTCGTCGAAATCCCTGGGGCTGTCAGCGGTGACAATGCCGACGGCGCTGACCCAGCCCCGGCAATTCGGCTGGCAAACGACCCAGCTAAAGCGCATCGGCAATTTGCGTTCTTCCAGCGTGACGCCGGCATGCGCCGAACCTCCGAGCGTAGCGATGACGCCTGGCAATGCGATGCAAAGGGCGGCGGCGCCGAGCAGCGCCCAACCGCGAATTCCAATCGACCTCACGAGCCTCAAGTTGGTTCCTTCCCCCCAAACCCAGAGAGCAGTGGCAATGGCCCCATTTCAACGCCAGATGATTCTGTCATAAAGGCGTTGTTAAAAGGGTAACCGTGCGAAACCTTGTCGTCCATAGGACGTTTGCTGCAGTGCCTCCCAAAACAAGCGATATTTCCGAGAGTGTGGCTCAAATATATGCGAGCGTCGGTTCCATGCTCAGGAACCGTGCAAATCCCCGCACATGATTACAGCACGCCGCCCATGAAGCATTCACCATCACAACAATCGCATTGTCGCGACTGCGCCGGCGCGGTGCAGCGCCTGCCGCGCAATATGGGCCGCGCGCTGATCTGGGTTTACCGGCACACGCTGTCGCCGCTGGTCGGTTACAACTGCCGTCATCTGCCGACCTGTTCGACCTATGGCGACGAGGCCATCGAGCGTTTCGGCCTGTGGGCCGGAGGATGGATGACCTTGGCACGGCTGTTGCGCTGCCAGCCCTGGGGTACATCCGGGATCGACAACGTACCGCTGACAAAACCGCCGGGCGCGCGATGGTATCTGCCGTGGCGGTTCGGGCGATGGCGCGGCGTCAACGCGCCTAGAGCTTGATTCAGATGCGCTAAATCAAACTCGACTCTGCTGCACCGCTTTCAAGCGAGACGCGCATCGCTGCTGTGCCAGGAACCGTTGCGTCACGGGCGCATTGATTTGATACCCTAGGTTCGGAAGGGCAAAAACAATGCGCTGGAAAATCAGCCACAGGGGTCACGACCCCAGACAGATCGATCTAATCGCGGTACTTGCACTCATCATCGTGATCGTCGCGGCGTACAGATTTTTCAGCGGCGACTCCGACGCACCGAGCTCCACCACATTCATCGTCCCCAGCCAAAACGTTCGCTGGTGAGCGCGATCAGCCAAAGCAAATACGCTAGCGCCACGGTCGTACTGTGAACCACGGGAAACCTCCGGGCTCGACGGCAGCCGGCGGAGGGGCGCGCCGGGGGTGCGATGGTCTCCGTCGCGGGGGTTCGGCTGATGGCGTCGCATCAAC
>Ga0208984_1000052_pt1 | contig 14241 bp, 10 predicted proteins | sample MedBloCAOM3_M3_FD_187851 | JGI IMG/M metagenome (GOLD analysis project Ga0208984, IMG submission 187851) | Forest soil microbial communities from El Dorado National Forest, California, USA - Mediterranean Blodgett CA OM3_M3 (SPAdes) (version 2) | ecosystem: Environmental > Terrestrial > Soil >... | reverse complement strand
GGTCCAGTTGATCTGCGAAGCGAACATATTTTTCGCCTGCCGCTTTCGCGGCTTTCCAGCGCTCTTCGCCTGCGACCGCCTCCAGCCGGTGCAGGAAGCGCGACGCCACGGCGGGCGCGCCGCCGACCTTTGCGGCGTGACTGAGGATGACGTCCTCGGTGCCGAGCAATTGCGCGAAGTCGTGCGCGGAGAGTCCAATGCGACGCTCCGGCAGATCGAGGCCCAGCTCATGCCGCATCGGCCGGCTCAGCCACGGGTCGATCCGCGGCGCCGGCGGCCATACGCCTTCGACCAGCCCGCCAACAATGACGCGGTCGGATTGCGTCAGCCGCGCTTCCAGCGGGCCGTAGATATGGAGGTGTGAGCTTGCCGATTCCGGCCGCCGCACCATGCGATCGCCGAAGGCGGTCTGGAACACTTCCGGATAGTCACCGAGCTGGACCATCAGGCCGCTTGCGACGATTCTGTCCCCGTCAGCTTTGCCGAGCAGGTCGTCGAAAGCGGATGTCAGTGATGATCCCTGTTGACCGTCGAATACCGCGGCGGCGCCATGTTGATCGCGTGATAGCTCGATCAGAACGTTGCGATGGCGTTCTGCAAGCTCGGCAAAATCGTAACGCTTCGACGCTGCGAGACTTTCAAGCGGCGCAAGCGCCGCCTGCAACTGCGCGATCAGCCGTTGCGCTCGATCGAGGTCTTCATCTCCAAGCCGGGTCCGCGGCTCGGAGGCGTGGAGCGAGGACGTCTCGCCACCCCGCAGCTTGGCGAGTTCACCGCGGAAGCGAGCAAAGTCGCGCGCGAGCCCTGAGCTTGCTGCTTGAGGACGTGTGCCGCGCAACAGCGCCAGTTCGAGCACCTCGATGGCATCCGTGAAGGCGCCCTGCGCTGCGCCGAGCCGGCACAGCGGATGCTTCAGCAGCGCCAGCAGCGTCGGCGGCTCAAGCTGTCTCGCCACCGCCTCCGCGGCCAGCCGCGCGAAAATTCCCGCTGATGTCTCCATCAACGCGTCGCCGCCGGAATCGTCGAATTCGAGGTTCCAGCGGCCCAGCGCCGCCATCACGCGCCGCGCCAGCGCGCGATCCGGCGTCACCAGCGCCGCCGATTTGTTCAGATGCCGCGCCTCGCGCATCGCGACCGCGATCGCCAGCGCCTCCATCTCGGGATTATCAGCTTCGATGACGGCGAGGTTTGTCATACCGCCTGAAATTTTTTCGACGATCTCGGGTTGGGCCAGCCGCCGATGCCATTGAGCGGTCGCGTTCGAAGGCCGCATCGCCTCGGAGACCAGCACATCGCGCCCATGCGGCGCCGGCTGGCCCAGGATTTCGACATCGCCGCGCTTGATTCCAAATCGATGCAGCAGCGCGTGCATCGCGAACTGCGGATGGTTCGAGGCCGGAGACGTGGTGAATTTCCCTTGCGCGTCACGGATACCGCCGATCAGTTGCCACGAATCGTCGTCGAGATCGGTATCGAGCCCCGGCAGCACCACCGCGCCTTGCGGCAGAGCGGCAACGGCGCGGAGGAATTTTGCGGTCGCCGGCATCGATCCGGTCGAGCCGGCCGCGATCACCGGACCGTCATGATGCGCGGTCAGGCGCGCGGCTTCCGCTTCGATCAACAGATCGCGCCGCGCCGCCGGCTCGATCTTCGCGATTTCCTGGAGGTGAGCCGGCCATGCCCGTCGCGCGATATGCAGGAATTCGAGCGAGTGCTGCCAGTATTTGTCCAGCTGGTCCGGCACCAACCCGTCAAGTGCTTCCCAACTGACGCCACGGGTGACCATGTCGTCCATCAGGCGCGCCAGATCGCTAGCCAATGCAAGGGTCGATGCCGGGCCGCCGACCACAAGCGGCGCCGAGACGGGACTTTTGGCCCAGGCCGCGACCAGCCTTGCCAGCGTGAGCCTGCGCTCGAGTTCGGCTAGCTTCGGCGGAATGTCTAGCGGCGCCGCTCCGCCGTATTGCTCGGGGTCCTCCGCGAAGCTCAGTTCGTCTTCGTCGATGTCGCCGAGCGCGACAATGCGCGGCAGCACCACGGCGTCAGTCTTCAGCACATCGAGAAAGATTTCCCGTGCCATGCGTCCGGCGCGCCGGGTCGGCAAATAGAGCGTCGCCTGCGCCAGTTTTTCCGGATGCGCCCGGGCTTCAAAACCATCGACCAGTCTGCCATCGACCAACGCGGCAATGACGGTGCGCAAGAACGGCACTGAGACTGGAACGCTGAAAACGCGCATGGGCTTCCTGATTCGCGATGCTGCGCATCATGGCATGGGCCTATTTCGGGCGCGATTTCTAATTGACTCCAAAAGCGTGGATGCGATCACGCGACGCTGGCGAGAAAAGCCTCTTCCGCCGCGTATACCGCGTCGGGGGTTCCCACGTGCATCCACACGCCATCCAGCCGCAGGCCGAACAGCCGCTCCTGCTCGTTGGCGCGATCGAACATTTTCGTCAGCGAAAATTCGCCCGACGGGGCATCGGCGAACAGGGACGGCGACATGATCGCCGCGCCGGCATAGACGAACGGGACCACCTGATGTTCCCTGCGCTTGCGCAACGCGCCGTCCGGCAGCATCGCGTAGTCGCCACGGCCGCCATAACCGATGCTGTTCGTCGTCGGCGCCATCAAAAGCAGGATATCCATGTGCGCGGGGTCGAAGACTTCGGCCAGCCGCGCCAGATTGGGCCGCACGCCATCGATCCACATGGTGTCTGCATTGACATGGAAAAACGGCGCAGAGCCAAGCAAAGGCAGCGCCTTGACGACGCCGCCGCCGGTGCCGAGCACCTCGTCACGCTCATCCGAGATGATCACGCGGGGCCGCGCGCGCGCGGCGACGTGATCGATGATCTGATCTGGCAAATAATGCACATTGACGACAGCTTCGCTCGCGCCGGCGTCGCCGAGCTTGTCGAGCACATGGTCGAGCAGCGCGCGGCCCGCGACGCGTACCAGCGGCTTTGGCATCCGGTCCGTCAGGGGGCGCATGCGCACGCCGAGGCCGGCAGCAAGGACCATGGCTTTGGTAGGTTTGACGGACATTTTGGGAGGTTTCTCGAACCGTTTCACAAATCATATCACGGGGATTCGCACCGCGCATCGATCGCTGATGCCATAACCGCCTCAGATGACGATTGTGCGACCAGCCGGCCCGATCAGACTTCCACGCCGTGAGGCGTGCGCTTGCCCGCCTTTTTCTTCTTGTCGCCCGTTTTAAGGAAATTGACGCCGATCTGGTCGCCGTTGACCCAGGACAGTTCACAGCGGCGATAAGCGAGGCCAGTGGAGGACAGCAGCAGGAAGAATTCCTTAAGATGCAACCCCTCGACGGAGCCTTCAACAGTGAGTTTGGCGCCGGTCTCCGAAATGTCATCCATCGTGCACTCGCGCCGCCAGGTGCCGTCGATGCCCATCATCTGCGCGGCTATCCCGTGTTCGAATGTGATGCGCTCGCCCTTGCGACGTTCTGACACCATGGATTCGCTCCCGCCCTCGAAACAGCCGCGCCCCACGCGCTCCAGGGCAGGGCCTCAGCCTCCAGATTAAGGCGCAGTTGGCTAACAAGTGGTAAATCAGGGAACCGGCGGGGGGACGTTAGCGGAATGCCACTCGCGCGCGCGCAAGAGCGCGGGGTGCGCCAGCGATCGGCTGAGATAGGTCCAGATTCGGGGCTGATGGCGCAGATATTGCGGCTTGCCGTCGCGCCGGTTGAGCCGCGCAAAGGTGCCGAGCAGCCGCGTGTTGCGCTGCGCCGACATGATGGCGTAGAGCTCGGCGAACCCAGCCGGATCGAACGTATCGTCGGACGCGCGCCGCGCCTTGATGTAGCGCGTCAACAGCGCAAGCTCGAGCTGCTCGGGTACATCGATCCGCGCATCTTGCAGCAGCGATACCAGATCGTACGCGGCTGGGCCCAGTACGGCGTCCTGGAAGTCGATGATGCCAACTCTCGCAGTCCCGGGCCGTTCGCCGAGCCAGATCAGATTGGGGGAATGAAAGTCCCGCAACACCCAGGTTCTGGCGGCAGATGCCGGCTTGCTCAACAAATCGCGCCACATCGTGACGAATTCGGCGCGCATGCTGTCGGTCAGCTCCGCCCCGCGGTCCGGCAGATACCATTCGAGCATCAATTCGACCTCGAACAGCAGCGCGTCGGTGTCGAAGGTGGGCATGACGTAGGTAATCTGCGGCGCCAAGGGGAGGATTTCGGGCAGTATTTCGCGATGCAGCGCCGCCAGCATGTCGGTCGCGGCTTCATAGCGCTCCGCGATCGGCCGGGGTGGCTCGCCTTCGATAAAACCCGCGCTGCCGAAATCCTCGGTGACGAGGAAGCCAGCGTCGAGGTCGGCGTGATGGATGACAGGTGCCGAGAAGCCGTGCTCGCGCAGACCGTTGGCGATGGCGACGAACGGCTTGACGTCCTCGGCCAGGTGCACGGCCGCGCTATACGATTTGCCGTCATAGACCGCCGGCCCGTCGGGGCGGCGCGGCGAATTCATCAGGATGACAACGCCATCGTCGCGGATCAGCCGCGCATAGGAACGCGTCGACGCGTCGCCGGGCATGCGCTGGCGTTTTGCCTCGGCATAGTTTGCCTCGGCCAGAAACTGCCGTAACGCCTTCAGCCTTGCGACCTGCGCGGAGGCTTTTCCATAACCGGTGATTTCGGCAGCGCGGGCGGTCGATCCCAGCGCCGGACGATGGCTCAGCGCGATATCGATTCGGTCCGGGGGAAGTGCGCCTGGTGCGCGCTCCGGCCATTCGATCAGTGCCACCATGCCCTCCGGCAATGGTGACAAGCCGATCTCTTCCAGTTCCGCTGCCTCGTCGACCCGGTAAAGATCCGCATGAACCAGCGGAAACGGCGGCAGATCGTAGACTTGCGCGAGCGTGAAGGTCGGGCTTGGAACCTCTAACGCGTCGTCGCCGGCGAGATATCGGATCATGGCCCGGGCGGCTGCGGTTTTCCCGGCGCCGAGGTCGCCGGAAAGGGTGATGACGTCGCCGGGGCCGATCAGCAACGCAAGATCGGCCATCAAATGCGCGGTTGCCGTCTCGTTCGATAGGGCAAGCGAGAATGTCGTGGGGACGGTCATTCCGCGGCGTTGCGATGCGCAGCCTGATCGACCGGAAAGTCGCACGTGACGGTCGTGCCTTTGCCGACGATCGAATCGACGTGCACCTTGCCTCCGTGCAGTTCGACAAAGGAGCGCACCAGCGACAGGCCGAGGCCGGCGCCGCGGTGTCGCGAGCCATGGGAATGACTCTCGAACCAGTCGAACACCTTGTCCTTGACGTCAGGCGGAATACCCGGACCGGAATCGGTCACGCTGAAAATGACGTTGTGCTCGGTTCGCCGGGCGCTCAGGCCGACGGTGGCGTCCGGAGGCGAAAATCCGACGGCGTTTGCCAGCAGATTATACAGCACTTGCACTACGCGGCGTTCGTCGCCAACGAAGTCCCCGATGTTGGGATCGACGTCGACCTGGAGTTGGATGCGGTCGGTTGCGAGCCGGTCCTGGATGCCCTCCGCTGCGGCTTCGATGGTCTTTGGGATGTCGATGGAACCCAGATTGAGCGACATCGCGCCGGCGTCGATGGTGGCGAGATCGAGGATGTTGTTGATGATCGCGAGCAGCGCGTTGGTCGAAGCCGTGATGTAACCGAGATATTCGGCCTGCTTCGGCATCAGCGGACCGGTGACCGGGTCGCTCAGGAAGTGCGCAAAACCGATGATGGTGGTCAGCGGCGAGCGTAATTCGTAGGACACGTGGTGGACGAAATCGACCTTCATCCGGTCGGCGGTCTCGAGCGCCTCGTTGCGCTCGCGCAGCGCACGCTCGACGTTTTCGGTATCGGTGATGTCCTGGAATGTCAGCATGGTGGCGCCGTCGGGCAGCGGCATGGTCATGCAGTCCAGCACGCTGCCATCCTTGCGCTCCAGCTTCAGCGGCACCTCGACCCGGTTCTCGATCGCGGTAATCGCTTCGCGCAACGTCCGCCACGTAATAGCGTCATCGAACAGCGGCCTGCACCAGGCTTCCACGGTCTCGATATGCGGCTGCTCCCGCAGCGCCTCTGGTGACAGCTTCCACATTTTCGCAAATGCCGGATTGAACAGTTGCGCGCGGCCATTGCTGCCGAACACCGCGACGGCTTCGGCGAGATTGTCGAGCGTTTCACGCTGGACGCGGATCAGGCCGTCAAAGCGCCGCGCGAGGTCCAGGCCTTCGGTAACGTCGTCGAACAAATAAGTGACGCCACCTTCCGGATTTGGTGTGGTGACGACGCTTACCGCGCGGCCATCGGGTAAATACCAGGTATCCTTTTCGGGCTCGACCGCGCGATAGGCCTCATGCAGCTTTGCCTTCCAGGCCCGGAAATCCGGCTGCTCGGGCAGTTTGCGGGCGGCGCGCAGCCGATCGAGCACGCTCGAATCGTCGGGGTTGCCGTCGAGAAACGCGCGGTCCAGGTCCCACAGGCGGCGATAGGAATCGTTGTAGAACGCCAGCCGCCGCTGGACGTCGAATACGGCGACGCCGGACGACAGTTGATCGAGCGTGCGGCGATGTGCCTCCGCCATCCGCACCAGCGCCGCGCGCAGCGCCGTCGCCTCACTGGCGTCGATGGCGATGCCGACGCTTCCGCCGCCGACATTCAGCGCATGCACATCGTAGATGCGCCGCTCGCCGCCGACCACGATCGGCAGCCGCGCGGTGAACGCCATCGCGCCACTCAAGGCGCGGTCCATATCGCTGCGGTCGCCGCTGTCGAGCAGTTCAAGGCCGCGATCGACTGCATCCGCAACGCTAACGGCCTCGGTCGCTCGCGCATAGGCGGCATTGGCGTAGCTGAGGCCGCCTTTGGCGCCTTTGGCCCAGATCGGCCAGGGCACCGCGGCTGTGAAGCCGCGCAGCATTTCGGTTTCCTCGAGCAGCGCCTTGTGTCGGCGGTTGGTTTCAGCCAGTTCCCGGCGCAATCCGCTTAGTTCGCGAATCCGCACAATGGCTTGGCCGCCGACGGCGCGGCCCATGGCCTCGATCGCGCGGCCATTCGCGGTCGTTAAATTGAGCAGAAAACCCTCGCCGGCCTCGCGCAATGCGTCGACCGCATGATCCATCTGCAGCGCCGGCTCCGGCGGCAGCCAGGTTCCGAAGGCAAGGACGCGCTGCGGCTGATATTGCCGGAACTCCTGCGGCATCAAAAGCGCAGTGTCACCGCTGATTTGCGGGCGATTGTCGCCTGCAGCCCACGATATCAATATCTGTGGCTCCGCGAACAGCAACGTCCGGAAACGGTCGGCCTGGGCTTGCAAATCCCCGATTTCGGAGCGCAGCCGCGCCTCGATTCCTGCCGCGCGGACGCGCGTGTGCATTAGCAGGATCGCCGCCACCACCGAAAAGCCGAGCAGCGCCAGTGCGGTCGTCAGTACCGCGATTTCCTGGCGGTTGAAATCGAAGAAGATTGAGATCGCATCCAGGAGAGCCAAATCGCTGGCCCGGGCCGGTACGATCGAGACTTGGGTGGCGCCAAGTGCGATCAGGCCGTTGCGTGCCAGTGATGTGCACGACAGCAGGGTCCGACGTATCGCCACGATCACGCCCGACATGGTTTGCCCCAAACCGCTCGACTTTACGCTCGGCGCTTGGTCGCATGATCCGCCAAAGTGTGAGCGGTTTGGCGATAAGATCATGCTTCCTTAATAATTTAGAGCGTGATCGGACGCAAAACCGGTACCCACTTTTGCTGATCGCGCTCGCGTTCGCGAATCGGATGACAATATCCCCATCCGGAGTCGACGGGGAAGAGTCCAGACCGTGAACGCAAACTGCATCGCTGAAAAATGCGGTGTTCCGGCGCGATTTCGTGAAATCTATTCGCTCTTTACTCAAATCAGCGGCCGGTCGAACCGAAGCCGCCACTGCCGCGGTCGGTCGCGGAAAGCTCCGCCGCGGGAACAAGTTCCACGCGGGCCACGGGCGCAATCACCATCTGCGCGATACGCTCGCCGCGCCGGATCGGGAACGGCGCGTCGCCGTGGTTGATCAAGAGCACGCCGATCTCGCCGCGATAATCGGCGTCAACCGTGCCGGGCGTATTCAGCACGGTGACGCCGTGCTTCGATGCGAGGCCGGAGCGCGGACGGACCTGCGCCTCATAGCCTGATGGCAGCGCGATCGTAAGTCCGGTCGGCACCAGCGCGCGCTGGCCCGGCGATAGGACCAGGGGCGTAGCTTCGGGAACCGCCGCCAGCAGGTCGAGCCCCGCGGCGTGCGCACTCTGATACGCCGGCAGCGCCAGGCCCTCGCCATGCGGCAATTGCCGGATATCGACCTTTACTGTGACGCTCAAGATGGATCCTCCGTAGTTTTGGCTATCAAGGTCTTGGCGACGCGCGCCACCAGCGCCGCGGCGACTTCCTCTTTGGTCATCGCAGGCCAGGATTCGATTTTGATATCGACCCCGATCTTGTCGCCATCGCGGGTCAGCAGATGGACGGTGTTGCGGTCGCCGCCCATCACGCCTGACGCCGGTGAGACATCATTGGCGACGATCCAGTCGCAGCCCTTGCGCGCGAGCTTGGCCTTGGCGTTGTCGAGCAGATTCTCGGTCTCGGCGGCGAATCCGATCACCAGTCCCGGCCGCCCGTTCTGCAACTTTGCAATCGTTGCCAGGATATCGGGGTTTTCGACCAGCTGCAGCGGCGGCATGCCCGCCGCAGTCTTTTTAAGCTTCTGCTCCCCTTCATTGGCGACGCGCCAGTCGGCGACGGCGGCGGCGAAGATCGCTATATCCGCCGGCAGTGCTGCTTCCACCCGGTGCAGCATTTCGCGCGCGGATTCCACGTGCTTCACCGTTACGCCGGCGGGATCACCCAGGTCGACCGGGCCTGAGATCAAGGTGACGTCCGCACCGGCGGCTTGTGCCGCAGCCGCAATGGCATAACCCTGTTTGCCGGATGAACGATTGGCGATGTAGCGCACCGGGTCGATCGGTTCGTGCGTTGGCCCTGCGGTAATGAGGACGCGCTTGCCGGCAAGCGGCCGAGGTTGCGGCGGACGCAGAAAGCGCTCGGCAGCGGAAGCTATTTCCAAAGGCTCTGCCATCCGGCCAACACCGGCCTCTCCGGCCTCGGCCATTTCGCCGGCATTAGGCCCGATCATGGCCGCGCCATCGCGTTCGAGCTGTGCGACATTGCGGCGCGTCGCGGCATTGTTCCACATCAGCGGGTTCATCGCCGGCGCCAGCAGGATCGGCCGGTTGGCCGCGAGCAAAATGGCGCTGGCGAGATCGTCGGCATGACCCTGCGCCATCTTCGCCATCAGGTCCGCGGTCGCAGGCGCCACCACGATCAGCTCGCAGTCGCGCGCAAGACGGATATGGCCGGCATCGAACTCGCTCTCGGGATCGAACAGATCGGTGTAACAACGCTCGTTCGACAGTGCGCTGGCGGCAAGCGGCGTGACAAATTGTTGCGCGGCTCTGGTCAGCACGCAGCGGACGCGGATGTGCCGCTCCCTGAGCCGCCGGATCAGGTCCAGCGCCTTGTAGGCGGCGATGCCGCCGCCGATGATCAGGGTGACGCGCGGGAGGTTGCTGGCATCCCCGCTGGGGGTGCGAGGGTGCGTCACGGGGCCCTGCGAAACGGCTTGAGAGACGGCCGCAACGAAGGAAGGGCTGTGCTGTGACGCGTCGCGCAGGATCACCCGCACCTCGTCTTCGACCGAGCGGCCGTTGCGGGCAGCGCGCAGCCGCAGCTCATCCCGAATGGCGTCGTCTAGTTTTCGGATCGTCAGGTTAGCCATGGGGCGCTTCCGGCCAAGGTTGACAGCAATGCTAGCACATCATGCATACATTGCAATCACATCTGTCGGATGGCCGCCAGAATCCCGATAAACGTAGCGGCGATGATCCAAAGCGCCAGCGTGCGCCACCGGCTCTTGCGACCCTCGGTCCGGCCCATCGCCGCGATAGTCTCCGGCGACAGCGTCAGCCCTTCCCGGGTCATGGTCTCCAGCTGCTCCAGCACGGCCACCGACCGCGCCGCGATCGCCGGAAGGCCCGCCAGCACGCGGCCGAGCTCGCCGGCGCCGGACGCCGCCCCCTGAATGCGTCCGACCGGCCCGAGATTGCGCTCGATCCATTCGCGAACCACGGGATCGGCGACCTTCCAGATGTCGAGCTTTGGATCGAAGCTGCGCGCGACGCCTTCGACCACCACCATGGTCTTTTGCAGCAGGATCAGTTCGGGGCGGGTTCGCATGTCGAACAGGCCGGTGACCTCGAGCAGCAGCGTCAACAGCTTCGCCATCGAAATTTCTTCGGCGGTGCGGTTGTGGATCGGCTCGCCGATGGCGCGGATGGCCTGCGCGAAATTCTCGACCGAGTGATGTCCCGGCACGTAGCCCGCCTCGAAATGCACCTCGGCGACGCGGCGATAGTTGCGCGTGATGAAGCCTAAGAGAATTTCGGCGAGAAAGCGCCGCTCCTTCAAGCCGAGCCGGCCCATGATGCCGAAATCGACCGCGACGAGACGGCCGGTATCGTCGAGGAACAGATTGCCCGGGTGCATGTCGGCATGAAAGAAGCCGTCGCGCAGCGCGTGGCGCAGGAAACTCTGGATCACCTTGCGCCCCAGCTCGGGCAGGTCGACCTGCGATTCCTTAAGGCGCGCATGATCGCTCAGCGCGATGCCGTCGATCCATTCCATCGTCAGCACGTTATGCGTGGTGCGGTCCCAGTCGACGGCGGGGACGCGAAAGTCCGGATCGTCGCGGGTGTTCTCGGCCATTTCGGACAGCGCGGCGGCCTCCAGCCGTAGATCCATCTCCATCGCCACCGAGCGCGACATCGTGTTGATGACCTCGATCAGCCGCAGCCGCCGCGCTTCAGCCGAGTAGGCTTCGGCATTGTGCGCGACAAAGAAAAAATCGGCCAGGTCGCGGCGAAAGCGTGCGGCAACATTGGGCCTCAGCACCTTCACCGCAACCGATTTGCGCACTCCGTCGCGTTCGGTTTCGCCGCGATGCACCTGTGCGATCGAGGCCGCGGCGACTGCGGGACCGAAGCTCGCAAATGCCTGTGCCAAGGGACGTTCCAGCGACTGGGCGATGACGGCTTCGGCCTCAGTTTGCGAAAACGGCGGCAGCCGGTCCTGCAGGCTTTCCAGATCGCGCGCCATGAAGACGCCGACCACATCGGGCCGGGTGGCGAGAAACTGTCCGAGCTTGAGATAGGCCGGTCCCAGCCGGGTCAGCGCGCGCGACAGGCGCGGACCGGATTTGGCGCCGGGGCGCTCGATGATTCGCGCGAGGCGTAGCGCGAGCTGCCCGGGCGGCGGCACCAGGCTCGGATCGACGACGCCAAACACGCCTTCGCGCGCGAACACGAAACCGGCGCGGGCGAGCCGCGCGATGTGGGTCATTGCAGAAATCACAAACGCCAGCCCGAATGCAACGCCACGATGCCGCCCGAGAGGCTCTGCCAGTTGACGCGAGAGAAGCCCGCCGCCCGGATCATCTCGGCAAACGCGTTCGGCTTGGGGAATTTACGGATCGATTCCACGAGGTAGCGATAGGATTCGGCGTCGCCGGTCACCTCGCGGCCGAGTTGCGGAATCACCTTGAACGAAAACAGATCGTAAATTCGATCTAGCCCGGGCACGTCGACGGTGGAGAATTCCAGGCACAGGAAGCGGCCGCCGGGCTTCAGCACCCGAAATGCTTCGCTCAGCGCGAGATCGATCCGCGGCACGTTGCGGATGCCGAACGCGATAGTGTAGGCGTCAAAACTGCGGTCAGGGAAAGTCAGCGCCTCGGCATTGCCCTCGACGAACGAAACCCGGTCGTCGAAATGCCGCGCCGCCGCGCGCTCGCGGCCTACGCTTAGCATATCGGAATTGATGTCGCATACAGTGGCCCGAAAGCCGGCGCCTGATGCCTTCGCCGCCCGAAATGCGATGTCGCCGGTGCCGCCGGCAACATCCAGCAGCCCAAACGGCGTATCGCTGCGCGGCGGATTGAGCGCATTGATCATCACCTCTTTCCAGACGCGATGCAGGCCCGCCGACATCAGATCGTTCATCAGGTCGTAACGCGACGCCACGCTGTGGAACACGTCGTTCACCAGCGTCTGCTTGTCGCCCAAGGGGACGTCCTTGAAGCCAAAATGCGTGGTTTGGTCCGGCCGATCCATCAACTTGTCTCCATCGCCGGACCATAGCGCGCCCGCCGCAATGGCGCTATCACGTCAGCATCTCAAGGTGAACGCCACCCATGCCCGAATTACCCGAAGTCGAGACCGTCCGCCGCGGCCTGCAGCCTGTCATGGAGGGATCGAAGATTGTGAAAGCCGAGGCCAGGCGAAAAGACCTGCGGTTTCCGTTCCAGAAGGATTTTGTCGCGCGGCTCGAGGGTCAGATCGTGACGGGTCTCGGCCGTCGCGCCAAATACCTGCTGGCCGATCTTGCCTCGGGCGACGTGCTCTTGATGCATCTGGGCATGTCGGGCTCGTTCCGCGTCATCAAGGACGCTGAAAAAAACGCGCCGGGCAAATTCCACCACGCGCGAGCTGAGGATCGCGCGCACGATCATGTGCTGTTTCACATGTCATCGGGCGCGGCCATTGTCTTCAACGATCCGCGCCGCTTCGGTTACATGAAGATCATCGCCCGTAGGGCACTCGACGATGAGCCGCTGCTGAGAGGTCTCGGCCCCGAGCCGCTCGGCAACGAATTCGATGCCGCGATGCTGGCGCGCTCCTGCGCCAACAAGAAGACCAGCCTGAAGGCGGCGCTGCTTGACCAGCGCGTGGTCGCGGGGCTCGGCAACATCTATGTCTGCGAGGCGCTGTATCGCTCGCATCTGTCACCGCGAAGATTAGCCGCGACGCTGGCAACTAAAAAAGGTGACCCGACCGATCATGCCAAACGGGTGGTCACTGCAATTCATGCCGTGCTCAATCAGGCCATCAAGGCCGGCGGCTCGTCGCTGCGCGACCATCGCCAGACCTCCGGCGAACTCGGTTATTTCCAGCATTCATTTCAGGTCTACGATCGCGAAGGCGAGAAATGTCAGACCGCAGGTTGTGAGGGCGTCGTGCGGCGATTCACCCAGAACGGGCGCTCGACCTTCTGGTGTCCGAAATGTCAGAAATGAGGTGCGCGAAGACTCGCTCCTCACCATGAGGGCATGGTGATTGCGGCGAGGCAACGCTACGCTACGAGATGTAACTGAGGGACATAACCGCGTCATGCTGAGTGCCGAAGAACTCGAACGATACGCCCGCCACATCGTGCTGCGCGAAGTCGGCGGCCCCGGCCAGGCTGCATTGAAGGAAGCCTCCGTGTTGGTGATCGGCGCCGGCGGTCTCGGAGCGCCCGCGCTGATGTATCTCGCCGCCGCCGGCGTCGGCACGCTCGGCGTGGTCGATGACGACGTCGTGTCGCTGTCCAATCTCCAGCGTCAGATCATCCACACCACGCCGGACATCGGCCGGCGCAAGGTCGACAGCGCCGCCGAGCAGATTCACGCGCTCAATCCCCATGTCCGGTTTGCGGCGCACGCCACGCGACTGGATGCCGACAATGCGTTGGCGCTGATCGGCAGTTACGATCTGGTGCTCGATGGATCCGACAATTTCGAAACCCGCTATCTGGTTTCCGACGCATGTTTCCTGGCCGGCAGGCCGCTGATCACGGCCGCGCTCGGCGTGTTCGACGGATCACTGACCACGATACGCGCGCATGAGAGAAACGCTGAAGGCGAGTTCAATCCGACCTACCGGTGTTTGTTTCCCGAACCGCCGCCGCCGGGCACGGTGCCGGCCTGCGCCGAGGCCGGCGTGATGGGTGCGCTCGCCGGCGTATTGGGGTCGATGATGGCGCTGGAAGCGATCCGCGAAATCGTCGGCTTCGGCGAGGGCCTGGTCGGGCGGCTCTTGATGGTGGACGCGCGCGCGATGCGGTTCGAGACCCTGCGCTATCAGCGCGACCCGCTAAATCCATTAAACGGCGATGCGCTCACGATCACGGATTTGAGTGGACATCGGTAAGTGCCCTCACAGCATGCTCAGCAGCACGCGGTCCGGCGGCTTGTGATTGTCGAGGAAGGTTCTGATGTTGATGATCACCTTCTCCCCCATCTCGACGCGGCCTTCGATGGTGGCCGACCCCATATGCGGCAGCAGCGTCACCTTGCCGGCCTTCGCCAGCCGCACCAGTTTCGGATTGACCGCGGG
>Ga0208984_1000051_pt1 | contig 14260 bp, 11 predicted proteins | sample MedBloCAOM3_M3_FD_187851 | JGI IMG/M metagenome (GOLD analysis project Ga0208984, IMG submission 187851) | Forest soil microbial communities from El Dorado National Forest, California, USA - Mediterranean Blodgett CA OM3_M3 (SPAdes) (version 2) | ecosystem: Environmental > Terrestrial > Soil >... | reverse complement strand
GTCCAGCTTGTCCCCACGTCGCTCCAGCTTTTTTCGGCAGCGCGCAGCAGGCTTGGAAAGAACAGCGTCAACGCCCCGACGCACAACCCGATCAACGTGAGTGCGCTCGCTCCAACGATGCGCAATAATCGCGGCGTTCGCAGCCAGGCCGACGCAGTCCAAAGCGCGAAGGCGCTCCACATGTTCATGGAATAATAATCCTGGCGTTGCCCGGTGAACAGAAGAGGCAGGAAGACCGCGCCCATCCAGCAAAGGGGCAGGGCATCGGCAAACTCGATCTCGCGCGGGCGCACAATTTTTCTCCAGGCAAAAATAATTCCGGGCAGAATGAGGATCGACCACGGAAACCACCACGCCAGGTGCAGCCCGAGAAATTGCAAGCGCGGCACGCCATCATCGCTTCCATTGTCGACGCTGTTGCGGACGTGATTTAGCCATTCGATCCCGACCAGTTGACTGACGAACCCATGGAAACGCAATTCCGCCCAGATGTACCAGGGCGTTACAATCAACAGGAAGATCGCCGTGTAACTCCAGTGCAACAGCATCCGGAACCGGACGCGCGCTTCCCGATAAAAAAAGGCGAGCAGCAACAGGACCGCCGCCGGATAGACGAGACCGAGCACGCTTTTTGTCAAACAGGCGAAGGCGCAACAAATCCAGAATCCGAAAAACCAGGCGCGCCGATGACGCCGGTGCTGATAACCGCAGAGTGCGCAGAAGATTGCACCGGTAATGAAAGCGCTGAAGACCGGTTCGGGCATGATAATCCGGCCCAGCAAAAATGTTCCGCAAGAACAAAGATAAATGAGTCCTGCCAGAAAACCGCGCCAGTAATCTGCCAACCGTTCGCCGATCAGAAATGTCAAGGCCACCGTCGCCGTCACGGCCAGGGCGATCGGCAGGCGCGCGGCCGCGCCATTCACGCCGAACGTCTTGAACGACGCGATGATCAGCCAATAAAGCATGGGCGGCTTGCGCAAACGCGGAACGCCGTCATTAGTCGGCAGAAGCCAGTCATGTGATTGGAGCATTTCGCGCGCGGCGCCGGCGTATTGGCCTTCGGTCTGTCCATAGAGATCTCCCCAGCCGATCGTTGCCACATGCAACAAAGCGGCCAGCGCGATGAGACAAACAAGAAGCGCATGCCGCACCGGCGGCGGAGGAAGCGCCTGCGGCTCGAGCAGAGTTTCTTCGAGACTTAAAGTTTGAGCGCCCGCTGCCATATTGAGTTGCGCGTCAGTTTCAGCGCTTTCCGATTGCCTTCGCTCGCGTCTTAACCGGTAATGGCAGGCGATATTTTTCCCACTCTTCCGGTAAACGCAGCAGCTTCGCCGCCGGCATCTCGACCAGCGCAAGCATTTGCCGGCACTCCGCGATTAGTACTTCATCCCGCTTCCGCACAATCCGGAAGGCGCACCAAAAGCGCACGCGTTCCAATAGATCGAGCCAGCCTTCGACCAGCAAAGTGTCGCCCAGCTTCGCTCCCTTGCGATAATCGATCTCCGTCCGCACGACTACGGGATATTTTTGGTTCTCCGCCATGTCCGACAAGCCGAGGCCTAATTCTTCGGCCAGCAACGTGCGCGCGATCTCAACGAAACGCAGATAAGCGATGTTATGCACGACACCGCCGCAGTCTGTGTCGAAAAACATCACCCGCACTTCAGTGCGAATGCGCGGGGCATTGGTCGAAAGCATGGGGAGCAATCATTCCGTAAGCCTCCCTGAAATCAACGCCAATCGTCGGGGCAATAAGGCGGGAGGGGGGCCTGAGTGCCCCGATCTTGGGACAAACAAATCTGTCGCGGGACTAAGGCCGATCCCACTTTCGCAAGATCGACAGCGCGGCTTCAACTACTTTCTCCACACTCACCTCTTTCATGCAGCGGAAATCGATCGGACACTCGCGCAAGAAGCACGGACTGCACTCAACCTGATGTCGCAAAACTATATGACCGTCGCCAAGCGGTCCGGTCAGTCGCGGTTCCGTTGATCCGAAGATGGCAACGACCGGGAGGCCGAGCAACGACGCGAGGTGCATGGTTCCGGTATCGTTGGTAAGAAGCAAACGGCACTCGCGCAATTCATCGATCAATTGTTCGATTGTGGTCTGGCCGATGCGGTTGGTGCAGCGATCGCCCAAAACTTTACAAATTTCCGCCCCGATGGCGGCGTCCTTCTTTGTCCCGAACAACATCCATTGCAAGTCGCGTTGCTCCGCAATCTTCTTGGCCACTTGGGCAAAACGTTCCGGCAACCAGCGTTTGGCCGGTCCATATTCCGCGCCGGGACAAAGGCCGATTTTTTTGCCATAGGGGACGCTGTTAGCGTCCCTTGGGAAGCCAACGGCTTCCCCTACAGGGTCAACCTTTGCTCCTAGCTCCTCCGCGATTCGCACGTAACGAAATGCCTGATGTTCGGGCGGGCCGACCCGCGCTGTCTCCGGCACGATCTGATTCAAGACCCAGCTGCGGAAATGGCCGCGATAAGCAACGCGACGCGGAACGCCGCTCGACCACGCCTCCAATGCCACGCGCGATGAATTTGGAAAGAGAACGGCGACATCGAAACGCGGCTGGCGTCGAAGCAAACGCACAGTCGCAAAGAGGCGGCGATGCGGGAGCGAAACAATTTCGTTTACCTCCGGGACGAGCTTCCAAATCGCGGCGATCTTTGTCGGCGCGGCAATGGTGATGTGCGCGTCGGGTCGGCCCGCCTTGATGGCGCGCACCGCCGGAACGCTGATGACGGAATCGCCCAGCCAATTGCTCGCGCGAATCAAAATGCGAAAAGGTTGTAAATCTTTGCCCGAAATGGTTGCTGGCAAATACACGCCGCGTTTGTAGCGCGCGAGCAGAAAATTCGGTCGCGGCGTTTTCCAGCGATTGTGCACCCAGAACCAATCTTCCGGTGCCCGGCGAATTTGGTGTGCGATAATTTCATTTGCCTTGGCGGTGAGCGATTCAACGGATTCGCCTCTCGTTTCCAATGCCGGCTCAACCGTCAACTGCCAGCGCGCAACACCGTTCGTGTATAAGGCCATGGGAATAAGGACGGCGCCTGTGCGTTTTGCCAATAAAGCCGGCAAAGGGGATGTCGACCCAAGCCGGCCGAAGAACGGTGTCCACAAACCCTGATCGCCCGCGTGTTGGTCGCTCAGAATGCCGATCGCGCCGCCACCACGGAGCAATTCGATCGCTTTCTGAAAGCCCTCCTTGCGATCAAACATTTCAACACCGGCGCGGCCGCGCAATTTTCTCACATGTTCATCAATAAAGCGATTGCCGAGTTTTTGATAGATCGTGCCATTTCGAACGTAACCAATGAATCTCGGCAAAATTTGCGAGATTAACTCCCAATTGCCGAGATGGCTCAACACGAGCACGATGGGACGGCCGAGCCGCAAATGTCGATGAACCGCGTCCAGGTTTTCGATATCGACCGTCTTCGCCAATTGATCGATCGGCATGACAGCGATTTTGAGGCTGCAAAACAGATTTGCGCCAAGGCGTTGAAAATGATGGCGCAGCAGCCGACGCAATTCGCGCTTGGATTTTTCCTGGCCGAAGGCGATCTCGAGATTGCGCAAGGCCAGGCGGCGGTAATTTCCAAGCACCAACCACGTGCCTAAACCGGTAATGTTCCCGAGAGCAAAAAGCACGCGGATCGGCAGCGCCGCCACCGCTGCAAAACTTGCGCGATAGAGAAGATAAAAACAGAAATCGAGCATGAAGGATCGGCTGAAGCTGCTCGCGCCGGGCCCTGACAGCGTAAATTTGCCTGCGCCGCGCTTCAATTAATATAATGTGCCGATGTTGCAAACGGCTTCAAACCGCAGCGGGAGCGCCGACGAAGACTCATCGATGCTCGAATCGACGGTGGATCGTCTTCGCGGCGAGGTGCGCGAACTGCAACGCACTTTGCACGCGCGCAGCGCCGAACTGGCCGGCGCCGATGCCCATATCGCGCGGCTCGAGGAAAAGATTCTCAAACTGAAAGAGGCACAGCGTGAACTGAAGCGTCTCAAAAAGGAGCAGCACGCGCTGCGCAAATCTCCAGAACGCAAAGTGGGGCGGATTTTGCTCGGGCCGTTTCGATTCCTGCAGGGATTGATTTTGCCTCGGCGTGCGATCTCAAAAAGCGCTGCGAGTGATTACCAACTTTGGTTAGATCGACATCGTCCAACATCGCGCGAACTGGAAGAGATGTGTTGCGCGTCGCGCGCGTTTTCGTTGCAACCGCTCATCAGCATTATCACGCCGGTCTTCAACACACCGGTAGCGTGGCTGGAGCAAGCCGTCGTTTCCGTCCTCGCCCAAGTTTACGAAAATTGGGAACTGCTTTTGATCGACGACGCCTCCACGGAAAGCGCGACAGTCGATCTCTTGTCGGAATTGGAACGACGCGATTCGCGCATTCGGATCATTCGCCGCGAGAAGAACGGGGGGATTTCTGTCGCGTCGAATGACGGTCTCGCCCAAGCGCGCGGGGAATGGGTGGCAATTCTCGACCACGACGACCTGCTCGAGCCCGACGCGCTTTTTCAGACGGCCAAAGTTTTGCAGACGAATGACGATGTCGATCTTATCTATTCGGACGAAGACAAACTGACGGAAGAGGGTTTCGCCTCGCCCATGCTCAAACCGGATTGGTCGCCGGATTTTTTTCTCTCCTACAATTATATCTGCCACTTCACCACCTTCCGGCGCAGCCTCGCGCATCAAGCTGGTGGGTTTCGTTCCGAATTTGATGGTTCGCAGGATTACGATCTTTTTTTGCGCATGATCGAAAAGACAGATCGCATCCATCACGTGCCGCGCATTCTCTATCACTGGCGCCGGACCGACCGTTCTGTGGCGGACAATATTCGGCGCAAACCGGGCGCGCTCGAGGCCGGTCGTCGCGCCATCGAAGGCCATTTACAACGAATCGGCGGACGCGGGCACGTCGCGGTCGATTGGCGAACGCACGCTTATTGGGTGCGGCGCGACGTCGAAGTGCCGCAGAAGATCTCCATCATCACGGCGAGGCGCGATTCGACCGAGCCGCTTGCGCAAAAAACCAACTATCCAAATTTCGAAACTGTGATTGTAGATCTTGGCAGCCGGCCGAATAGTTTCGCGGTATACAACGTTGCCGCGAAGCAAACGGACAGTCCCTGGATTCTGTTTCTCGACCGCAGCGTTGAACCGAGCGAGAGCGATTGGCTTACTTTGATGGCGGAACACGTGCAGCGCCTGGAGGTCGGCGCGGTCGGCGCGCGCTTGATTTCATCGGACAACACAATCGAACATGCCGGTGTGGTTATTGGCGCTGACGGAGAAGCGCAACCGGCCTTTCGCGGTTTGGCGGCGGAAGACGCGGGCGTTTGCCGGCAGTTGCAGATCACTCGCAATTACAGCGCTGTTTCTAGCGCGTGTCTTTTGACGCGCCGGGAAGTTTTTCAGGAGGTCGGCGGCTTCGATGAAGAGTTGCCGATGGAATTAGCGGAGGTCGATCTTTGCTTGAAAATGCGACGTGCCGGTTATTTGATTGTTTACTCGCCGTTCGCCAAACTTTGTTACAATGCTCCCCGGGCCGAGCGCAAGCTCGATAATCACTCGGTCGAGATCATGCGCAAGCGCTGGGCGGACGTCCTCGCCCGCGATCCTTACTACAATCCAAATCTTTCTCGCACCCGGGCCGATTTCTCGTTAGGCAACTGACCTGCTTTGACATGAATAAGAAAAATTTGTGGGCTGGACTGAGTGATGCCGCGCAGAGCGCTCTCACTGCGCGCAATTATAAGACGGGGCCTCCTGCGCAACGTCTCGCGCAAAGCGGAGTCGATGCTGGCGAGCTGGCCGGGATCGACCGCCGGAAGCCGGACGCGAAGAAGCTCTGGATTCCAGGGGTGGAAATCTTTTCGAGGGAAATCCATCCGCAACGCTATCGCGGGCTTTTCGGCGAATTTGTCCGGCGCGATGAAGGAATTCCGGCGAAGATTGGATTTTGGCCTGCGCAATGGGCGATGGCGCGCATGTTTGGCGGCAGCGCCAAAGGTTTCCATATTCATCCGCCAAGCATTCCCGCCGGCACGACCGCGCAGAAATGGTTGAGGCGCCTGTTTGTGACCGAGCCGACGAATTATTCGCTGCGGCGCTATGACAAGGAGCAATGGGACGTGATGTTTTTCGTGCAGGGCCGCGCCGAAACGATTTTGCGCGATGTCCGGGCCGGATTACCGAGACGCACGATGCGTTTCTTTGTCGACGGCGATAATCACCGCGGCCCAAACAACGTCGGGATCGTTGTGCCGCCGGGCGTGGCCCACGCCATCCGCGTGGAAGGCTCCGAGGATGTGATCATGATCTACGGGACGAGCACGATCTTCCATCCCGAATTCGAGGGCCGCATCGCCAGCAACATCGAGACGGCGGCGTTGCCGGGAGAATGGCAGAAATTCTTGAAGTGACGAGTGACCAGTGACGGGTGACCGGCAGGTCCGAATGGATTTTTACTTGTCACTTGTCAGGCGCGACTCATCACTTCTTTGATGAAGCGCAGCTTCGATCCGGTGCAGCCGGAACTAATGGACCGGCCGCAGCCGGTCTCGGCCGAATTGGAGCGCGATTTGCGAAATCTGCGGCAACTCAATCGTTATTTCGGCAGCTATGCGGTTGTCCTTCGCTTCATGCGACGATGGATCAAGCCGGGCGATCGCCTGCGTGTTGTCGATCTTGCCACCGGCTCGGGCGACATCCCGCGGCTGATTATCGATTTTGCGCGCAAGATCGGCGCGGCCGTTCAGATCGATGCGCTCGATCAACAAGCGTCTACGCTTGAGATCGCGAAAAAATTGAGCGCTGATTACCCGGAGATTTCGTTCTTGCAGGCGAACATTCTCGAATGGCAACCGCCCGACCGCTACGACATCGTCCTCAATACACTCGCCCTTCATCATTTCAGTGAGGAAGACGCCGTGCGCTTGCTGTGCCATTGCCGTGAGCTTTCGCGAAAATACGTGCTCGTCTCCGATTTGCGTCGCGGGTGGCTCGCAAGCCTCGGCGTGTATCTTTTGACCGCGCTGATTTTTCGCGAGCCAATGACGCGCTATGACGGACGACTCTCAGCCGCGCGATCATTTTCTTTTAGGGAATTAGCTGAATTGGCGCGCCGCGCTGGCTGGAAAAACTTCGGGCACGGCAAATTCCATTTCGCACGACAAGCGATTTGCCTCGATGCCGCGTGACGCTGCACCCATTTGTTAATCGAAGCGATTTGCCAGGCCGGCTCGGACCGAGGAACCTCTCAATACTTGTTTCGGTAATGAGAGTCATCACAACCGTCGACGGAATTGAATCTGGGCAACGCGCGGGCAAGCGCCGCGTCCTTGTGCCGACTATGGGTGCGTTGCACAAAGCGCACGGCGAATTGATCCGGGTGGCGCGCGAGCACGTGGGAAAGGATGGCGAAGTGGCGGTGAGCATCTTCGTGAATCCGCTTCAGTTCGAGGCGGGCAGCGATTACGAAAAATATCCGCGACCGGAGAAAGCCGACGAGGATTTCTGCCGAAAAGCCGATGTCGATCTTTTATTCCGGCCGGCGCCAGGCGAGATGTATTCCAAAGATCGTTCAGTGTTTATCGATGAGACTGCGCTATCGAGTACGCTCGAAGGCAAATCGCGGCCCGGACATTTTCGCGGTGTCTGCACGGTGGTGGCGAAGCTCTTCAACATTCTTTCGCCGGATGCAGCCGTCTTTGGCGAAAAGGATTTTCAACAACTGGCCATCGTCCGTCGGATGGTGCGCGATCTTAATTACAAGATCGACATCGTCGGTGTGCCGATCGTCCGCGACGATGATGGTTTGGCCTTCAGCTCGCGCAATCAATACCTGGACGGGGAAGAACGGAAACAAGCGCGGATCCTGCGGCAGGCCCTGCTCGCGGCGGGAAAGTCTGGCAAGAAATCGGCGAAAGAGATTGTCGATCTTGCGCGCGAGATGATCGGCGAAGTACCCCTCGCGCGAATTGATTATGTCGGCCTTGTCGATGCCGAAACGTTGCAGCCAGTTGAAACGGTGCAGCCAAATTCGTTGCTCGCGCTGGCCGTTTTCTTCGGGAAGACGCGCTTGATCGACAACATCCGGTTGCCATGAAGCAATACGATTTTGTCGTCATCGGCAGCGGTATTGCCGGACTGAGCTTTGCTTTGAAAGCGGCCAAGCACGGTTCAGTTGCGGTCGTCACAAAACGAAAAGGCGCGGACAGCAACACGGCGTGGGCGCAAGGCGGGATCGCATGCGTGACGAGCGACGAAGATTCGGTCGAGCTGCACGTACGCGACACACTCGAAGCCGGCGCCGGTTTGTGCGACGAAGCCGTGGTCCGCACAGTTATCACGGAAGGCCCGGAGCGAATCCGGGAACTTGTCGATCTTGGATTGCAATTCGATGAGCGGGAGGTTTCCGGACATCGCGAATTCGATCTGGGCAAAGAAGGCGGGCATTCGAAGCGACGTGTTTTGCACGTGCGAGACGTTACGGGAAAGGAGATCGAGGAGACGCTCCTGCGCGAGTTATCTCGCCAATCACATGTCGATCTTTTGGAAAATCACATGGCAGTCGATTTGATCACGTCTGAGAAACTCGGATTCGCCGCCGAGAACCGCTGTCTCGGCATCTATATTCTAGATGAGAAAACCGGCGAGGTGGAAACGATCCGCTCCGATCGGGTCGTGCTCGCGACGGGCGGTTGCGGGAAAGTTTATCTCTACACAACCAATCCGGACATCGCGACCGGTGATGGCGTGGCCATGGCTTGGCGGGCCGGCGCCGTGATCGCGAACATGGAGTTCATCCAGTTCCATCCTACATGTTTGTTCCATGCCAAGGCGAAGTCGTTTCTAATTTCGGAAGCGGTGCGTGGTGAAGGCGGAATTTTGCGCAACACGCGCGGCGAAGATTTCATGAAACGTTATGACCCGCGCCGATCGCTCGCGCCGCGAGACATTGTCGCGCGCGCGATCGATGCTGAGATCAAACGTTCGGGTGCGCCATGCGCTTTTCTCGATATCACGCAGCAATCGCCGGAATTCATTCAGGAACGTTTCCCGCACATTTACGAAACGTGTCTGCGCTTCGGGATCGACATGACGAAGCAGCCGATCCCGGTAGTGCCGGCGGCGCATTATCAGTGCGGCGGCATCAAGACCGATGTGAATGGCGCGACGAGTTTGCCCGGGCTCTATGCGATCGGCGAAGTGGGATGCACGGGGTTGCATGGAGCAAACCGCCTGGCCAGCAATTCGTTGCTCGAGGGACTGGTGGTGGCGCATCGTGCCGGTGAAGCCATGAATCGGGACAAGTCGATTTCCGGCGCGTCGCGAAAGATCTCTCTGCCCGAATGGGAATCGGGCGACGTGCAAGACGTCGACGAGCTGGTGGTGATTTATCACAACTGGGATGAGATCCGGCGTCTCATGTGGGACTACGTCGGAATCGTGCGCACGAATAAACGCCTGCAGCGGGCGAGCGCCCGGCTGCGAAACCTTCAGCGCGAAATCCACGAATTCTATTGGAACTTTAAAGTGTCGGTGGACCTGCTGGAGCTGCGCAATCTGGCGACGGTGGCCGCGTTGATTGTCGATTCCGGGTTGAGCCGAAAAGAGAGCCGCGGCTTGCATTTCACTCTGGATTATCCGGAACCGAACGATCGACAATTCAAGCATAACACCCTGCTGAGTCGCGGTTAAGAATGGAATGGATAGTGCTTTATAGCTTTATAATTTGTAACCGCCAGCGGCACTGGTTTTTCCATAGGGGAAAGGCCTTGCCTAAGGCGGGAACATCGCATACAAAGAGAATTCGGCCTTAGCCCATGAGACCAAGCCTTGCCCTCGTTTTCGTCCTGGCCGCGTTGAGCGTGCGCGCCCAATCCCCTTACGAGAGCAGTGCGGACTTCGCCAAATACGCCATGAAATTGCGCGAGGTGGCATTGGCGAAAGTGGAGCCGCAAGTGTTCGTGCCGACGACCTCGCGTCCCGCCGCGCGGAGGTTCCCGTGGAAAACGAACATCGTTACGACAGTGTTCTGGATCGGCGAACAAGCGGGCGGAAATAATCCGGTCCCCAATTTCAAAAGCTCGTGGGACGCAAATTGGACGAGCAGTTACGGTGGTTTTGACACGCCGGATTCGTCCGCGCGACGCAATTACATCCCGGTGGCGTTCATTCCAAAGCAGAACCCATTTTATTTCGCGTTACCCTACAACGACGTCACCCACGGCCAATTCAAACCGGAAGCTCCGCTTGTTATTCCCTGGTTTAAACAGGCGTATACAGCGCCGGGGCAGTCCGTCTGCAAAAGTCGCTGGATTGCCATTCGCAAGGGCAATCGCACCTGCTATGCGCAGTGGGAGGATTGCGGTCCGTTTCGAACCGACCACTTTCAATACGTTTTTCAAAACGAAAAGCCGAAGCCGAACTTAAACCATGCCGCTGGTCTGGATGTGTCTCCCGCTGTTCGCGATTATCTCGGGCTGGCACCGACCGATGTGACCGACTGGCAGTTTGTCGAAGTTCGTGATGTGCCGCCGGGCCCGTGGCGAACCTACGGCGAGAACAACAATTTCGTTTTGGCAAGGCGACAACTCGAACAGCGAGTTGTCCAGAAAGCGCCCGAAGCGCCAAAGAAATGAAATTTGCGCGGGTTTAGCCGAGTCGCGCCGCAAACTTCTCGAATGTTTTCTGCAGTTCCTCGGCGCGCCGAAGCAATGGTTCGCACGTTTGCCGCTGTGTAACGCAAAACGCAGCCAATGGCTGGAACGCGGCCGAAACTTCCGTGTAAAAAAGTTCGATGGCATGGGTGAGCTGCTGCTCGATTGTCTTAAGCAGTTCGGAACATTTGGAGGACATTTGCTCACGGTAGGTCTCGATGATTTTCTTTCGCTGCGCTAACGCCACCACCGTTCCAATGACGAGGGCCGATGCCGCCAGGATCCCGGTGACATCGGCAACCGCGGCGCTGCTCATCGTGGCGATCACGGCAATAATTCCACCGGCCGCGGCGACGCCGACTGGCACGCGTAAGCGCGCCGAGGTTTCGCGGAAAAGTTTCGCGAGTTGCTCTTCGACGCTCTTTCCGGAGGCGCGTTCGGCCAGCGCGAGCTGGATCGATTGCAAGAGTTCGCGGCGCTGTCGCGCGAAATCCGGAGGCGCCTTCGGCACTTGCGCTCCAAGCTCACTGGCGAGATGGACCTCAATCATATCGCGCAATTGCGGCCACAGCCCGCGCAAATCCGCTTCCAGCAATTTCACGGCATGCTCGATCTCTGGTTCGACCGACCTGCGCAATCTCGTTTCGATTTCCATTTGAAAATCGCGCTCCCAATGGCTGCGCTGCCAGATGATTCGCCATGTTCGCCAAAACGAGAGTCTTTCCTGGAGCAGTTTTGTTCCTTCGGCCGTGGATTCTCGACAAGCCTTTTCCACCCCGCGCAAGAGACCCGCGACCTGGCGCGATGTTTGTTCTTTGCGCGCATAAAGAAAAAGATCGACCCGCGTAAGCCGCGCTTCGTCCCGCAGAATTGTTTCGAACGATTGCCGGAGATCGCCCTCCATTTCGTTGAGCATCACGCGCGCGGTCTGATTAGCGGAGCGCAGTTTGAGCATGCGTGCGCTCGATTCGGAAACGATTGCGCTGATTTGCTCTTCGAGGGGGCCGAATTCGCTTTCCTTCCAAAGTTCGTCTTTAACCACGGTAGCGGTGCGAGCGAGTAACGCCTTGCGCGCGGAAACAGCGAAAATGGGCGGAACAAATCCCAATTTCTGCATGGCGGTGTCCTGCAAATGTCGCCGGATGATGTCGATCTCGGCTGGTTCGCGCAAGTCCGCCTGTTGCAAGACGAACACGACGTTCTTGAGCCATTTCTTTTGCACGAAGTTCAGGAGATTCCAAGCTGATTGGGTCCACGGATTCGCCACGGAAAAGACGAAAATGACGAGATCGGCGCGAGGCACGAAATTCTCGGTCACAGTCTGGTGCTCCACCACCATCGTGTTTGTGCCGGGCGTATCGACCACATTGAAATCGCGCAGAAAAGCAATGGGCAGGTAACGCTCGGTCAATTGCGGCGAGACTTCGACGGACTTTTCCTCCGGGCCATGGCGAAAAATGTAGACGCGATCGGTCGCGGGAAGCACATCCGCCTTGGCGAACTCATGACCGAAGAGCGCATTGAGCAGCGAAGATTTTCCGGATTTTACTTCGCCGACGACGACAAAAAGCAGAGGCTCTCGAATATCGGAGAGGAGGCCGTGAATAGTATCGAGCACGGTGGACGGCCGCCTCATTTCGGTCCCGAGCTTGAGCAATTCGGCGAGCGCAGTTTCGAGCTCACTTCGAAGCTGCAGATAATGATCGGCGATCATGCCGGAATAATTACCCTTTGGGCCGCGGCGCAATTGTCGATCTTGGCGAAGGAGAACCGGTTGTCGCGGGAACTGTCGGCGGCTCCTTGTGCGGCTTGGGAGTTTCCGGCACCGCCTTCGCAATCAACTCGGAAACGGTCACGAACTTGAATCCTTTGGCTTCGAGCTGATCGAGAGTCGAAGGCATTGCTTCGATTGTTCCCGGATGAATGTCGTGCGACAGAACAATCGAGCCCGCCCGCGTTCCTTTGATGATGCGATTGCAAACCACGGCCGGCCCGGGCCGTTTCCAATCCAACGGGTCGACATCCCAAAGAATAATCTGGTAGCCGAACTCGTCGTGAATCCATTTCTTTTGACGGCCGCTGATCGAGCCGTAAGGCGGACGCAACAAGGTCGGTCGCGCCCCGGTTGCGCTCTTGATCGCGTCCTCGGTCTTTTGTAATTCCCGGCGCACCCCTTCATCCGACATCTTTCCAAGATTCGGATGCGACCAGGAATGGTTCCCGATTTCGTGGCCCTCCCGGGCGGCGCGCTGCACAATTTCAGGATGCTCCACGACGTTCTGGCCGATCACAAAAAACGTCGCTTTTATATGATGAGCGGCCAGTAAATTGAGCAATCGAGGGGTGAGCTTCTCACTCGGGCCGTCATCGAACGTCATCGCGATGTAAGGTCCATCGACGTGAACGAAGCTGAAGGTGATGGGCGGCTCAGCCAGCGTCGCGGGCTGGGGCTTTTCTGCCGGCGGAGATGCAACCGTGTCCTCAGCGCGAGCCAGGTTTGTGGCAAAGAGCGTGAGTGCGAGAAGAAACAAGAGACGGTAAACCAACATTCGCGAAAAAAAGGCAGAGCCGAACTTCGCTGTATCTAGCAGAGGCGGCTCGTAACGCAAGGCGGGCTACAATCGTTTTTGCATATGCATTTTGCTCGATTACTTCTTCGTTTCTTCGCGAAGAAACGAAGGAATTTTGGCAATCATCTTGCTGCCTAAGGACGAGCGATTCGCTCTGTGGCACCCGCTACAGACGAACGCATTTCTTTTGCATGAGAATTTTGCTCGTCGAAGATCACACAGAAAGCCGGAAAAATCTCCAGCGCCTGATCGAGCGGCGCGGACACGAGGTGGTGGCCGTGGCAAGCGCGGAAGAAGCCAAGCAGGAACTCGCGACCAGGGAATTCCCCTTTCTTATTCTCGATTGGATGTTGCCCGGCGAAAGCGGAATCGACCTTTGCCGCGACTTGCGGAAGCGGCCGCGCGGCGATGAGTTCTTTATCCTCCTCGTCACGGCACGCGCCCATACGGAAGACCTCGAACAGGCGCTCGAAGCCGGCGCGAATGATTATCTGACGAAGCCGCTGGATTTGGGACTCCTCAACGTGCGAATCTCCGTAGCCGAGCGGCAGATTCGTGAGCTGGCGGAACGCAATCAAGCGCGCACCGCGCTCCAGGAATCGGCCCGAACCCTCACCAACATTCTTGAAAACACGACTGATGGATTTTTCGCGGTCGATCCGGAATGGAAATTCACTTATCTCAATTCGGAAGCGGAAAAATTACTCGAGCGTCAACGCGATGATCTTTTGGGCAAAGAGTTATGGGAGGAATTTCCCGAACTGAAGAATTCACCATTTGAACGCAATTACCGGCGTGTTATGACGGTGCGAGTGCCGGTGGAATTCGAGGCCAGCGACCGCGCCGGCAATATCACCGGCGCCGACTTCTCCATCGATGGCGGACTGATCACCACCCTGTGAAACTACCCACGTCGTACTGGGAGCCGCGCTGCACGGAGCGCGGCTTGAACCAACTCCGCGTTACCGAGCCGGCCTCCTGCGGCCGTCGG
>Ga0208984_1000048_pt1 | contig 14707 bp, 13 predicted proteins | sample MedBloCAOM3_M3_FD_187851 | JGI IMG/M metagenome (GOLD analysis project Ga0208984, IMG submission 187851) | Forest soil microbial communities from El Dorado National Forest, California, USA - Mediterranean Blodgett CA OM3_M3 (SPAdes) (version 2) | ecosystem: Environmental > Terrestrial > Soil >... | reverse complement strand
GTGCGATGGTGTGACCGCTGATCCGGGCCTCGCGGCCCCTGACCTCGGCCGGCACGATGTTCATGCCGGGCGAGCCGATGAAATAGCCGACGAAGGTGTGCGCCGGTTTGTCGAACAATTCCGCCGGCGTCCCGCTCTGCACCACGCGGCCGTCATGCATCACCACGACGGTATCGGCAAATGTCAGCGCCTCGGTCTGGTCGTGCGTGACATAGATCATGGTCAGATCGAGCGCGCGGTGCAGCGCCTTGAGCTTTGACCTCAATTGCCATTTCAGCTCGGGATCGATCACCGTCAGCGGCTCATCGAACAAAATCGCAGCAACATTGGATCGGACCAGGCCGCGCCCGAGCGAGATTTTCTGCTTGGCGTCGGCCGTCAGCCGCGTCGCCTTGCGCGTAAGATAGGGCGTGAGGTCGAGCAGACGCGCAATCTCCGCGACCCGCGCGTCGATCTCCGGCTTCGGCACGCCGCGATTCTTCAGCGGAAAAGCGAGATTTTGTCCGACCGTCATGGTGTCGTAGATCACCGGAAACTGGAAAACCTGCGCGATGTTGCGCTTCTGGGTTGACAGCGGTGTGATATCGGCGCCGTCGAACAGGATCTTTCCGCGCGACGGGATGACGATGCCCGAGATGAGATTGAGCAAGGTAGTCTTGCCGCAGCCCGACGGCCCGAGCAGCGCATAGGCCCCGCCCTGCCTCCAGGTCATCGAGATCGGCTTTAAGGCAAACGATTCTGGATCGGCGGCGTTGCCGCTGTAGGAGTGCGCGAGATCGACGAGGTCAATGCGGGCCATGCTGCATGTCCCTCACATCGCGCCGGGCGCGGCGACCAGACGGCCGGCCGCATCGAACACAAAAACATTGTTCGGGTCGAGCACTGCATCCAGCAGGTGTCCGGGCGGATATTCGTGCACGCCCTGCAGCACGGCGACCCAGTTGGACGCATCGCGATTGAGATGCACGAAGCTTTCCGAACCGGTGATTTCGGTCACCGTCACGGTGGCGTGAAAGGCGTGGCGGCCGGCAATTCCGTGGGCCACCTCTAACTGGTGTGCGCGGAAGCCGACCCGGTAGGCGCCATCGCCAAGGCCGGCATAAAGGCCTGACGCGGGCGCCTTGACGCCGCCGGCGTACTGGACCGAGCCGTTGTTCTTTTCGATCCCGACGATGTTGAGAGGCGGATCTGAAAATACCTGGGCGACGCGCATGGTGTCGGGATGGCGATAGACTTTCGAGGTCTCGCCGGCCTGCAGGATCTCGCCCTCCCACATGCAGACCGTACGGCCGCCAAGCAACAACGCTTCGGATGGCTCTGTCGTCGCGTAGACGAAGATCGCGCCGGAGGCTTCGAAAATGCGCGGCAGTTCGGTGCGCAATTCCTCGCGCAGCTTGTAGTCGAGATTGGCGAGAGGCTCGTCGAGCAACACCAGATCGGCGCCCTTCACCAGCGCGCGCGCAATCGCCGTGCGCTGCTGCTGGCCGCCGGACAATTGCAGCGGCATGCGGTTCAAATACGGCTCCAGCCTCAGGAGTTTTGCGGCCTCCTGGACGCGCTTTTCGATTTCCGCGCGCGGCTTGCCCTGCACCCGCAGCGGCGAAGCGATGTTTTCATAGACTGATAGCGAGGGGTAATTGATGAACTGCTGATAGACCATCGCCACCGAACGCTGCCGCACATCGACGCCGGTGACATCCTTGCCGTCGACAAGGACGTGGCCGGTTGTCGGCTTGTCGAGACCGGCGAGCAGCCGCATGATCGATGTCTTGCCCGACAGCGTCGGCCCCAACAGCACGCTCAGGGTGCCGCGCTCGAGCGTCAGCGAGACATCGCGAATGGTCGGAATGCCATCGACTGATCGCGTGACGTGTTCCAGCGTAACGGTCATGTCCGCCCTCCTGCTCCAACCAAGGGACTTTCACGGGGGATACGATGGGCAGCAATCCAATCATCGATGGCGGCAATTTCGGCAGGTGACAATCGCAATCCAAGCTTGGATCGCCGCCACACGATGTCTTCGGCGGTGCAGGCCCACTCTGATGACATCAGGTACCTGACCTCACTCTCTGTCAAGGTAGCGCCGAACGACTGACCGAGATCAGTCATGGATTTCGCATTGCCGAGCAGCTTGCTGGCGCGGGTGCCGTACGCGTGCGCCAGCCGGTTTGCATGTGCAGAGCTGAGAAACGGATAGCCGCGCACGAGCTCCGCGGTCAGCGCTGCGATCGCCGAGACGTCCAGGTCGCCGCCCGGCAGAGGCGATTTTGCGGTCCAGCCTTCGCGGGCCTTGGCGCCGCGCAGATAAGGCGACAGGCGTTCGAGCGCCTCCTCGGCGAGGCGGCGATAGGTGGTGATCTTGCCGCCGTAGATCGACAGCAGCGGCGCGCCGCCGGGCGTGTCGAGTTCGAAGACGTAATCGCGGGTGGCGGCCTTGGCTTCGCTTGCGCCGTCGTCATATAGCGGGCGAACGCCGGCATAGGTCCAGACCACGTCCTCGGGCTTGACCGGCTTTGCAAGATATTCGCTGACGGAATCGCAGAGGTATTTGATTTCGTCTGTCGATGCCTTCACCTTGGCGGGGTCGCCGTCGTAATCGCGATCCGTGGTGCCGATCAGCGTGAAATCGTCCTGGTACGGAATGACGAAGACAATCCGGCCGTCGCTGTTCTGAAACATGTAGGCGCGGTCGTGCTCATACAGTTTTCGCACCACGATGTGGGAACCCTGCACCAGCCGCACCTTGGCTTTGGCATTGACGCCCGCGCCTGAAGCCAGCACATCCTCGACCCACGGTCCGCCGGCGTTGACAAGCGCACGGGCGCGGATGGTGCTGCGCTCGCCACTCGCCGTGTTTTCGATCGTGAGCTGCCAGATTCCGTCGACCTGCCGGATCTCGACCGCGCGTGAACGGGTGCGGATTTCGGCGCCACGGTCCGCCGCATCGCGCGCGGTGAGAACCACGAGGCGAGCATCATCGACGAAGCAGTCCGAATATTCGAAACCTCTGGTGTAGCGGTTGGGAATCAGTGATTTTCCGACTTCATCGCGGGTCAAATCAACCGAGCGCGTCGGCGGCAGCAGGTTTCGGCCCCCGATATGGTCGTACAGGAACAGCCCCAGCCGCAGCAGCCACGCCGGGCGCAACCCGTCATGGTGCGGCAGCACGAAACGAAGCGGGCGGATGATATGCGGCGCGATTTGCCAGAGGATTTCGCGCTCGATCAGCGCCTCGCGAACCAGCCGAAACTCGTAATATTCCAGATAGCGCAGACCGCCGTGCACGAGCTTGGTCGACCAGGACGACGTACCGCTCGCCAAGTCGTTCATTTCGCAGAGAAAAACAGAATTGCCCCGGCCCGCCGCGTCGCGCGCAATACCGCAGCCGTTGACGCCGCCCCCAATGATAGCGAGGTCGAAGATACGATCCAAAGGCGCTTCCCCGGCGTTCGCCTGTTCGGTTTGGCGATTTAGCTTTCGGTTTGGATTAAATCACAACCAAATCCGAAGGCAATCGAAAAGGGCAACTAGCGCAGGCGAAGGGCCGTGGGAGCGGAAGCGGGTTCTGTCCCCGGTTCGTCGATATCGGCCGAGGGCTTGGGCATCGCCTCGATCACCTCGATGCCTCTGCTATGGCAGATGTTGGCTAGCCCCGCCGGCAGCGCCGCGTCGGTGACGAAGGTCTGGATCTGACTGATATGGGCGATGCGAACCGGCGCGCTGCGCCGCAGTTTAGTAGAGTCGGCGACCAGCATCACGCTGCGGGCATTGGCGATGATGGCTTGGGCTGCCTGGACTTCGCGATAATCGAAATCCAATAACGCGCCCTCCTCGTCGATCGCGGAAGCACCGATGATGGCGTAATCGACCTTGAACTGGCCGATCAGGCTGATCACGGTCGAGCCGATCACGGCGCCGTCGGCATGGCGCACCGCGCCACCGGCCACGATCACCTCGATGCGGGGATGCCGGTAAAGCGTCATCGCGACATTGAGGTTGTTGGTGATGACCAGCAGGTCCTCATGCGAGGTCAGCGCGCTCGCGACCTCTTCGGTAGTGGTGCCGATGTTGATGAAAAGCGAGCAGCCGTTGGGAATCAGCGCCGCCGCCGCCGTGCCGATGGCTTTCTTCTCCTCGGCGGCGACGAACCGGCGCGCTTCATAGGCCAGGTTCTCAACCCCCGAGGCAATGATGGCGCCGCCATGAATCCGCGTTAGCGATCGATGATCGCACAGATCGTTCAAATCCTTGCGAATGGTCTGCGCCGAGACCTCGAAACGCCGGGCGAGATCGTCCACCATCACCCGTCCGAAGGCACGAGCGATATTGAGAATTTCAGATTGGCGGTGAGTAAGGCCGGTCACATCTGCACCTCAGACAAAAATGCGCTCTATCGTGCGGCGGTTCCGGCATCCGGTCAACGCGGCAGATCGGCCAAGTTGGCCCGATGGTCGAAGGACGAATCCTGGTTAAAGCGACTTGCGCTGGAAACTAACCACAACCAGAGCCGGGGTGTGAACTCATCAGTCCATGGCGTTGGCGGACGTCCGCTTTGGTGCGCATTACGGACTCACATTGGACGTCACGAGGTCCGAAAAGTGCCCATGAACAGACATCGCGCCGTTCACTCGATTACCTCGTCGGCCAACAATAGGAATTCGCGAGGGATTACCAGCCCCAGTTCTTTCGCCGTTTTCAGATTGAAGACGAGCTCTAGCTTTGTCGGCTGCTCCACCGGCAGGTCGGCTGGATTGGCCCCCTTGAGGATTTTGTCCACATACGTGGCGGCGCGTCGAAACAGATTAGGCAAGCTTGCTCCGTAGGACATCAGGCCCCCATCCTCCACAAACTCCCTTGCGGCGTACATTGCCGGGAGCCGGCTCTTCGCCGCCAATTCCACAATGCGTTTGTGCTCGCCATATAACATGGGGCTAGGCAACTGAATGACAGCATCGGCGTGCTCTCGGGTCATTGCGACAAAGGCGCCGTCGAGGTCGCCTGGGCCAGCGGCCGGCACGAGTTGAAGCTGCAATCTTAACGCCTGGGCCGCAGTGTCGGTCTCCCTCAACATGCCTTCCATTGTACGTTTCCCGTATGCAGCAGGATGCCAAAGCGCGGCGACGCGCGAGAGACCGGAAATGGCGTCCTTGAGCAGTCCGAAGCGTTTGGCAATCAATTCCGGGCCAAGAAAAGTAGTCCCTGTAATATTCCCGCCTGGTCGGGCGAGACTGACGATCAATTCATCACCGACAGGATCGGCCATGCCGCCCACGACGATAGGGATTATGCTGGTTGCTTGTTTGGCTGCGCGAGCTGGTGACGTACTTATCACGACGATGACGTCAACCTTGAGCCGAACCAGATCTGCCGCCAGTTGCTGGAATCGATCTGTATTCCAATCCCCGTAGCGTCGCTCGATTGCTATGTTCAAACCCTCGGTGTAACCGAGCTCCCGCAGCCCGTCGTAAAATCCAAGGGTCCCTGGGGTATCGGTCGAGCCGGGATTCAATACGCCGACAAGGGGGAGCTTTCCCTTCTGCTGGGCGTTAGCGGCGAGCGGCCACGCAGCTGCCGCGCCGCCGACTAATGTGATGAACTCCCGCCGCTTCATTGCCAACCCCCAAGCTCAGGAGATCGCATCTTAGCGGCTCAAACAGGCACGTTGATAGGGGCTAAAACCGGCATCAAGAGCTCTGCCCGTGGGCGCAGGCCAATTGTCGCAGATGGGTCTTTCGCAACCGAAATGGGTAGTCTGCGATTGTCCGCTTGTCCCCCCGATAGCGACCGCAGAGCGGTCATGGCGCGTGGTCCGAGACGTGTGCCAAAGGCGGAAGTCGCCGCTTCATTCGATCAGGCGTCTAGCACGAGAGACGTCGGCGGAATTGCGGGGGTGAGTGCTCACGCCTCTCGAGCGAGAACCTCGCGGGTACATTCGGGCGCGCTGCTGAACGCGCCAACTTTACCCCGTGTTGGAACGCGGGGAATCATCTTCTTCCGGTCCCAACTCCGTAACAGCATCTGGGACCGCTCGGTAAAGCTGTCGGGACTCTATCGATCGGGTGCCCGACATGCCAGTGCGACAGATTTAACACAGTATCTTCTGGCCAATCTAATCGTGCGCGTGGAGAACACCGGTTTTTCTTATGCCTCTCCCGGGCCACTGGATCCAGGCTTAATCGCCTCGCGTTCCCTGCGTGGAACAGCTCCCTCCGAGGACCAAGATGAGACATTAGTACAACAACCGGCCTGCCAAATTCCCGGAGGTACTTCGTTAAGAAGCAACAGCCAGCTCGTGGAGATATAATCGCATCGATGATTCCAGAAGGAGTTTTCGATGTCGAAGTTTGCAATTGGCGAGCAAGTCGAAAAGGTAGCTGACGATCACGAGTCGGGTACGGTTGTTGCCGTGTTTCCGACCGTCGACGGAAGCTTTAGGTACGCTGTTGACACGGACGGTTACGGCGCACTCCAGTTTTTCACCGAGGAGAAGCTGGCTTTCACCGTTACCAGGCGGGGTGCCGCATGACAGGCAGCCCAACCACGCAAGGGACCTCCGCGACCGAACTGACGGAGCGCGACGGTAGTCCTGCGCGCAGTGGCCACCAGTTTGACGGCTTGGCTAATGCCTCAAATCGCGCCCCTAGATTAGTGGCGACGAAGGTAGAAAACATAAGTGTTGAACCATCCGGCAAGGTGCCCTTGCCTGCAACGAAACGCAGCCGGCCCCGTCCGGCGCCCAAGCGCACGAAGGCAACTAAGGCCAAGGGCAAGCAAGAGGTGCCGAGCGCGCCGCTGACGGTTTCCGCCGCACCCACCGTGCCGGAGGCCGTTCCGGCCACCCCGGAACGCGCGAGCGGCGCCGTTGCCCTTGTTGCAGCTCTCGCACTGGCGACCGTTGCCGCATACTTTTCAGTCACGGGCATGGCTGAAATATTTCCCGGGGCTCCGGTTGCCGTCTTGGTGCTCGCCGCCACGATGGAGGCCGGCAAACTCGTTGTAGCCGGATGGCTGGCCGCGCATTGGCGCCGGGTTGGATGGAAAATGCGCTCGGTCATGGTCGCCCTCGTTGCCGGCCTTGCACTCATCAACGCCGCCGGTGTGTTCGGCAAGCTGGTCGAGGCGCATGTCAGTGTGGCGGCCTCGGCGCGTTCCAGCGTCACCGAACGCATTGAAACGCTCGACGCCCGCGTCACGGCGCAATCGGCGACCGTTGCCGACCTGGACAGTCGCGTTGCGCAAATTGATCGGGCCGTGGACGAATCGACACGGCGCGGTAGGGTGACTCGCGCCATCAACATAGCAACGCAACAGCGTGTGACGCGGGATGTACTCGACACGCAGCGGCAGGCGGCAACGGCAACGCTGGTTGGATTACAGACGCAACGCGCGGCGCTGGTCGGTGAACGTTTCCGTATCGAAGCATCCGCAGGCCCAATCCAGTATCTCGCGATGATGGCCGGTGCCGCGCCCGAAGCCGCGGTTCGATGGCTGATACTTTTGATGGTGCTCTGCTGCGATCCCGCGGCAATCGCTTTGACGGTAGCGGCGACTAGTTCGCGACGCTAACGAACCCAAAGCAAGGGGTCGAAAGCCAATTCTCAGGTGGCTAGCCATGTCGTCATTTCCGTTCGGTGCCAACAGCAGGCATGAGCCACCTTACCACCCCTCATCGCCGCGCCCTAGCAGGTTGAGTGCGATGGAGCGGCGGACGCTCTTCACAGCCCTTGCAAGTTGATGAGTATCTCGACTTGCCGCAACCGTTCGCGTTTTGTGACGTGAAAACACGCTAAACGGCAATCAATGAATAGAAGGAAGCAATTGAGCCGCAACTCGTCGATAACCCTCCGCAGTTAGATGAATATGATCTGGTTGGACCAGCCCAGCCGCCTGTGCGGACAGCACGAGCCTATCGGCTTGAACGATCCTGATTCCCCGTTTGCGAAGTTCCTGCTGAATGCTGGCGATGTTCGCTTGCCGCATGGCTGGGGGAGTATTTCGCCGAAAATCGTTGCCGCCAAATTGTAAGATAACGATTTTGGTGCCATCCGGAACTGCACTGGACAGTCGTGCCAACATGCCGCCAGTTGTATCTCCGTATATGCCTGCATTCGTGACTCGCAGGCCAGACCCTCGGACTTGAAGCATTGCCTGTAGCTGAGCCGGATAAGACTGGGACGAGCTAACACCGTGACCTTCGGTATTGCTTGCGCCAAGAGCGACGACTTGCGCGAAAGCCGATCCCATCAGTGCGAAAAATAGAAATATTGCGGCTAGAATTCTCCCGCGGTCTTTCATAACCACCTCCAAAAAACATTCCAAGTATATGAGATCCAGGATACCCGACTGGAAAATTAGCACAATCAAGGATGAAACCGTGGAACAGGGATTAGTGTCCACGTTGCCGCGCGGCCGCGTCCGCATTCTCGGTCACGATATTGAACGGTCCCGCCGTTGATTCTTAGGCGGAACCCGGGTCCCAATTTCCAGAAAAGGCTTTTGCTGCGGTTTGCGCCGAAGGGCCGCGCAGGCGTTTCGGGTTTCAACTGCCGTCTGTGACTTTCTGTGTCTATGGCATGGAATTGGCATGACACAGCAATACGCGAAGCTTATCCTACAGCAGTTTGGGGGACTAAGGGGTGTTCAACGGCGGCGCTGACGGCGTGGCGTGGCGAGGTGGGCCGACTGGACAATGCGTCGTCGCCGGCTCGGCGCCTTGCATTTCATTGGCGTTGGTGCGTTCCGCGTCGGACGCGGAAATGCCGCAGCTACTGCGATCCGGCGCGTCCGTCATAGTAGAGCTGCATTTGCCGACGGATCTACCTGGCGTTGCCCTGCGCTGCCGCATCGACATCTGTTCCCAAAACATGTCACGTCTTCGGCGATCCGTTCATCACACTGCGAACCATCGGTCGTCTGCATTGGCGATCGCCGGGATGACGTTGTTGCTTGCGATATGCGGCTGGATCGTCGGTGGAACCGAGGGGATTCACCAGGCGCTGACGGAAGGCGCGCCACGACCAAACGGTCCGGCAATCGCGCGCGAAACCATCTTTCGGTGGTTCGGTGCCCGCCCGCTGCGTCCTGCCGAATTGCCAGGATTGTTCAGCATCCTGGCCGACGTTTGCGGCCGAGCCCGCTTGTCTCGATTGCCGGATATCTATTGCCTCCCGGCTCCAGGCGATATGAATGCCTACGCGCTGGGCGGTCCGGAAGGCGCCGCGATCGTATTGACCGAAGGGTTGCTGCGCCGCATGACGTGCGATGAGATCGCCGGCATCTTGGCCCATGAGGTCGCCCATATCCGCAACAATGATATCTGGACGATGAGTTGGGCGGCCGCGCTCCATCGAGCGATTGAATGGACGTCGTTGACCGGCCTCCTGTTGCTCCGAGCGCAACATAACGGCATGGCGGTCAATCGGCCGCTGGCCGCATTGCTGCGCGCCGCGCCTTCGATCGCTCAGCTGCTTCGTTTAGCACTGTCCCGCACCCGCGAGTTGGATGCGGATGCGACGGCGCTCGAATTGACTGGAGACTCGCAAGCGCTGATCGCTGCGCTCGACAAGCTGGAACGTCACCACGCCGGTTTTCCGGCCCTGCCCGTAGCTGCATGCGAGGATGGTCCAATGCGTCTCCTTCGCAGCCATCCCGCGACCTCGGAACGAGTCGGCGCCCTGCTCAGCCTTGCCTACTGACATTTAAGTCGAATTACGTAGCTGACATCTAAGCCTTTGATGCATTCGCCGGTTACGCGGGAAAGACCACGGCAATTTTGGAACCGCACACAGAATTTTCATAAAAATAACTTTGGACCTCCGCAAAAACATCGCTGGCGCGGTGCATTCTCGAGTGAGAATTTGCGTAACGAAAATATTCGGGAACGAACATCCAAGCGCAGAGCACCAACAGGACGAAGGTTGCTCGCAACGGAGCGGACTCCGTGGGGCAAGAAACAACGGGTATTCGTAATGTTCCTCACCGCTGCCGCCAATTCCCCTGCCATTCATCAATCGCCTGGGTAGTGCTTCTCTCGCCCGAGAAAAGGGCAGAGAGATTGCCGGATATGCGCAGACCTGTTTGCGCAGACGTGATCCTGGTTGAGCGAGTGATTGAGTGTGAGTGATTTCATCCTACCAGTGTGACGGAGTTTTGCTTTTATCGCATGAATTCGAATGCGAGGGCCGGTGGCCTTCGTTCGTTGCGGGCTGAGGGCATCAACCATCGCAAGGAGAAAATAAGCGATGACTTATCACGAAACCCAACAACAAAATCCCATGCACAATTCGCAGTTCAACCCGCAGCAATGGGCAGCGTTTAATTCTCAAGCCGCCCAGCCATATGCGGCGTGGCCCAGCGCGCCATTGATGCAAGCGTTTGGTGGTTATGGACTCGGTGGTTATGGATTAGGGCAGGCAGCTTCTGGTCAGCAATACGGATATGGCGGTCAGCCCTCCACCGGTGCTTTTGGATACAACGCAGGATGGGGCGCGCAACCTCAGGGCTGGGGCCAACAGCAGCAACCTCAGTGGGGCGGCCAGCAACAGCGCCAGCTTTCGCAACAGGACGTGAGCGAGGTGGTGCGGCAACTGGCGCCAGCGCTACCGCAGATCCTGGCTCAGGCACAGCCACAGCACGCAGCAATGGGATACGCTGCTTACGGCCAAGCGCCGCGTACGCTGAGCCAGCAGGATGTCAACGAAGTGGTGCGCCAGATCCTACCGATCGTGCCACAGATCGTCGGAATGCTGCAGAACCAGCCGCAGCTGCAATATGCTGCCATGCAAGGCGGCCAAGGCTTGGGGCAGCAAGGCTTGGGGCAGCAAGGCTTGGGTCAATTCGGGCAGGGTAATCCTGTGCAGAATTTCGGGGCGCAATTTGGGATGCCGCAATTCCAGTCGGCGTTTGGCGTTCCGGGCGCCTGGGGACAACAGCGGCAACTGACCCAACAGGATGTCGCAGACGTCACCCGCCAGCTGATCGGAGTAATCCCCCAAGTGATCGGGAACCTTCAGACTTTTAGCCAGCAGCGCATGATCTGATCGCCAGAAGATCGCGCTTCCTGCCGAGTGGCAAAAAAAGGCGACTGCCGCCTAGCGAAAGCGGCGGTCGCCGCGCCACCATTGTGAACGCGTCCCCGATGAACCCGACGCCCGATGAAGGAGAATATAATGTTCGTTCCCAATCCTTCTGCCACAACCGCTTCGCAATCGCAGCCGTCAGACTCAGACATTGCGCAACTCGCTGGGTTGCTGAGCAACTTGATGCCACTTCTGCTGCGCTTCCAGTCGCAAGCCCTGGAGCAGCCATTCCAGGCCGGACCCGGTAATGCCGTGACTCCGAATCCCGCACTTGATCATCACGCGGCGGAAAATCTCGTAGCAGACATTATCGCCGGATCACTGCGCACTCTCTCCGCCTATCTCGAGGCCAATGCCGGGCGACACGCTGGCCTGGAGAGTTGCGTTCCCATCGTCACGCGAGCGGCGCGCCGATTTGCCGCGAGGGACTATGCCGAAGCCTTCAACCTGATTTGGCTGGCGTACCGTGCGATTGAGACTATTCGGGCAACCGATCCGCAGATTCCACCACTACGGGCGGGCGGTTGGGCTTCGGCCGACCAGACTTCGTCGTCAATTCATTGAATTGAGAGGCACATCATGACCGCAAGTTCAGATGACACGAGCTTCGCCTCGCGCAGCAATCGACGCAAGTTCGCGAGCACACGCAACAGCTATTACATGATCGCGCCGTCGGGGCTGGGCGTAACCAGGCAGACGCTGATCGATCGGCTGAGCCGGGTGGCCGATGTGGAAGTCGTGCAAACCTACGCCGAGCGTGGCACCATTTCCCCGCCCATTGCCGTGGTGCGTACCTCCGACGAAAACGCGGCCGCACTGCGCCGATCCACAGGCGGCGCGCTGGTCATCGAGCCGGACCGATACTTGCGAGCAGCGTCGTTCATGGGCTCGTCCTTCATGGGCTCATCGCCGGCGATTGCAGCGATGAACGCGCTCGGCCCGGGCTTTGCCGTAACGATCCAGGTCCTGACAGAGAGTGGCCAACCCGTGGAGCACGCCGAGGTTCAACTCGTCGGGGAACAAGGGGCAGTTCAAGGACTAACCGATAAGCATGGCAAAGTCGATCTGACCCTCTGTGGCGAACTGCCCGACACAGTCACCGAGCTGTCCGTCAAACCGCGCGCCGGCTATTGGGGTCTGTGGCGGCATCGACCGAACCTTCAGGCCGACGCGGTGAATACCTTTACTCTGGAATCCTTGTCGCTGCCTAATGCGCTGGATTGGGGCGGCAAAGCGATGCGGTTCGACCAGCTCCCAACTGAATGTCGCGGGACCGGAATCAAGATCGCCCTGATCGACAGCGGCATCGCCATCAGCCACAAACAATTAGCGAGGATCGATCACGGCATCGATATCAGGGGCGGCGGTGAAGGAGGATCCTGGTCGCAAGATGTCTTCGGCCACGGTACGCAATGCGCGGGCATCATCAGCGCCATTCCGGATGAGGCCCATGGCATACGCGGCTACGCGCCGGAAAGCGAACTGCACGTTTGCAGGCTTCCTCGCGACGCGCGTTGCAGCGACCTCGTGGGGGCGCTCGACTATTGCCTCCAGACCGGTATCGACATTGCATTCTTGGGATTCGGTTGCAACCGGGGTTCGGCTATCGTCGAGCAGCGTATCGCCGCGGCAAAACAGCAAGGCGTCGGCATCATCGCCGCGGCCGGTAACTCTGCCGGAGCGGTGCTGTTCCCCGCCTGCTCTCCGCACATCCTGGCCGTTGGAGCGATCGGACAAATAGGAAGCTATCCGGAAGACAGCCCGCAAGCGCTTCAAGCTGCAGCGGCCGTGCCGGTCGCAGGCGGGCTGTTTGTGCCGCCGTTCTCTTGTCGCGGGCCCGAACTCGACCTCAGCGCACCTGGCGTCGCGATCATTACGTGTCAGTCGCCGGACGGCTACGCGATTTGCGACGGCAGCTCGCTGGCCGCGGCCCATGTGGCGGCCCTTGCGGCGCTGATCCTCGCGCACCATAGCGATTTCAAGGGCAGCTTCGCCCGGCGGGATTTTCAACGGGTCGAGCGGCTGTTCCAAATACTCAAGGACACGGCGCAGCCGCTCGGCCATCCCTGGCAGACGGGCGCCGGACTGCCCGACGCGGCACGCGCGCTTGGCGTCTGGTCCGGGCGACGGCCGCTGGCCGCGCGGCTCGATGCCGGGTTGGTAGAGATGCGCAACGCAATCCGGCAACTAGACCACGTTTACTCTGGCGCGACCGAGGCGAACATATTCGAGCCGCCACGGGGTCCAGCCATTGTCACGCACTTGCCACTGAACCCAATTCCATTGACGTTCCTGGCTGCGAGCGCTGCGGAGGCGGGTGTGCACGAGCTCAAGGCAGCGATGATGCTGGCGGGTTTGTCCGACAGCTAGTTGTTTTGGGTTTGACACGTTTTCTGCGGCGAACGGATTCTCTTCCGCTCTTGATTGCATGGAAAGCGACGGGCTCTGGTTAAGGAAACCCCAATTTTATCTGAATCTCGTCGGCTCTGACGTATTGACCACATAACCACTCACGAAGGTTCCAATGGCACAGGCAGTCAAACCCACGGCCCTAGTCGTCGAAAACGATGAAATGCAGCGAACGCTCGTAAGCATGCTACTCGAAGAGGGCGAAATGTACGTGATTCAATGCGACAGCGCCGAGGCGGCAGTTCATGTGCTGGACCAGTGGGGCGGGGGCCTATCGATAATCCTCACCGACGTGGAACTCGCCGGCACTATGGACGGCATCGAACTCGCTTGCATCGTCCGACAGAGGTTCCCCAATTTGCATATCATCGTGACATCGGATACGCCCCGCATCAGGCGCCTTCCCGATGGGACAACTTTCATGGCAAAGCCGTGGAGCGCGACCGATGTTCTGCTCGAGGCGCGGAAATCGCTACAATGTTTTGCGACGTAACAGCGACCGTTCATCAAAAGGCGCGACTTCCGATACGGGTCAATCTCGCCGTTTTGGCGCGAGGCCAACCATTTCCGGTCTACTCCGATAAGCGGACAATTTCCGAGCCGGTTGGCATGTCTCAAAAGTGCTGCCAGATTCAGACGTGCGCACCACTGCATTCAATTGCGGAACCAGCTTCCGGACAACGTGTTGAGCCATGCGATCGAGTAGCGCCGACCGTCGAGGTCTGTCGTCCGAAAATGAGGGTTCCGAAGTCGCGCTTGTATCTCGCGAAAGCCCGAGCCGTCGCACTTGAGGTCGAATGTCATGGCTTGTGCGTCCCAGGGCAGGCCCGGGCATGGGGTTCACATGAGCGCAAACCTGGACGAACGAAATGCTGGTGGCTACTCGGTCGCCTACCGGCGCGATGACACCCACTTTCCCGTATATGTTACTGCCGCCTTGGCCGCGGTGTTTTTCACGGCCGCCTGGATCACCGGCGCCACGTATTGGTTGGCGCTCGCCGTGACGGCGGCCGGCTTCACCTACTATAACATTCCCTTGTTGGAGACCGGGCGGCCCACCATCGGCGCCAATCAGTATGGCATCTTTATCCAAGCCTTCGGACTGATCCGGTGGCGAGCCATCGAGCGTATCGATCTCGTTCAGATCGCCGAGCGCGCGATGACCGTCCACGAGCTGCACATTGCGCTCAACGCACCTCTCGGCAGCGCTCTCGTTGCCG
>Ga0208984_1000047_pt1 | contig 14721 bp, 18 predicted proteins | sample MedBloCAOM3_M3_FD_187851 | JGI IMG/M metagenome (GOLD analysis project Ga0208984, IMG submission 187851) | Forest soil microbial communities from El Dorado National Forest, California, USA - Mediterranean Blodgett CA OM3_M3 (SPAdes) (version 2) | ecosystem: Environmental > Terrestrial > Soil >... | reverse complement strand
TGACATTCAGGTGGAAGCGACGTTTCCGGACGGCACCAAGCTTGTCACCGTGCACGAGCCGATAAGATGAAAACATAGAGGTAAGTCATTCCGGGATGCGCCGCAGATGCAGACCCGGGAGTGAGGAGAGTGCACGATGATCCCCGGCGAAATGTTCATCAAGGACGGCGAGATCGAGCTCAACGCCGGCCGCAAGACCGTGACGCTCACTGTTGCCAACTCAGGCGATCGTCCGATCCAGGTCGGCTCGCACTATCATTTCTTCGAGACCAATCCGGCGCTGAAGTTCGACCGCAAGAAAGCGCGCGGCATGCGGCTCGATATCGCGGCAGGCACGGCGGTGCGGTTTGAGCCGGGGCAAACGCGAGACGTGCAGCTCGTGGCGCTAGCCGGCAAGCGCGTCGTCTACGGCTTCCGCGGCGAAGTGATGGGGAAGCTGTGAGAGTGCTGGAAGCAGCGGGGGCTGAACAATGTCGGTGAAGATCAAGCGTTCCGTCTATGCCGACATGTTCGGGCCCACGACAGGCGATCGGGTGCGGCTGGCCGACACCGACCTCATCATCGAGGTGGAGAAGGATTTCACCGTCTACGGCGAGGAGGTGAAATTCGGCGGCGGCAAGGTGATCCGTGACGGCATGGGCCAATCCCAAGTCACCAACAAGCAGGGGGCGGCCGATACCGTCATCACCAATGCGCTGATCGTCGATCATTGGGGAATCGTAAAGGCCGATGTCGCCATCAAGGAAGGCTATATCAGCGCCATCGGCAAGGCCGGCAATCCGGACATCCAGCCCGGCGTGACCATCATCATCGGTCCGGGCACCGACGTTATCGCGGGCGAGGGCAAAATCCTCACCGCCGGGGGATTCGACAGCCACATCCATTTCATCTGTCCGCAGCAGATCGAGCACGCTTTGATGTCCGGCGTCACCTCGATGTTAGGGGGCGGCACCGGCCCTTCGCACGGCACATTCGCCACGACCTGCACACCCGGCCCTTGGCACATGGCGCGGATGATCCAGTCGTTCGATGCGTTTCCAGTCAATCTCGGCATTTCCGGCAAAGGCAACGCATCGCGCCCGGCATCGCTGGTGGAGATGATCAATGCCGGCGCCTGTGCGCTCAAGCTGCACGAGGATTGGGGCACGACGCCTGCGGCGATCGACAACTGTCTTTCGGTTGCCGACGATCACGATATCCAGGTGATGATCCATTCCGACACGCTGAATGAGTCCGGCTTCGTCGAGGATACCGTGAAGGCTTTCAAGGGCCGCACCATTCACGCCTTCCATACCGAAGGCGCCGGCGGCGGCCACGCGCCCGACATCATCAAGATCGCGGGATTGAAAAACGTGTTGCCTTCCTCGACCAATCCAACGCGCCCGTTCACCCGCAACACCATCGACGAGCATCTGGACATGCTGATGGTTTGCCACCATCTCGATCCCTCGATCGCCGAAGATCTCGCTTTCGCCGAAAGCCGCATTCGCAAGGAAACCATTGCGGCGGAAGACATCCTGCACGATTTGGGCGCGCTTTCGATGATGTCCTCGGATTCGCAGGCCATGGGCCGGCTCGGCGAAGTCATCATCCGGACCTGGCAAACCGCCGACAAGATGAAGAAGCAGCGCGGCTCGCTGCCGCAAGACAAGGGCAATAACGACAATTTTCGCGTCAAGCGCTACATCGCGAAATACACCATCAACCCCGCGATCGCGCATGGCGTGTCGAAGCTGATCGGCTCGGTGGAAAAGGGCAAGCTGGCGGATCTGGTGCTGTGGTCGCCGGCCTTCTTCGGTGTCAAGCCAGATTGCATCATCAAGGGCGGCTCCATCGTCGCGGCCCCGATGGGTGATCCCAACGCGTCGATTCCGACGCCGCAGCCCGTGCACTACCAGCCGATGTTCGCAGCCTACGGCAAGTCTCTGACCGCCTCGTCGGTGGTGTTTTCCTCGAAGGCGGCGGTATCTTCGGGGCTGGCGAAGAAGCTTGGCATTGATAAGAAGCTCTATGCGGTGGAAAATACCCGCGGCGGTATCTCCAAAAAGAGCATGATCCACAACGGCGCCACGCCCAAGATCGAGGTCGATGCCGAGACCTATGAGGTGCGCGCCGACGGCGAATTGCTGACCTGCGCGCCCGCCGAGGTGCTGCCCATGGCGCAGCGCTATTTCATGTTCTAAGCTTTCGCCCGGCACTTCAAGCCAGAATAAAAGACCGGGAGGATTTCGTGATTTACGTCGTTGCCACACTGACCGTGAAGCCTGAAACGCGCGCCGAATTCATTGCCGGCGCGACCGCCTGCATCAAGGAAACCCGCAAGGAAGCCGGCAATATAGCCTATGACCTGCATGAAAGCGTTACTGATCCAGCCAAGATGGTGTTCGTCGAGCAATGGGAGAACGCCGAGGCGCTGGTTCCGCACCGCAGCGCCGAGCACATGAAGGCCTTCGGCCGGATCGCCGTGAAATGCATGTCCGCGCCGCCAAAGATCGAGATCATCACGCCCGCAAGCGTCGACGTCCGCTAATCAAGAAAACAACCGGGAGACCCAATCATGATCTATGTCGTCGCCACTTCTCAAGTTGAGCCGGAAGCGCGGGATGAGATCATCAGTAACGGCGAGGTCGAGAAGCTATGAGCATCCTCAAATGATCCGTGCGACGCAGGTCAGGGCGCAGCATCGCTGGACGCAGGCGCCGGCCGATACCGTCGTTCTCGATTTCGACGACCGTCACCGGCGGCGGATGGCGATGACGGGCACCCGCGGACTTGAGTTTCTGCTCGACCTTGAACACGCGACAGTGCTGCGAGGTGGCGACGCGCTGGTGCTCGACGATGACAGGCTGATCGAGGTGGTCGCGGCGCCGGAGCCACTGGCCGAGATAAGGGGTGCCGACCCGCACCATCTGGTTCGGGTCGCCTGGCATCTCGGCAACCGTCATCTGCCGACGCAGATCACGGCGAAGGGCCTGCGTATCAGGCGCGATCACGTCATCGAAGCGATGGTCAAAGGGCTCGGCGCCCGCGTGATCGAGATCGAAGCGCCGTTTGATCCGGAAGGGGGCGCCTATGCCGCCGGCGGCCATGCGCACGCGCCGGAAAGCGATCCGCACCACCATGCGGCGCATGATGGCACATCGCACGATCATGGTGACCATCATCACCATGACGAGCATTGCGATCATGACCATCATGACGGCCATTCCCATGCTCATGACCACAAGTAAGGCGCCGGCCAGGCCGCGGCGGCGCACGGCGGTACGAACCAGCGCAATCAGCCAGCCCGAAGAAAGGGTCGAAAGATTGGCCAGCGAAGACCCGGCGCAGCCGACCTTTGATCGGAGCGGGATGAAAGAAAGCGAGGCCGCGGCGCTGTACCGGCTGATGACCTGGCTGTCGCCGTCTTTTCCGGTCGGTGCGTTCTCCTATTCCAGCGGCATCGAATGGGCGGTGGAAGCCGGCGATATCGGCGATGCCGCATCCCTGCGGGATTGGCTTGCGGCGATGCTCGCGGATGGGCCGGGATTTTGCGACGGCATTTTTCTTGCGCACGCGCACCGCGCCGCGTCGTCACGCGACGGTGCGGGACTGCGGGATATCGCCGAGCTTGCGGCTGCTTTCGTTCCCTCGCGCGAACGCCAACTCGAGACATCGGCGCAAGGCCGCGCGTTTATCGACATCGCGCGCGCTGCATGGAATTGCGACGGTCTTGAGCAAATGATTGAGCATTGCGCCGGAGTGATCGTTTATCCGATCGCCGTTGGTCTGGTCAGCGCCGCGCATGCGATCCCTCTCGCGCCCACGATGCACGCTTTCTTTCACGCGCTGACGTCGAACTGGATATCCGCCGGCGCGCGGCTAATTCCTTTGGGGCAAACCGATAGCCAGCGTGTGCTGGCCTTGCTTGAGCCGACGGTGGTCTCGACTGCGAAACGGGCCCTGAAGGCGTCGCTTGACGATTTGGGCAGCGCGACCTTTCGTGCCGACCTCGCCAGCATGCGGCACGAGACGCAGTATACGAGGTTGTTCAGATCATGAGGATGCTCATGATGTGCGCTCTATCTCAACATGTCGTCCCGGCGAACGCCGGGATCCATACGTCGTGCAATCTCGTTGGGGCACCGTGGCAGGACCTTCTGCCACCACGAGCGCTGGTGGTTATGGGTCCCTGCGTTCGCAGGGACGACGATAATTAGGGGAATAGTTGATATGTCGAACTCCCACGGCCCGCTTCGCATCGGCATCGGTGGTCCCGTCGGGTCGGGAAAAACCGCGTTGATGGACTTGCTCTGCAAGGCGATGCGGCAGCGTTACGACATCGCCGCGATCACCAACGACATCTACACCAAATGGGATGCGGAATTTCTGGTGCGCTCAGGGTCGCTGACGCCGGATCGGATCGCCGGCGTCGAGACCGGCGGCTGCCCGCATACTGCGATACGCGAGGACGCCTCGATGAATCTCGCCGCGGTCGCCGACATGCGCGCGAAATTTCCGAATCTCGATATGGTGCTGATTGAATCGGGCGGCGACAATCTCGCCGCTACTTTCTCGCCCGAACTAGCCGATCTCACGATCTACGTGATCGACGTCGCTGCGGGCGACAAGATTCCCTCGAAAGGTGGCCCCGGCATCACCCGCTCGGACCTTCTCGTCATCAACAAGATTGACCTCGCGCCGCATGTCGGCGCATCGCTGGAGAAAATGGACGCCGACGCCAGGCGGATGCGTGGCGAACGGCCGTTTGTCATGACCAATCTCAGGAAGAGCGAAGGCCTGGACCGCATTATCAGCTTTATCGAGGCCAAGGGCGGTCTCAGCCCGGCGGCGCAAGCTAAAGTGAGCTGAACGTATTCGTTGACGCTTTAGCCCACGAACTCCGACGTTAACACTTTTGGCCGTGAGCCCTGAGCCGCGGCAAAAACCTTCGCTCTTCGCCGGAACAAAATCCATCCGCCGTGATTAACATCTTTCGGGCTTTGCCGAGACGACACTCATGGCAGCTCTATTAGTCGTGGTCGCCAACCGTAGTTGCGTATTGATGATCGCTCCTCCATTATGTCAGACGGTCGGCTTTCATTCTGTTACGTTTCGTTGCCGCGCCGGCGGACGGCAGATATTTCTTCGCTTCGCCAACTCCTCATTTTTCGAGTAAACGAGTGGTTCGGCTGGGTTTCATCATCGGTTTTATCGCGCTCATCGGGGTTCTGCTCTCCGGTCTTGCGACCTATCGCGTCCACGATCAGGAGTTGACGGTCGACGGGATCGCGTTGGCGCGCGCGATCGACGTTCATGCCAGCCTGGTTCAGGACCGGTTGACCGAACGTGAACTTCTGGCCCGCGTCGCATCCGGCCTGTTCCGTGCACCCTCGGTGATCAAGGCCAATATGCTGCAGCCATTGCGTTCCTCGATCTATGCCTTCAAGACCGATTTCGTTGTCGCGAACTGGATCGCACGGCTCAAGCCAAACGAACTGGAAGCGGCGCGCAACGAGCTGGCGAGCGCAGGATTTTTGAATCCGACGATCCGTCGTTTCGATGATCAGCCTTTGGATACACAGTCTCTCGACAAGCCGATCGATGTGTTGATGGATGTCGAACCCCGCAATGCAGAGACGATGGCTGTCCCGGGTCGTTCCCTCGATCAGCATCCGATTCTGGGACCGATGCTGGCGCGGGCAATGACCGAGGGAAAGCCGGTGGCCTCCGACCCGACGCCGCTGTTGCGCCCGAACGGTCCGATAGGCCTCGTTCTTGCCGCGCCAGTTCCGCAGGAGGGCGAGGCCTCGCTGGCGGGCTTTGTGACATTTTCCTATGAATTGGCGCCGCTGATGCTGGCAAACGACGATTTCTCGCTGTTCTCGGTGGTGCTGAAAGACCCGCGCAGCCCTGATAGCGAGCTAATTGCAGATCATCAGGGCATCGTCACATCGAGGACCGCATCACCGGAAGGGCCGGCGCCGTCGATGATAAGAACGGTGACGTTCGGAGGCCGCGACTGGTGGCTCGGCTACTACGCCAAGACCAACGCGGCGGTACGCGCAAAGCAGACCGCCGCAGTCGTGGCTGCCATGGGCCTCGCGCTGACCGGCATCGTCTGTGGGCTTTTCGGATATGTCGCCTACAATAATTTGCGGCTCAGCCGTGAAATCCAGGTGCGGATCGGCTTCGAACGCCGATTGACCGCGGTCATCGACGAACTCAATCACCGGGTCAAGAACATCCTCGCGGTGATCCAATCGATCGTGACGCGCACGCTGCGCCATGGCGCCGACATCGATGTCGCCCGCGAACTCCTGATCGGCCGAATCCATGCCATGTCCAACGTGGTGTCTCTGTTGAGCGAAAGCCAGTGGCAGGGCGTGAAACTGAAAGGGCTGTTCGAGGCGCGCGCTATACCTCACGCGGAGCGCATCGCGGTGAGCGGTCCCGATATCGCCGTAAGCGCGCGGGCCGCGCAGAGTCTCTCGCTGCTGTTCTTCGAGTTGGCGTCGCATTCCGACGAAGGGCTCTCGCTGGTCGGCAAACACCCCCACATCGTCGCGCATTGGGAGGTAAGCGGAGAAGATCTCGACACGACGTTTCACTTTCGTTGGGAAGAATTCAACACCAGTGCGGCGACACGGAGGGAAGACAGCGATTTCGGCTTAATCCTGCTCGACCGCGTCGCGCCGGAGGCGCTTGGCGGCATATCGAAGCGGTATTTCACCGATGTGAGTTATGTGTACGAACTCACCGCTCCGATGGAGACCGTCGTCGACATGACCGAGAGGGACCGGACCGAACAATTTTCGACACCCCTGAAGCCGGTCCGTTAGCTGCGTCTAGTCCGGAACAAAACTTTCCGCTTCCAATTCTTGTCCTGATCTACGCATTCGGCGGCCTGCATGAGATCTGAACGCCAGCAAAAAAGCGACCACGACTGTGGCCGCTTTTTGTATCAAGGACGCTGGCTCGGACTGGTCTAGCCGCCACTGCCGCCGATCACCGCGCGCACGGTTTCATCGGGGCCGAAATCTTCGGCGCCATCGACATAGAGCAGGGCGCTGAGTTTCGATCGCGCCCGGTTGACACGGCTCTTGATGGTGCCGACGGCGCAGCCACAGATTGCCGCGGCGTCCTCATATGAGAAGCCGGAGGCACCTACCAGAATCAGCGCCTCGCGCTGGTCTTGGGGAAGTTTGTCGAGCGCGGCGCGGAATTCCTCGAACTCGAGATGCGCGTTTTGCGCCGGTTGGGTTTTCAGCGTCTTGGCATAGCTGCCCTCGGCGTCCTCCACTTCCCGCCGCCGCTTCCGATAGTCCGAGCGGAACAGGTTACGCAGGATCGTAAACAGCCACGCCGGCAGGTTCGAGCCGGGCTGGAATGAGTCGATGTTGGCGAGCGCCCGCAGCAGGGTTTCCTGCACCAGATCGTCGGCACGATCACCGTTGCCGCTGAGCGAGATCGCGAATGCGCGCAGGCTAGGAACCGACGCCAGGATGTCGTCGCGAAGTGAGTCTGTGAGAGGCATTACTTCCCTCCCTCATTTTTACCGCCCGCGTTTTCCACTTGGGGATTGTCAGCGGAGGCATCAAGCTTCCGGATCAGTTCCGCGAACCGGTCCGGCACCCCCTGCCGCACCACATCGTCGTACATGGCGCGGAGCTGGTGGCCGATTCTCGACTGAATCTCGGCGTTCAAGCCGCTTTGCTTGCCCGGTGCCGTATTTTTGCTGGCTTGAGACTTTACATCTTTCATGACCTGTTCCACGCTTCCCCGAGGGTTAAGTCCCTGCACTTCAAGAATTATTCTAATCGTGAAACTCTGCTACGGCGTCAATCTGTAGGGAGGCTAATTCGAAGTCAGCCGGAAAGTTCCGAAACCGAGGGAACTTTTATGGGGCTCGGGCGTAATCAGGCGCGTCAGGGGGAACCTGGGTCACCCCACATCGAATATCTTGACCCCAAAGAATGGTGGTGTGGGGATGTCCCGATCACAGCTCGTTGCCGAACATTTACCGTTGTTGCGGCGTTATGCCCGTGCGCTGACGGGAAACCAGGCGTCGGGCGACGCATATGTCGGAGCAATGCTCGAAGCCCTGCTTCAGGATTCGTCCCTGCTCGATGAGCAGCACGGACCCCGCGCCGGGCTCTTTCGGCTGTTTACCCAAATCTGGAATTCGGTCGCGCTCAACGACAATACCGACGTCGCGACCCTGCCGATGCCGCCGGAGCGCCGGCTCTCAAATATAACCCCATTGCCGCGCCAAGCCTTCCTGCTGCTATCGTTGGAAGGCTTCTCCGAGGAGGAAGTGGCGTTTATTCTCGGGACCGATGTTGCCGAGACCCGGAAGCTTGCCGATGCCGCAGGCCGGGAAATGGCAGCGGAAATCGCCACCGATGTGCTGATCATCGAGGATGAGACTTTCATTGCGATGGATCTCGAAAGCCTGGTGAGGAATCTCGGTCACAACGTGATCGGCGTCGCCCGCACCCACTCCGACGCCGTTGCGCTCGCAAAGAACAAAAAGCCAGGCCTGATCCTCGCGGACATCCAGCTTGCCGACGGTAGTTCCGGTCTCGACGCCGTCAACGAGCTGTTGCGAGTGTTCGAGGTCCCGGTGGTCTTTATCACCGCCTATCCCGAACGCTTCCTGACCGGCGAGCGCCCCGAACCGGCGTTCCTCATCTCGAAGCCGTTCCAGCCGGCGATGGTTTCCGCGGTCGCCAGCCAGGCGTTGTTCTTCCAGCGCAACTCGCGCAACCGCGCGCCTCGTGCGGCCGCTTCCTGATCGAGAAGTTACTGCGTTGAAAATGAGTCTCGCGCGCTTCACGGCGCGTTGACTTGGGGCTGCGCGCGCATTATCAGTTGCGCGCGAGACATTGCATATTGGCAAAAAAGCATATTGGCAAAAAAGCAGGGCGCGGCTGGCATCACCACAGCCGCGCCCCACATCGCCGGTCAATGGGGCAGGGGGGATAACCGGCTGCCGGAATGACGCACAGCTCCCCCGAGTCGTTCCGGTCTCCCGAATATTTTTTAAACACGGTTAAGTGATAGCCGTCTTTCAGAACCACGCTGTTCCGTTCGCGTTGTGCTCGTGATCGCCATGGGGCGAGGGACGAGCGGAACATGTCACAGCTGTACAGGGGAGTCTTCGCTGCGATCGCCGTTTCGCTGACGTGTGGCGTCGTCCAGTTTGCGTTGGGGCGCGATCTTTCCCGAGGCCCGCAGGATAGCGTCAGCGCGCGCGAAACCGCCACCAATATCAATATCACCAATATCGATATCAATCGCGCAGCCAAAGCCGATCGCGCCGCCGGCATGCTAGGACAGCCAGTGCAGACACAGACGATTTCGCTTCGACTGGATGTGCTTTCCGATACCTCCGTCCTCATCCGCATACCGGTCGCCCAAGCCCGCAAGAGTCCTTCCGCCCCTGCCGTGACAAAGTCCGGGGAGCGCAAGATGGCGGTGGCGTGCGAGCCGGTTGTCAGCATCTTGACCGAAGTCGCCAAGCAGCTTCAGCCGGGCCGCTGCGTCACTTAAATTTCATAAGATCTGAAAATCATTCCGCCGGCGTTTCATCGGGCGAACTGTTGCGGCTTGCCAGCAATCCCAGTGCCAATCCACCCACGGCCAGAATCGGGATCAACTTCTTGACGCCGATCGCGCGGATCACCTGGATGCCGGCTGCAACCAGCATGGGATCGGCAAGCGCGGTCTGCACGGCTGATTTCGCGGTCTCTGCCGCGCGGGCCTTGACCTGATTTTTGCGTGCCATGTAGCAGCCGGCCGCGATCACCGCGACGATAAAGAACACGCCGGCGCCGGTCAGGCAGGCTTCGACCAGTCCATATCTCTGCAGCATGAAGACGAACGCCGCGGCGCAAAGAAACGATGTCGTGATGAACAACGCCAAGGCGGCCGCGGCCGCCAGAGATGTCAGCCGCAAAGCCGTGCCGGTAGAGTCCTTGAGATCATCGGCTAAGCGCTGAAACATCGGAAAGCCTCATTCAAATTAATTCTCACAAGCGAACTGACGGCGCGTCCGCACCGCTGTTCGAATTAAAGAATTACTTCCGCTGAGGCGGCCTCGCGCCCCGCGCCTGCCGTTACCGGCGCCACGTCACGCCGATCAGGAAGCCGAGACCGAGCGCTAAGCCCACGATCGCAAGCGGGCGCTGCTGGATAACCTCCTCCAGCGTCTCTTCGATCGAATAGGCCGCGTCCTGGGCAGCGTCCATGACGGAGCTTCCGCGCTCCGATGCATCTTCCATCGCCGAATCGACATTGGCACGGGCCTGCTTGTAGCCGCGGCGCGCCTGTTTTCTGGCGGTGCCGGCGAATGAGTTGAGCGCGTCGGTGATCTGTTCGGTCAGGGCGGAGATATCGTTTTTCACGGCTGCTACATCCTTCTCGAGGCGTTCATAAGTCGCTTTATCCGTCAGATTTCTCATTCCGATTTCGCCATCTGTACTCGACATCAAAAGCTCCCGGAAATTACTGAAGCTGCGTACGGCACAAACGCCTCGCTTTGGAGGAAGTTCCCGAACGCGAAACCCGTCAGTCCGGCAACTGCGGCGAATCGACCGAGACAAGATGCTCTTTGAGAATGAGGGCCACGATCAAAAGCGGCGACGCCAGAAAGCCGCCCATCGGTCCCCACAGCCATGTCCAGAACGCCAACGCGATGAACACCGCGAGCGCGTTCAGCTCGAGCCGGCGGCCGATGATGGTCGGTGTGATAAAATGACCTTCAAGGAAAGTAAGTCCGACAAAAGCCATTGGCGCGATCAGGCCCGCGCCGAGTGTGGAGAACGCGATCACGCCGACCAGCGTCAGGATCACGAACATTGCGATCGGGCCGATAATTGGAAAGAAGTTCAAGGTCGCGGCCAGTGCTCCAAGCCCGGCTGGATTGGGCACACCCGTAGTCGCGCAGATGATGCCGGTAGCAACGCCGACGCCGAGATTGATCATCGTCACGGTGAGCAGATAACCACCGAGATGTTCCTCGATTTCGTTGAGAATCCGCAACGTTCGCAGCCGCGAAGCACGATCGGCGAAGGTCAGGATCAGCGCGCGGCGCAGGTCTTTCCAGCTCGCGATGAACAAGACGAGCGTCGCAAAGAACAGCAGAAACTCGGTAAAAGTCGGCGATAAGAATTCGATCGTTGGCTGGACCCAGTCGAATGTTGGCATCTGAAACGGCGCGGCTGAGAACGCGTCGGATCCGCTGAATATGCTCTGGAGTTCCTGCCAGAACGCCAGCGGCCGGTCGAACACATGCAATTTATCCTTCAACTGCGATCCCAGCTGTGGCAGCCGCGTGCTCCATTCCATCAATGGGGAAGAGATCAGGCCGACGATGAAGGCGACACCGGCGCCGACCGCCGACACGATCAGGACCGCCGATGCGGAGCGGGGAATTCGATGCCGCTCAAGAAAACCCGCAGCCGGCGACAGCATGGTGCCGACCACGAAGGCCGTCACGACCGGCAGAAAGAACGCCTTCGCGACGTAGAGAACGGCGACAATGCAGATGACCAGGAGTGCGACCAGCGCAAACGCCACCACCTCTGCCCTGCGAATGACCGGCGGCAGTTCGCTTTTGCTCTCGGGCAGCGCCGCGCCTGCCGATTCATTGGGAAGGACACGCACTAGGCTCTCCCCGCGCTACGGCTGAATTGGCTGAGCCGCGAAGCTGCGCTACGAACCGGGGCTCTGTCCGTCACAACACAGGGGGCTTGCAAAAGTTCCATCGTGGAAACGTGAGGGACGCCGCGGTTGAGGGGTTGACAAGTCCGGTCACCGTCGAGTCGAGGGGAACTGCGGAGCCTTGGTCGCGTTTGTTGTGCAGAGCATCACCGTGATGCATATCGAACGGGGCAGCTCATGACACAAAAATCCACAGCCAACCGCAGGCAATCGTCGCGCGTGACGAGCACGCTGATCTGGGCCGGGGTTTTGTTGTTGGCGCCGCCAATTCTCTCCAGCGAGGCGAGCGCGCAGGTGCTGGGCTACGTATCCGCATCGCAAAGTTCATCTCCGTCAGACAATACGATGCTCGCGCCACCTGCGACCGCGCTGACAGGTGAAGGCGATGGAAGCGGGAGCGTGGTCCCTGAGCGCCTGCGGCGCGCCACTGTTTCCTTTGACACCCGCGAAGCGCCCGGCACTATCGTCATCGATACCGGTAACACCGCGCTCTATTACGTCCTCGGCCCGGGCCGGGCGATTCGCTACGGCGTCGGCGTCGGCCGCGAAGGCTTCACCTGGTCCGGCGTGCAGACTATCAGCCGCAAGGCGGAATGGCCGGATTGGTATCCCCCGGCAGAAATGATTGCACGCCAGCCTTATTTGCCGCGTTTCGTCGCGGGCGGCCCCGGCAATCCGCTTGGCGCGCGCGCCATGTATCTCGGCTCCAGCGCTTACCGCATCCATGGCACTAACGATCCCTCGACGATCGGGAAATTTGTGTCGAGCGGCTGCATCCGCCTGACCAATGAAGACGTCGCCGACCTGTTCAGCCGCGTCGATGTCGGGACCAAGGTCGTAGTGCTGCCGAAGAATTCGCCGCACCTTGTGGCAAGGGGAACGATCACTGTTCGCCCCACAGCGGCGCCAGCGCGTCCCGCTGTGCCGACGCTGCCCTCGGGCCGTCAAGCGATGAACCTTTCGACATCGTCGCTGTACTGAGGCGCAACCTCGTCCCGGAGGCGAACATGTTCAGGAGATCAGGCAGGCAGCTGGCATTGTGCGCGGCAGCCGCGTGTGCGTTGACGTTAGCTCCGGCCGCACAGGCCGAAGACTTTCTCTCCGCATTGTTCGGCGCGTTTGCAGGCGGCAGGTCGCATGCTCCTTTGATCCGGCTGCCGTTTACCCACGAACGCAATCCCTTCTCTCCACAAAACGACGCACGTTCGCGCGCCGGCTATTCCGGCGGTGGGCAGGCCTATTGCGTGCGCACATGCGACGGGCGCTATTTTCCGATTTCGGCACCTGACAGTGAAAGTCGGGCGGCATCGTGCAGCAGTTTTTGCCCGGCAAGCGAGACCAAAGTGGTATATGGCAGCAGCAGCAATATCGATAATGCCGCAACCGAGAGCGGAAAGCCGTATTCCGAATTGCCGAATGCGTTTCGCTATCGCAACGAACTCGTTGCGGGATGCACGTGCAACGGCAAGGATCAGATTGGTCTCGCGCCGGTCAGAATCGAGAACGATCCGACGCTTCGCAAGGGTGACATCGTGGCCGGCGCCGACGGGCTGATGGTCGCCGGCCGTGGCGCCGACAAACGCGGCGCGTCATTGAATTTTTCGCCCGCCTCGCAACAGGTGCGCTCGCGCTATCGACGCGTGCCGGTGGTGGCGTCGGAGTAGCGGGCCGCGCTGCCAAAGCTCACCTGCTTAGGCCAGAAGGATTTTCGGGAAATGTCCAACACCCGCGGTAGTTCCTTGCACGGAACGCGCGAGCCCATTGCGCGTTAACGCGAGACCGATATCTCACGATGTCATAGGGAAATCCGCATGCTTATGGGTGCGTTGGTTACATTTCTCGTCGTTATTCTTATTCTCTATCTGATCAACCTGTTGCCGCTCGACGGCCGCGCCAAGCAAATCGCGCGCGTCGTCGTGATCATCCTCGGCGTGATTTCGCTGCTGAAATACATCGCAGTATTCTGAGGTTGCTCAACGAGCTCTCAACAAAAAAGCCCCGGCGAAATGCCGGAGCTTTTCATTGCCGATCAAGCAGACCTATTTGAGCGTCTTGAACCAGTCATCCACGTCCTTGTGAACCTGATCCTTGGCGAAGCCGTAGCGCTGCTGCAGCTTGCCTTCGAGTTGCTCGCGGCGACCCTCGATCACGTTGAGATCGTCGTCGGTGAGTTTACCCCACTTTTCCTTCGCGGCGCCCTTGAACTGCTTCCAGTTGCCTTCAACCCGGTTCCAATCCATCGTCATCTCCTCTTGAGCTGAGATGGTCTTTAAACGGGCGGGCAATTCAAACGTTCCAGCAGGAACTGCGGCATCGTGACTTCGACATGCCGCAGTACCGAACGATCAGCCGGCCGCCTTGGCTTCCCTGCGCCGTGCAGTCAGGATGAATTCGGTGTAGCCGTTCGGCTGCTCGCGTCCTTTGAAGATCAGGTCGCAGGCCGCCTTGAAAGCGACGCCGTCGAAACCGGGCGCCATCGGCCGGTAGAGCGGATCGCCTTTATTCTGTCCATCCACCACAACCGCCATCCGCTTGAGCGACTCCATCACCTGGTCTTTGGTGATGACGCCCTGATGCAGCCAGTTCGCCAGATGCTGGCTTGAGATCCGCAGCGTGGCGCGGTCTTCCATCAGCCCGACGTCATGGATGTCGGGCACTTTGGAGCAGCCGACCCCCTGATCGATCCAGCGCACCACATAACCGAGGATGCCCTGGCAGTTGTTGTCGATTTCCTGCTTCACGTCATCAGGTGCCCAGTTCGATTGCGACACCGGGATGGTGAGGATGTCAGACAGTTTGGCGCGCGGGCCGCCCTTGGCCAGTTCCTGCTGGCGCGCCTGCACGTTGACCTGATGGTAATGCAGCGCGTGCAGCGTCGCGGCGGTCGGCGAAGGCACCCAGGCGGTGGTTGCCCCGGCTTGCGGATGCGCGATCTTCTGCGCCAGCATGTCCGCCATCTTGTCGGGCGCGGCCCACATGCCCTTGCCGATTTGGGCATGGCCGGGCAGGCCATCG
>Ga0208984_1000046_pt1 | contig 14775 bp, 13 predicted proteins | sample MedBloCAOM3_M3_FD_187851 | JGI IMG/M metagenome (GOLD analysis project Ga0208984, IMG submission 187851) | Forest soil microbial communities from El Dorado National Forest, California, USA - Mediterranean Blodgett CA OM3_M3 (SPAdes) (version 2) | ecosystem: Environmental > Terrestrial > Soil >... | reverse complement strand
CCAGGCAGAAAAGTGCGCCCCCGGATCTGACGAGCGTCTTCCTCTACATCATATTCTTTCCACAGCTCGTTTCGGGGCCGATCACGCGCGCCGAAATGTTCATGCCGCAGATCAAGCCGAAATATTTTGCGGAGATTCCGTTCGTCGAGGCCGCGAAATGGATTTTGACGGGGTTCTTTTTTAAACTCTACGTCGCGAACAACCTCAACGAGATGACATCCTATATGGATTTTCCGCTCTACGAGACGCTCCAGACGCAGGACCGGTGGCTGCTCGTTTTCCTCTATAGCTATCAAATCTACGCCGACTTTTTCGGCTATTCGGCGATCGCCATAGGACTTGCGTTGCTTTTTGGCTATCGTCTGCCGGTTAATTTCAATCTTCCATACGCCTCGATATCGTTTTCCGAGTTTTGGACGCGCTGGCACATCTCGCTGTCAAGCTGGTTACGGACCTATCTTTACGTCCCGCTCGGCGGCAATCGCCATGGCCCCTTCAGAACCTATCTGAACCTAATGATTGTGATGGGGCTTGGCGGTCTTTGGCACGGCGCCGGGCTTAGCTATCTTATGTGGGGACTGTTGCACGGGTTCTTGCTCGTGATCGAGCGGCCGTTCATATCGCGCCTTCAGTCGATCGACTCGACTGTTTTCCGGGCGGCTCGCATAACCTTCGTCTTTGTTTGCGTCACCATGCTATGGATTTTTTTCAAGCTTCCGAACTTCGATCATGCAATCGGTTATTTGTCCGGCATGTTTACGTCGAGCACGAACCCGAACCCCCCGAAACTGTTTTACAATCTGGCATTGCTCTATTCGCTGCCGGTGATGATACAGCACCTTGCTTCCCGCTCGCTGTTCGAGCGAACACTGCGCGGCGCGGAACCATATCTGTACGGTTTGATGGTCGCGCTGATGTATCTTGAGGCCGGTCCCGAAACTTCATTCATTTACTTCCAGTTTTGAGTGCGGTCATGCAACGAATGTCCGTCGTTCAATGGTTCGCAAAATGCGGCTTTAGCGCCGTTACGCTGTTACTTGCTTGCGGATTTGCTACCGCCTGGTTCGGCAATGGACTGCAGCTACCATCGACGACAACCCGCGACGGCGCGCTGATCACATTGAATCGGTATGCCAAAGAACCCATTCCCGATGTTGTTCTCGTAGGTAGTTCGCTGACCTTCCGGCTCAAGGAGGAGTATTTCGCGACGCCCAGGTTGCGAAATCTGGCGCTTGCCGGAGGCTCCCCCGTCACGGGGCTGGAGATCGTGGCGAACCAACCGCGCCTTCCCAGGATCGTTCTGGTTGAAGCGAACGTATTGTCCCGGCCGACAGATACGGCCTTGGTCGAGAGGTATTCAAGGAGCGTCGACGCCGAGCCTGTGTTTTTTCGTCCGATCAGGACCGCTGTAGCGGCCTACGAGAGCTGGGTTCATGCGCCCCTCAGTCACACGCAGGTCTCCTTCGCCCTCAGCCGATTGCTCGCGCAGCCGCCCAGCGATTTCGACAACCGCATCTATGCGGATCGCGCACTGCAACAATTTAATGCGGAAGATCCGACGCTCGCCGCGCGGATGAATATAAAGCGAATCGAGCAGTTGATCCCAGCGGTCGAGCAAAGGGGCGCGCGGGTGCTGCTTTTTGAGCTTCCCTATTCCGATCAACTTGAAGATTCCCGGTCGGCAAAGATTACGCGCGAGATCGTTCATACCAAATTTCCCGATCCCGAGCGATGGCTGCACATCGATTCTACGAGAAGAGAGCTGCGCTGGGCGGACGGCGTTCATCTGGACGAGAGGTCCGCCGTGATCGCAACGCAATCGATTGAAAGGGCTCTTACTTCGCTTCTCGGACCGAGGTGACGGAGCCCTGGAGAGATCCAGGCGTCGCGGTTGTAAATTCCTGGATGGTCGTTTGTTGTAAACTGCTCATCCGCTCCGCGGATCAAGCATACACTTCCTAACTTTGCAGCTTATCCAGTGTGATCGGCAGATCGCGCACCCGTTTTCCGGTCGCGTGATAGATCGCGTTTGCAATTGCTGCAGCAACGCCGACGATGCCAATCTCACCCAGCCCCTTGATTCCGAGCGGATTGATGATCTCGTCCGGCTCGTCGACGAAGATCACCTTGATATCCTGCACGTCCGCATTCACCGGCACATGGTACTCGGCGATATTGGCATTCATGATGCGGCCGAACCTGTGATCGAACAGCGTCTCCTCGTGCAGCGCCATGCCGATGCCCCCGACCACGCTGCCCATGATTTGGCTGTGCGCCGTCTTGGTGTTCAGGATCCGCCCGGCCGCGATGGCGCTAACGACCCGGGTAACGCGGATGACGCCGAGCTGCTCATCCACCTTCACTTCGGCAAACACCGCCGAATGCGTGTTGCGGGCGTGCGAACTGCCATCCGGGAAACTGTTGGTCTTTTCCTTTTCGATCCTGTCTATCGCGCCATGCCGCATCGCATCGGCGATCGAGACAGCGCGGCCCGCTTCGTGCTTGCTGACGACCTTGCCGTCCGCGAGCACGACGTCTTCAAATTTTGCGCCTGCCAGCGGTGAATCCTTCATTGCCTTGGCCAGAGCCAGCAATTCCTTCCGAACCTCTTTGGCCGTTGTCGCGACCCCGTGCGATGCCGAGGCCGCCATCCACGATCCGCCTTCCACCGGGGCTTGCGGCAGGGTGGAGTCGCCGAGCTTGATGGTTATGTTCTCGAGCGGCAGGCCGAGTGTGTCGGCCGCGACTTGCGCCATGATCGTGTATGTGCCGGTGCCGATATCGGAAGCCGCGCAGGATACCTCCGCGTGTCCGTTCGCGGTCAGCACGATGCGAGTGGCCACGGGCATCTGCAGTGCTTCCCAGATCCCCGTCGCCATGCCCCAGCCTACAAGCTCGCTGCCATCGCGCATCGAGCGCGGTTCCGGCTTCCGCCTATCCCAGCCAAAGGCTTCTGCGCCCTGGCGGTAGCATTCGCGCAACTGCTTGCTGCTATAGGGAACGTCCTCGTTCTGATCCCGGTCCGAATAGCATCGTAGCCGCAACTCCATCGGATCGAGTTTCAGGGCCACCGCAAGCTCGTCCATCGCGCTTTCGAGTGCATAGACGCCGGTCGCAGCGCCAGGCGCGCGCATGTCGCTGGAGGTAGGAACGTCAAGCCGCGCCAGCCTGTGCAGGTACTTCGCGTTGGCGGACTTGTAGAGCAACGCCGCCCAACCGGTATCGTTACGGGAAAACTCTTCGAATTGCGACGTAACGGCTATCGCCTCGTGGGTGATCGCGTCAAGCGTTCCATCCGCCTTCGCACCGAGCGCAAGGCGCTCAATGGTGGCTGGCCGGTAGCCGAGCCCATACATCTGCTGGCGCGTCAGCACGAGACGCACCGACCGCTTCAGCGCCAGCGTTCCCAGCACGGCCAGCACTACTTGGTATTGCGGGCGGAGCCCTGCGCCGAACGCGCCGCCGACGAACGGCGATATCACGCGCAAATGGTCTGCCTTCTTGTTGAACACGCTGCACAGATAGCGCTGCACGTTCTGCACGCCCTGCGTCTTGTCATAGACCGTGAGCTTGCCGCCGCCGTCCCACATCACAGTGGAGGCAAACAATTCCATCGGGTTGTGGTGTTCGGTCGGGATGAAATATTCGGCCTCGTGACGTACGTCAGCAGCCGCATAGGCTTTCTCGGCGTTGCCGCGCGGCTTTTCGGGTTTCTTGACGACAAACGCCTGATCGCGCTGCTTATACAGGTCGGTGACGAATACCTGCTTTTCATACTCTATGCGTACGAGCGAGGCAGCGTAGCGCGCGATCTCCCATTCCTCCGCCAGCACCAGCGCAATCGGCTGGCCGCTGAACCTGATCTTGTCGTCGTAAAGCGGGCGGAACGGCGAGCCTTCCTCCGGCGCGACATCGTCCTTCCAGTCATGGTCCGTGCTGGCCATGGGGGGCCGGTTCTCGTGGGTGAGCACGTCGAGCACGCCTACGACACGCAGCGCCTCGCTGGTGTCGATGCGCGCGATGCGGCCCTTCGGAATGGTCGACTCGATGATGCTGCCATAGGCGAGGCCGCTGGTGTTGAATTCGGCGGCATATTTGGCTTCGCCAGTGACCTTGGCGCGGCCGTCGACGCGTGGGGTGGCAGTGCCGATGTAATTCACCATGACATGCTCATCGGAGTTTTTTGTCGGACTGGGATTGTGGGGTTGCCTGCGCTGCCTGGATCAGCGCCCGGACGATGCTGCGCCGCGCCAGCTCGACCTTAAAGGTATTGTGCGTGAAGCCTTTAACGTCGCGCAAGAGTAGATCCGCCGCATGCGCGAAGGTCGTCTGGTTCGCCAGCTGTCCGCGTAGCGCGGCTTCGGCCTCAGCGTCCCGCCACGGCTTGTGCGCGACGCCGCCAAGCGCCATGCGGGCTTGCCTGATCGTATCTCCTTCGAGTTCCAGTGCGGCGGCGACCGAAACCAGCGCGAATGCATAGGAAAGGCGATCGCGAATCTTTAGGTAGGAGTAGTTCTTAGCGAAGCCCTGCGCCGGGAGCTCGACCGCGATGACGATCTCGTTCGGTTGCAGATTCGTATCCAGCTGCGGCGTGTTTTCGGGCAGACGATGGAAATCGTTGAACGCTATCACGCGTTCTCCGTTGGGACCTACTACATGCACCCTGGCTTCAAGCGCGGCGAGCGCGACGCACATATCGGAAGGATGTGTCGCGATGCAGGCCTCGCTCGTCCCGAGGATTGCGCTGATCCGGTTGATGCCGTCAATCGCCGAACATCCAGAACCGGGCTTGCGCTTGTTGCACGGCGTCGCCGTGTCGTAGAAGTAGAAACAGCGCGTGCGTTGCAGGAGATTTCCGCCTGTTGACGCCATGTTGCGCAACTGCTGCGACGCACCCGCCAGGATCGCGCTTGAGAGCAGGGGATAGCGCTGCTCTATCAATGGATGCCAGGCGAGGTCGGAATTCGGCATGAGCGCGCCGATGCGCAGTCCTCCGTCCGCCGTCTCCTCTACGGATTTGAGCGGCAGCCGCGAGATGTCGATCAGCCGGGATGGGCGTTCGACATCCTGTTTCATCAGATCGATGAGATTGGTGCCGCCTGCGATGAATTTGGCGGTCGGGTCGGTGGCGATCTGGCGCACGGCATCGGCCACGTCGTTTGCCCGCGCGTACTGGAAATTGATCATGGCTTGCCGCCCATCTTGTCCATCGCCTGCTGGATCGCCGCCACGATGTTTGGATAAGCGCCACAGCGGCAGATGTTACCGCTCATCAATTCGCGAATTTCGTCGGCACTCTTCGCCTTGCCTTCGGCGATCAAGCCGGCCGCCGAGCAGATCTGGCCCGGCGTGCAATAGCCGCACTGGAATGCGTCATGGTCGATGAACGCCTGCTGCAGGGGATGCAGCGCGGCCTCTGTGGCCAGCCCTTCGATTGTGGCGACCTTGGCGCCGTCCTTCATCACGGCGAGCGTGAGGCAGGAATTGATGCGCCGCCCGTCTACCAGCACCGTGCACGCGCCACACTGACCGTGGTCACAACCTTTTTTGGTGCCGGTCAGGTTGAGATGATCCCGCAATGCGTCCAGCAGGGTGGTCCACGGTGCAACTTTGAGCTTGGTTTCGATGCCGTTGACGGTCATCGCTACCGAAATCTTATCGGGTACCGGGATGGGATTTCTGCTTCGTTTCGCCCTACTTGGTTGAACCATCTGACTCTCCGCACACCTGCAACGAAGTTCGTCCGCTGAAGTGTCGGAACTGCGGCGAATTTTTGAGGCGATGCGCCGTTTCCGGCGGCGTCTACCAATATGGGATAGAGGCTGACGATAGCCCTATATGCGCGGCGCTCCGGCACGTGGCCATGGACTCAGCAATCCAATACCGTCGGGAAGCGCTACGCGGCGCTGGTCTGGTGCGGGACGAGAAAATCAGTGCGGTTGCGAGGTGTGATGTTGAAGGTCTGGCCGATGTACAGGATACGCGAGGTCGATGGCCACGACGACGAAATCATGGATACGCTCGCTGACCTCCACCAGCTGACATTCTTTGACGGCGCTTCCATTCCGAAATTCGATCATGGCCATTGGTGGCTCGCTTTTCACGAGACCATGCCGGTCGCCTTTGCGGGCGTCGTTCCGTCCACGCGCGCCTACAACGCGGGATATCTCTGCCGTGTCGGCGTGCTGAAAAGGCACTGCGGCAACGCCCTTCAATTGCGCCTGATGCGCGCGCTGGAATCGCGTGCGCGACACAACGGATGGTGTTGCATCGTTTCGGATACCACCGACAATCTTGCCTCCGCCAACAACTTTATCCGGGCCGGCTATCGGCTGTACCAGCCGCAATATCCATGGGCTTGGCCAAATACACTGTATTGGCGCAAATGCATTAGATGATGGCGCATGATCATTCGGACAATTGGATCCAGGGGCCTTTTGCATAACCGCAGCCGTGTGATCATGTTTTGCGGCCTGCTCTGGACACGCGGCACTGATCTAAGCGTTTGAACGGTGCCTCGCGCGGGCGGCATAGTGCGCAGCAGACTTTCAAAATGACGAAACTCGCCCGGTGGCCTGACGGCCATCGGGCTTTCTTTCGTTTTTGGGGGAGGGGCCGGAGCGAACGAATCCGAAGTTACCTGGAGAAAATTCGTCGCGTTAGTCGCGTTACAGGTATAACGGCCTAAAAGGATCTCCCGATAAGTATACAAGTCAGGTCGTCGGCGCGCATTTTATCAAATTTGAACTGAACGCTTTTCCGAATCTCTCTCGTCTCGCCCATCGTTGCTTCGAGATGCGGGCTTTCGCGACATCTCATCCGTTGGAGCAGCCGGGGTTCAAGACGGAAAGCGCGCACCACTGACACCCCCGCGCTTCAGAGATCGAGGCCGAGCACTCTTGCGGCGTTTCCGCCTGCGATCTGGGCCAACGTTGCTTCGTCCATCCCGTGCACCCCTGCGATATGTCCGATTGGATTATATTCGGCCATGTCGAACGGGTAGTCGGTGCCCATCACGATACGATCGGGGCCGAAGACATCAATCAAATACGCCAGTTGGTGATAGCTAAAGACTACGGTGTCGAGATAGACCTGCCGCAGATAGGTCGTCGGCGGCAATGGCAACTCGCCATGCGAATCCTGCCGCGCTCCCCAGGCGTGATCGATCCGGCCGGAATAGCCGGGAAGATAGCCGCCACCGTGCACGGCCATTAATTTAAGATCAGGAAAACGCGCCAGCGTCCCCGAGAAGATCAGATTATGGAGCGCGAGCGTCGTATCGAGCGGATTGCCGAGAACATTGTTGAAATAAAAATGGGTCAGGCGTTCGCCATGAGTAAATCCATTCGGATGCATCATGATGAACGCCCCGAGCTGCTCGGCCTTGGCAAAGAACGGCCGGAATCTCGGATCGGACAATTCCTGGCCATCGACGTTGGTCAGGATCTCGACGCCCTTCAATTTCAGCTCGGTCATGATGTAGTCGAGTTCGCGGACCGCAATTTCCGGCTCCTGCAATGTAACGACACCGAGCCCGACAAACCGGTCGGGCTTGCGCGAGCAATATTCCACCACGCCATCATTGGCGAGGCGATGGGCGGCCTCCGCGATTTTGGGGTCGATCGAATAATAGCATTGGCCCGGCGCCGGCGCCACGACCTGAATGTCGATGCCCATTTTGTCAAGGTCGAACAGACGGCGGTCGATCGTAGTCATGACTTCCCGAACGTCGTTCTCCTGCTGCGCATTGATTTCGTTGCTGGCGGCATCCGAAAAATACGCGAGCGGGATCCGGCCTACATCGACATGCGGTTGCGCCAGCTTGGCGGCTTGGGGGACCACGATGTGGGCGTGAATGTCGATCGTAGGGGATGACGGGCGTCGGGCGAGGCCGTCGGCGTCGTGGATACGTGCGGCGGTGCGGCCATAGCGATTCTTGCGATCGATCATTGAATTGACTCTGCTGCTGAGTTGATTGGTAGGGCGTGACGACAAGTTGACGTGGTTTAAGGTTTAGGTGCGGCGGCCGGGCGTTGGGTCCAGCGCACGGAAACCGCGGTTGCGTCCGCATCGTCGGCGACCGTAAGCGCCTCGAAGGCGGTATTGCGAACGCGAGCCCCTTCATTTGTCTGGTCATCTAGCCTCGCGGTTCGGCGATTGTCTGGATGCGAGCGGCTATTCCTGTTTTCGAGTGCCCGATTTGGAATCGGTGATGATGGTTTTCTTCAACATGTATCGCAACCAGGTGATTGGCAACGAATTTCATCCAACTGCCATTGCCGAACGCGCCGAGATCAGCGCTTTGCTTAGCAAAGTCGGAGAACAGATCCATGCATTGTGCAATGGCATTGCTGTCGCCGCTGGCATAGACCACAAGATCGCGATTCTTTGCCTGCGCGCCGGTTCCGCTCAGCGGACAGTCCAGCGCTATGTGGCCGGCTTTCTCCAGGATCGCTTCGAAGCGAAGCTTGTCAGCGACGGTGAGAGTAGAGAGTTCGACCACAATCCGCCGAGACTGACCGGAATTGGCAATTGTTTGCGCGACATTCTCGACCGCTGCCGGCCTGGGAAGGCTGGTCATGATGATTGGCGCGCCGCGTGCGACCTGACCCGCGTCACCGGCGATTGTGACGTTGGCCAACGCAAGTTCGGCTCGTCCTGCGGCGTCGATATCGAAGCCGATCACGCGCCATCCGCGATCGACGAGATTGCGGGCGATCGCGCTTCCCATGATGCCAAGCCCGACGATTTCAACGGTCTTGTTCTTGAGAGCTCGTTTCCCAGCTGTCGAATTCGATTGACGGCCAATGCCAGCCGCGCCTTAATTAGTGATCAGACGATAAACAATCGTCAACTAGCTTCGCGGTCAAGCAGCTTTCGTCGCGATGCGTCGCATTTTGCTTTTTGAGAGAGGCGAGTGAATGAAGGTTACCGGCTTCAATCACCTTTCAATCGGCACCAGAAATCTCGCGGAGTCGGTGAAATTCTCCGAGACGGTGTTGGGCATGCAGACCATCCCCAGCTACAACTTTGGTTTCAAGGCAAAATATCTCCGCTGCGGCGATCTGCAATTGCACATCCTTGAACTGGAAGATCAGGTTCCGTTCTACCAGCACTTTACAGTAGATGTAGACGGCTTTCATGCAACCTACGACCCCGCGAAAGAGATGGGCGCGCTGGACTCGATGGCATTTCGCAATCCGGTGAACGAACTGCCGGATGGCTGCGTTCAGATGTACATGCGCGATCCTGCGGGAAATCTGATCGAGATCGATTGGCCTGACGTCGAAACGCTCGATCGCTCGGGAATTCCCGAGATGAAGCTGTTGACCGAATTCACCGAACAAAATGAAGAAGGTTTGGCTGCCTCCCTGTATCTGGATCGGCCGCATCTCAAGGCCGCGCGACGGGCGAGATAGCGAGGAGCCGCAAAATGACAGGTGTTGGTCGAAAGCTAAATGCAAACCTGTCCTCAGGGTCGGATGCGGACGACCGCGCCTATGCGGCCATGATTGTCCGTGCCAAGGCGCTTGTTCCACGCTTGCGCGAACGCGCTTCCCGGACCGAAGAGTTGCGGCGTCTGCCGCCGGAAACCGAACGCGATTTGCATGACACAGGCTTATTCAGGATCGTGCAGCCGAAGAGAGTGGGTGGCTCCGAATTCGATTACGTCGCGCTGGTCGATTGCGCCGATGCCCTCGGGCAGGCCGACGCGTCGGTAGCCTGGAATTTTGCAAATCTCGCAAGCCATCACTGGATACTGGGCATGTTCGACAAGCGCGCCCAGGATCTGGTCTGGAACAGGAACGCTGACGCTTTGATTGCATCTTCCTTTATATTCCCGGCCGGCCGCGCCAGGAAAGTCGATGGCGGATATGTGCTGCGTGGCAGTTGGCCGTTCTCGTCGGGGGTAGATTCCAGCGAATGGAATATGCTTGCCAGCGTTGTTGCGTCCGACGATGAAGCTGACGGGATCGAGTATCGTATATTTCTGCTCAACAAAAGCGACTACAAAATCAATGACACGTGGAACGCGACCGGATTGCGGGGAACGGGATCGAACGACGTCGAGGTCAACGATGCCTTCGTCGCCGAGCCGATGACGGTTGCGGTGAGCGACCTCGCCGGCGGGCCCACACCCGGCAGTGCCGTCAATCCGAATGCGCTTTACGCGCTGCCGGTATTCTCATTGTTTCCCTATGTGCTTTCCGGCGTTGCCTTGGGGAATGCGCAAGCCTGTCTGGACGATTATGTCGATCTCGCGCGCCATCGCGCATCGACCTACAATCGCGCCAAACTCGCCGACCTTCAGAGCACGCAGATAAAAATTGCCGAGGCTTCCGCCAAGATCGATGCGGCCCGCCTGATCATGCGTTCGGCCTGCATCGAGGTGATGGCCGACGCGAAATGCGGCCACGTTCCGGATATAGCCGCCAAGACTAAATTGCGGCGCGATGGGGCTTATTCCGTTAATCTCTGCACGGACGCAGTGTCATTGCTGTTCTCGGCGAGCGGCGCTCGGGGATTGTTCACAACGGGAGCATTGCAACGACAGTTTCGTGACGGCCACGCTATCAATTCACACCTCGCGTTCAATTTCGATGCGGCTGGCACAAACTACGGACGTGTTGCACTTGGCCTGCCATCCGAAAACCTGACGCTTTGAGGCCGGCGGATGACCGACGCGCCAAAGCATCCGATCAATCCGGATCCAGCCAACGAACTGGCCAGCGACAGTTCGGTCATCGATCCCAGGGATTTTCGCAACGCGCTGGGCAGCTACGCCACGGGCGTCACCATCATCACGGCCGCCGCGGCTGACGGCAAGCCCTATGGGCTGACCTGTAACTCGTTCGCGTCAGTATCGCTGAACCCGCCGCTCGTGCTCTGGAGTTTGGGAATCTTTTCTCAAGGCATGAGCATTTTCCAGAACGCCAGCCATTTCGCGGTCAACGTCCTCGGCGCATCGCAACAAGCCCTCGCAACAAAATTCGCAAAATCTTCGGAAGACAAATTCGCCGGGGTTGAATGGACGTTGGGCCTTGGCAACGCGCCGGTTCTTGCGGATAGCGTTGCAAATTTTCAATGCCGCGCCGCCAACCGGTACTATGGTGGCGACCATGTTATTTTCCTTGGTGCGGTTGAAGCCTATACGTACAACCGGCACGAGCCGCTGCTGTTTGCTCGCGGCGGTTACGGCCGATTTTTCACCGCTGAGGACGTTTCAGCGACGCCTAAGTCATGAGAAAGAAAGCATCGCCCAAACGTACTCGCGCGAAGCAGAAGCGGCTATCCCCGGATGATCGCCGCAAGGAGTTCGTCGCCAAGGCGACCGAATTTTTCTCGGAAGAAGGATTTGGCGGCGGGACCCGGAATCGGGCCGCCGGCTCGGCGTAACCCAGCTGGGCGCCTATGAGCGCGTCCACTGCAGCATCGTCGAATATCCGTCGGCCCGCTAGCTAGAATGTCAGCGCGTCGATCAGATCGCCCACGGGGGGATGGCCGTTGGCCCGAAGCGCAGCGTCGCGCGTGACAAGCCCCGGCAGGACAGGCAAGTCGAAGCGCCGGGTGATGAAGCGCAAGATGGACGTGGTGTCGTACAGCGTGTGATCAACATAACCTTTCTTGGCGAAAGGCGATACGATCATGGTGGGGACGCGCGAGCCCGGACCCCAGCGGTCGGCCTTGGGCGGCGCGACATGATCCCAAAATCCACCGTTCTCGTCATAGGTGACGATCACAAGCACATGGGGCCATTGCGGACTTTTTTCGAGATGCGCGATCACGTCGGCAATGTGCTCGTCGCCCGACATCGCGTCGGTATAGCCGGGATGCTCGTTAAGATTGCCCTGCGGCTTGTAGAACGTGACCTGCGGCAGCCGGCCAGCGTCGATATCCTTGATGAATTCCACTCCGTTCATGCCGCCGTCTTTGAGATGCTCGGCACGCGCAGGAGTCCCGGGCGCGAATTGGGCGAAATAGTTGAATACCTGGTGATGAAACTGGAAGTTCGGTACCGGCTTGCCGCGCCCGCCATCGAGCGCGTCCTGCCAAGCGCCCGCATACCAGGCCCAGCTCACGCCTTTAAGGCTCAGGAGGTCGCCAATGGTTATGTCGTGCTGCGGCGGCAGCGTGTTCGGCACGTCCGGATCGGCAAAACGCAGGTTTCCGTCCTTCGCCGGCTTGATGCCGCTCGGCTGGAAGGGCGGTTGCATCGTGTTCACGGCATAGAAGTCGGGCGAGATCGTGCCGTTGTTGACGAACTTTGGAATGCCGTCCATTGCCGATTTCGGTGAATTGGGCGCCAGTGTCAGCGATACGCCATCGGGATCAACCGCCGCGATCAGCTTGCTGGCTGGGCTCTTGTCGGCATTCGGATAGACCGGAGTGCAGGCACACACCAATTGGAAATGATTGAGGAACGAGCCGCCGAACGCGCCTTGAAAAAAGTTGTCGGCCAGCACGTATGTCTTGGCGACATTCCACATCGGAAGTTTGGAGCCATCGTAGTGGCCCATGACCAGTGCGCCGGCATCGGCATAGGCCACAAAGCGGTCGTTCTTGCCGCCATTGATCTGCATCTGGTTCTGGTAGAAGAGATGCCAGAGATCGTGGATAATGACACCGTGCGACGTTTTGAAGCCGTTTGGATCATCGATTGCAAATGGCTTGTTCGAAAGGTGCTCGGTCTGCGCCTGCGTCACCGGCGGAGTCACGCCCTTGGGTGTCAGCCCGTCCCATACCGGCGGAAGCTCCTTGAGCACCGTTCCATCGCGATCGACTTGCGCCGAGTTTCCCGGCGTGACGTTCTGCAAGCCGTTGGCGCCGGGGAACGATCCGTACAAATTGTCAAAGCTGCGGTTCTCCGCATAGATCACCACCACGGTATCGATATTGTTGATTCCTGACCGCAGCTCTTGCGCACGCGTCTCGCCGATCGCGACAGCACAGGTGGCTGCCGCCAACAACATCAGAAGCATGACGGAACGCCTCACGACAGCTCCTTGTTGCAGGCCGTTGGATCGGCTAACGGCCGGGATCCGGCCGTAATCTAATGCGGAGAACCTCGGAGACACAACTTAGACCGAGTAATATGGCGGCCCGATGAAGGTGCCAGGACGTGGCGCCCTGGAAGTCGGCCTATAAGATACATTGTCTAAGATACATTATCAGGTGGAGCCGACGTTACATTCCTTTTGACCGGCGGCGCCATAATGCAGGTATCAAGGTGCGCCGAGCAGGCGAACTTCGGGCTCAGGACGCTAGCTCCGAAACGGCTTCAGCCCCAGCTTCCGGTATGCCGCGGCCGCCGTCCGTATCAGGCGCTTTTCACGCTTCGGGCCGAGAAACTTCAAGGCTGCCGGGACGCCGTCTCGCTGCAACGCGGCGGCCAGTGATTGACTATTTGCGTCATCGTTCAACTGCCCGAGTGATCTTTGCGCTTTGCGCAGATACTTCAGCGCAGTCTGTTGGCTCGAAAGTCTCTTATCTGGAAACAAATCTTCGAGACATTCGATCGAATAGCATAGTTTCTTGTTCAGCAGACGCAGCCGATGCCGCTTCTTCGTGCCCATGTCCCGAAGCTTGCGGCACTTCTTCAGAAGTTTTTCCCGCCATCGCGTCAGTTTGCGCGCGCTGTATAGAGCGATCGGGGAAGCACGCTCCTGCACGGCCTGCTTTCCCTTCTTGATGGACCAGGGTCCATTCTCGACCCAACCGGATATGCTTTCAATCAGACGCCGGTACCTCGCTGACCGAAGCGCCCGCGCCAGATGGCGAAGGCTGTCCGCGCGCTTCTTGTTCCAGGACCGATAAGAGGGCGTTGCTGGCTGCTGCTGCTTGTTGTCGGCCTCCAGCCGCTCCATCGCAACGTCTAGATCTCGCGCGGTGCCGAGCTGGCGGTTCAGCCACTTCAATTCACCCCTTATTCGCGCCCGCTTGGGGTCGTCGATCATCGGCGAGAAAAACAGTATGGCGGTGCGCAATCGAGTGAGCGCAATGCGCATTTGATGCAGGGCTACCGACTCGCCTCTGCATGTCGCCTCATGATTTGCAGTCAAATCCCTGAGGTAGCGGTCTGCTATAATTTGAAATGCTGTGTCGGACGCCATTTCGGCGTTCAGCCGCGGAGTTGGGTGGCGGCGTTGCCGCTGCGTCCGCTCGGCACGAGAAGCGGCTTTACGTCCTGATTTCGGGGATGGCAGCATTGCTGTCTTGCGCTATCTGGCCCTTAAGCCGCCTCACATTGTGCGATGCTTCCGCCAATTCATCGATTTCGCCCGCGGAAAAGCAGGCTGCGTTTCGGAACTCCATGGTATTGCACGCGCTTACCTTGACGCGAATTTCTCCGTAGCCGAGGCCAGGGTCTCTCCGCTCTTACATCTGGAGAGGCGTCCCCGGAGCCGACAGCACCATCGCACGCATCCGCTACTCCGCAAGGAACCCACCATAGGTGAACAGCATACTGCACACGGGCCAACGAGCCCTAGACTTCGATCAAATGCATGATGTGGCTCATTTGGGCCAATTTTCAAATGCGGCCGCCGCGGCAAAAAGGTCATTTGGCATCCTCAAAGCATCGAAGCTTCTGAAGCTGTTCGCCAAAGCCAAATAAGTGGATTGGCTGCTAACGCGTGGAACGTCGCACGGCTGCAGCGACAGCCGGGCGCGCGATCAGGCTTCCTTCATCCCGAACAGGCGTGCCGCGTTGCCGCCCAGAATTGCCACCCTTTGTTTGTCGGTGAGGCTGGTGGTAGCGAAGACGTGGTCGACCGG
>Ga0208984_1000045_pt1 | contig 14775 bp, 18 predicted proteins | sample MedBloCAOM3_M3_FD_187851 | JGI IMG/M metagenome (GOLD analysis project Ga0208984, IMG submission 187851) | Forest soil microbial communities from El Dorado National Forest, California, USA - Mediterranean Blodgett CA OM3_M3 (SPAdes) (version 2) | ecosystem: Environmental > Terrestrial > Soil >... | reverse complement strand
CCATATACGTGTTAGGGATAGTCGCGGAAAAGTCGGTCACCGCGACAGTCAAGGTGCCCTTAACAACGACAGTCATCCCGGTGCTTGGATCTTTATATTGATAGACTGGCCACTGGTTGTCCACCCTCGGCACACCGTTAGCGTCCTTATAGGCGTAACCAATTGTATGCGTCCCGACGGTCATATCGTAAGTCGGAAGGTTACTGGCGCAAATGTTGGCGTAATCCTTGGGAATCTGGTTGTGAATGTTACCGTCACAATCTGCCGTGGCATTCACCTTCTGCGGATTGAACGGGCTCATCGATTGGAACAAATCGATCTGGTTCATTACGACCGTGTAAGCGCCGGTCGCGTTGCGGCTTATGGCCGCGATCGAATTAAAATTGGTCAGCGCTCCAATGGTCGCGGCAGCGCCGATTCCTACGACCGCAATCCCAACTACGGCTTCAAGCATCGTGAAACCTGCCAAGGCACCCAGGGAGCGACTATGGCATTTATGGAACGTCATATTCCTGCTGAGAGCAGTGGACGTACCAAAGCTGAGCTTTTCCTCAGCGGTATCGCGCGCCTTTCAGCGGCCACAACTAGAACTGCCGCAGCCGTTTGCGACGTCCCGCTTTAAACGCGGAGCGGAACCGCCCGCGATTCCAAAGTTGGCGCCGACAACTGGCGCAGTTTCGCGATGACCTTCGGCACTATTTCCACGGCGCGCTCCACATCGGCATCCGAATTGAAGCGCCCAAAAGAAAAACGCAGGCTGCCACGCCCGCGCTCGTCGCTTCTATGCATAGCGCGCAACACATGCGAACCTTCTCCCGAACCGGTCCGGCAAGCTGAGCCGGCCGAGCAGCAAATCTGGTGTCGATCTAACAACATCAGAGCCGCTTGCGACTCGATTCCCTCGAAGAAAACGTTGGCAGTGTTGGGCAGCCGGTCCGCATCTGCGCCATTGATTGGAGCGCCAGTGACGGTTTCGAGAATTCCTTTTTCAAATCGATCGCGCATGGCGCGCACCCGCGTCGCTTCCTCGCCCAAACATTCCATCGCCCGCTCGGCAGCCTTTCCCAATCCGACGATTGAGGCCACGTTTTCAGTGCCGGCGCGCCGCCCGTTCTCGTGACTTCCGCCAATGATCGAGGAACGGAAACGGGAACGCTTGTTAACATATAGAACGCCGACGCCTTTCGGTCCGTGAAACTTGTGCGCTGACAAGGAAAGGAAATTGATGGTCGAATCGCGCAGCCGTATTGGAATCTTCCCGGCGACTTGCACGGCATCGGTGTGAAAGAGCACACGTTTCTCGCGACAAATTTTCTCGATCTTCTCGACCGGAAACAACACTCCGGTTTCGTTGTTCGCCCACATCACCGAGACGAGCGCTGTGTCCGGCCGGATTGCTTTTTCGACTTCGGCAAGATCGACATCTCCATTTCGATCGACTCCGAGAAAGGTCACTTCGCATCCGCGCTTTTCCAGTTCCTGACAAGGTCGCAACATCGCGCTGTGCTCAACCGCACTGGTCACAATATGTTTGCCGCGCGGCTCAAATTGCACAGCTGAATTGATTGCGGCGTTGTTCGATTCCGTGCCGCAACTTGTGAAAACGATTTCCTCCGGTTCGCACTCGAGCAGTTTCGCCGTGCGTTCGCGCGCCAGCTCGATCGCCTTGCGCACTTGCGCGGCAAATTGGTAGCCACTCGAAGGATTGCCGTAGAGCTCGGTCAGAAACGGCAACATCTCCTCCACCACCGCGGGATCGAGCTGGGTGGTAGCGTTGTTATCGAGATAAATGATCTGACGGCTCATTGCTCGGTCTCACTCACGCCTAATTTCGATTCACGCCGGCCTTTGCGAATCAACATGAGGTTACGAATGTAAATAATCGTCGGAAAGAGAAAGCCCAAAATGAGGGGCACTTTCCCGATGTAAATCGCATAGATCAACATCATGACGCTGCCCGCGATGCTCAGGTACCAAAACTGCACCGGAATCACGCTGCGCTTGAGCTTTTCCGAAACGTACCACTGGATGACGAAGCGGCTCGCAAATAAGAGGTTAGCGGTCAACCCGAAGTAGGTCCAAAAATTGGCGCCCCCGGTAACGTTCTCCAAAAGATTCTCGAAGTAATGCGACAAGGCATCTTCATCGCATTTTGCCTGGCCAATCGCAAGCTCCTCCCGCAGTTAGACCAGGCGCGCATTCTTGGGTAAGTTCGTCGCCAAATGCAGTCGCTTTGGGATTTGGCTAACGCACAATTGCGCGAGCTGGCGGTTTACCAACCGGGCAAGCCGATCGAGGAAACGGCGTGTGAACTGGGTATTCCTCCTCATGAAATCGTCAAGCTCGCCTCGAATGAAAACCCATTGGGACCATCACCGAAGGCGGTCAAAGCGATGCGCGCCGCTCTCAATCAGGCGCACCTTTACCCGGACGGTGGAGGCTCTTACCTGCGCGATGCGCTCGCGGCCAACCTCAATCTGGCGCGCGAAAATATCATTCTCGGAAATGGTTCCAATGAAGTAATCGAATTTCTCGGACATGCGTTTCTCGGAGCGGGGGACGAGGTCATTGTGTCAGAGCACGCTTTCATTGCTTATAAGTTGATTGCCGCGCTCTTTGGGGCGCGCACCGTCGAAACGTTCAGTCCGAACTACGCCCATGATCTGGAGGGAATGCTCGCCGCCATCACTCAAAAAACGCGCATCGTTTTTATTGCTAATCCAAACAACCCGACCGGCACGCTGATTCCGCAGAACAAGATTGACAATTACATGTCGCGCCTTCCGGAAAACGTCGTCACGGTGTTCGACGAGGCGTATTACGAGTTCCTCGACGATCCGCCCGACACGTTGAAGTACGTTCGTGACGGCCGAAACCTTGTCGTTCTGCGCACTTTTTCGAAAATCCACGGCCTCGCCGGCACGCGTGTGGGCTACGGGATCGCACGTCGCGAGATGATCGAGGTGCTGCAGAAAGCGCGGCAACCATTCAACCTAAACGCCATTGCCCAGATCGGGGCACGCGCCGCGCTCGAGGACAAGGCCCATCAGCAGGAGACAAAGCGCGTGGTCGATGAAGGCCGCGTCTATCTCCAGGAACAATTTCCCAAAATGAAGCTGGAGTTCGTCCCGAGTGCCGGGAACTTCATTATGGTGAATGTCGGCGATGGTCCGGCGACTTTTAAGAAACTTTTAGGCCGAAAGATCATCGTTCGGCCGCTCAAAGGTTACAACTTACAGGAGTGGGTGCGCATATCTATCGGAACGATGAAGCAGAATCGAAAATGCATCGCAGCGCTGAAAGAAGTTCTGTCGAAAGATCGACAAGCGTGACAGCGGAAAACGCGTCGATCATCCCGGGCGAGACCATCGCCGCGATCTCCACTCCCCCGGGTGAAGGCGCGATCGCGCTGGTGCGGGTTTCTGGCGCCGACGCCATCGCGGTCGCGGACAAGATTTTTCGAGGAAGAAACAAGCCCTCCGAATTTTCGCCCCAACTCCAGCAGTTTGGCGAAATTGTCGATGAAACGGGCGAGCTGATCGATCAAGTGATGATGTCGATTCACCGCGCGCCCATCAGTTACACGGGCGAAGACTTGGTCGAGATTAGTTGTCATGGCGGCACCCTTGTGACCGCGCGCGTGCTCGAAGCTTGCTTTCACGCCGGCGCACGCAGCGCACGCGCCGGCGAATTCACCGAACGCGCATTTTTGAATGGTAAAATGGACCTGACCCAGGCCGAGGCGGTCATCGACTTGATCCGGGCCAAAACCGATCTCGCTTTGCGCTCCGCCACCGAACAACTTGAAGGCCAGCTCGGTAATCGGATCAAAAATATCCGCACTGGGATTGTCGATCTTGTCGCCAACATCGAAGCGTCCATCGATTTCCCCGAGGAAGGGATCACCCCGGACGATAGCGAGAAATTGCGCGCGCGACTTGATTTGATTCGCGAAGAAATCGTGGCCCTGCTTGCGACGGCCGATCAGGGACGAATCTTGCGTGAAGGTGTGCGCGTCGTCATTTACGGCGCCACCAATGCCGGTAAATCAAGTTTGCTCAACCGCCTCCTCGGTTATGAACGCGTGATTGTGAGCGACACCCATGGAACAACGCGCGACACGATTGAAGAATTGGTCAATCTGCGCGGTGTTCCAATTCGGCTGATCGACACCGCAGGCTTGCGAACATCGACAAGTGATCTCGAGCGCGAGGGAATGACGCGCACGGAAAGGTCGCTCCAAACGGCAGACTTGTGTCTGCACATCACCGATCGTAACGCGCCGAAGCCGCCGGATTTTGAAACGCGTTCCGCGAACGGCGCCGAGATCGTGCTGCTTAATAAAAGCGATCTGCCCGAACATAAGGATTGGAAAAATGTAGATGCCCTTCGCATTTCCTGCGCGACCGGAGAGGGTTTGCTGCAGCTCGAACAGAAAATTCTTGGCCATATCGCCAGGGAGAATCTCCGGCCGGAAAGCGCCGTCGCGATCAATACCCGTCATCGCGATTGTTTACGGCGCGCCCTGGAAGCGTGCGATCGCGCCGCTGCCACAATGAGCAACGGTCTCGCGCCGGAATATGTCGCCGTCGATCTTAAGGACGCGCTGCATGCCCTTGGCGAGGTGCTCGGCGCGGTCGACGTCGAACAAATTCTCGATTCCGTCTTCAGCCAGTTCTGCATCGGCAAATGAAAAATGCTTATGAGCGCTTCGTCAGGCCGCTGCTCTTTGCCTTCGATCCCGAAATCGCGCATCACCTTACACTCACGCTGCTGCGAAGCGCGTCACATGTCGATTTTGCATCAAAGGCGCTAAAGACTTTTCAACCGTCACAGAAACCAAAAACGGTATTCGGGATCACGTTTGCGAATCCGATCGGACTGGCCGCGGGCCTCGACAAAAACGGCGTCGCGCTCCCGGCCTGGGAAGCGCTCGGCTTCGGTTTTATAGAAGTCGGAACCGTGACGGCGAAGCCGCAACCGGGAAATGCAAAGCCGCGCATCTTTCGTTATCCTGAACAACAGGCACTGATCAATCGGCTCGGCTTCAATAATAATGGTGCGGATGTTGTGGCCGAACGTCTGCAAAAATTGCGCGACAGCGGGCGTTGGCCGCGAGTTCCTATCGGCATCAACATCGGCAAATCGAGAGCGACGCCGCTGGAAGAAGCTGCCGCCGATTATCGTTATTCGTTTCAACGATTGCATCCGTTTGCCGATTACATCGCGCTCAACGTTAGCTCGCCGAACACGCCTGGGCTCCGTTCCTTACAGGCGAGAGAGTCCTTGTCGATCTTGCTGGACGCGATCCGTCAGGAAAATCAAGGCGTGCAGAAGCCGATCGTCGTTAAAATTTCGCCCGATCTTCACGCGGCCGAACTCAATGAAATCGTTGCGACATGCGAAGAAAATCAGGTCGCCGCAATCATCGCTGCGAACACGACACTTGATCATTCGACGATTTCTTCGAACGGCGATCAAGCCGGCGGCTTGAGCGGCGCGCCGCTGCGGGAGAAATCGACCGCGCTCGTTCGCGCGATCGCGGCAAGATCGACAATCCCCGTAATCGCGTCCGGTGGGATCGTTGACGCCGAATCCGCACGCGAAAAAGTGGAAGCGGGCGCGCAGCTTCTGCAAATCTACACCGGATATATTTACCGCGGCCCGGGACTAGTGCGCGAAATTGTTGCAGGATTGTAGGGCAGGCGCATCGCCTGCCGTTCGTAGATCGGCAACCGGAGCGGCTGCCCTACAAAAGAATATGACGCGCGGATAAACAGTCGACTGCGAATTTCAATCAGGAGGTAACCAGTATGCTGCGTTGGGCTGTAATATTTCTAATAATTGCGCTGGTGGCAGCGTTGTTCGGATTTACCGGCATCGCTTCCGCCGCCGCGGGAATTGCGAAGTTCCTATTTTTCCTATTCCTCGTGATGTGCCTGGTATTTTTTATTCTCGGCATGTCTGTGGCGAAGAAACTTTAGCTACGGCCGCGCCGTTATTGTTCACCATCTTCCGGCGGCGGCGGATGGACCGCGCGTAGTCCGTGCCGCGGCCGGCGATGCATTTGTTTTAATTTCTCTCGCTGTTCGTCGGTCAGGACCGTCGCCATTTCACGATGGGTTTGCGCCATCGTTTCGTGGACGCGCTGCGCCGTCTCGGTACGAATGGCTTCCAGCTGCGCGCTGGCCTTGTCGATCATCGGCGAAATTTTCGTCATTTGTTCGGGTGTGAGTTTCAATTCCCTTTGCAAACGCTCGCCCATTCGTTCCTTGATAAAGGCGCGGTGCGGTCCGCGCAGAAAGAAATGGCGGGCGTGCGCCGCGCCCACAAATCCGCCGGTAATTCCGCCCGCGATAAAGACGAGCACGAAACCGGCAATGAGTCTCCATTGCAACGCGCGGTTCATCGGAAAACTTCGCTTTGAATGGCCGAGTCGGCGATGGCGAACTCATTGCCATATGTTTCGTCCGCGTCGCGCTCCTGATTCGCTTCATAAAGCGCAGCCGCGGAAGCAATCACGATCACTGTCATCGCCGCGACAGCGACACGACGAACCAAACGCACCAGGCCGTTTCCGTTGCCAATTCGCGACGCGCGCCAGAGCGCCACGACGCGCGTATCGAAGCCAAACGGCGCAGCCGGTGAATGGTCGTCCCTTTCCTGCGCGGCCGATCGAAGCAGGCGATCGAGTTTTGGATCGACATTGCTCATCAGTTTTCCTCCGCCGAAATTCGTTCGAGCTGTTGTTTCATTTTTTTTCGGGCGCGAAAGGCCCGCACTTTCACCAGCGCTGCGCTCCAACCAGTCATCTTCTTTATCTCGGCCACGGTCCGTCCCTGCAAATAAAGCAGATCGATCACGAGTCGCTCGCCTGGCTTCAGTGCCGAGAGAAGGTGCTCGACCAGTTGCCGCGAAGCAAATCGCTTGTCCGGCGCCAGTTCATCAGGAGAGACAGCGAGGTTCTCAATCACCGCAACTTCATCCTCGCTCAAATCGGCATGTCGAATCTCCGGTCGCACTTTTTCCGATTGGATCTGGTTCAAACACGTGTTGACCGCGATGCGCGAGACCCAGTGTTCGAGCGGCACCTTGCCGGAAAACTGCGGGAGCTTTTGAAACATCTTGATAAAGATCATTTGGGAAAGGTCCTCTTCAGAAGTGCGTCGCGGTCGATGGGCACGGACCATTTTCGCGACAAGCGGATAGAGTCGACGAACCAGCTCGCGAGCCGCCTCATCGTCATGTTGAAGCGCGGATGCCACCAGAGCGCCTGCATCAAGATCATCCATGTCAGAAGCGTATCCACACCGTTGATTAATGACAGGATGCAGACCGCTTCGGTTACACCTCTGTTGGGCGTCGCGCGAGGGAAGAAAAAAGTGTAACCAGTTCCCCGCGTCTCCGGTCTTTATCTATGAAACGAGCGCCCTGGCGCTCCCACAAAACAGAACAAAAGAAAACGAAAAGAAATGAAAAGAAACTTACTTACACTGGCCGCCGCCGGCGCCATCGCCTTGAGCGGCTTTGCCCTCGTGCAAGCTCAAGACAAAGGGGGCTTCGGCGGCCACGGCTGGCGTGGCCACGGCAATTCACTTAACCACCTGACCAAGACGTTAGACCTGACGCCCGACCAACAGGCGAAGGTCCAACCGATCCTCGATCAGGCCAAGCCGCAATTGAAGGGGATCCATCAGGAAGCGATGCAAAAGGCCAAAGCCGTCATGGATTCAACCATGTCGCAAATCCGGCCTCTGCTTAACGCCGACCAGCAAAAGAAGCTCGATGACCTGAAAGCGGCACACCAGCAAATGCGCGATGCTATGCAGAAAATGCACGACGCGCAGAAAGAATAAATTTGGGCAAGCAGGGAGACAATGCGGCGGTGACCGAAAACGGGTTGCCGCCGCGTTTTCCTTGAAGCAACGGTTCCTCACCCTCACCTCAATCCTCTCCCTGAGGGAGAGGCGGACGCGAAGCGCCAGGTGAGGGTCATGCTTTGATTTCGCCTTTGAACATCTCAAGCGCTTCTTTGATCGGCGGATCGTCTTTGAAATGCGCGCGACCGGATCTCAGCTTCGTTTACGAAGCGAGAGCAAAAGCATAATCACGCCGAGCGCGGCGAAAGCGGCCGCCGTGTAATATCCGGCCGTGGATATCTCGGCGCGAAAATGAAACTGCGACTTGTGCGCACCAGCCCACCCGATCAGAAAAAACAAAAGCGCGGTATAGATTGAAATCAGGCCGAGTGCTTTCTTGGTTTCAGAAGACATCTTCTCCAGCGATACCGGCCGCGCCGGCAAAATTCAAGCGCGCGTTTGTTTTTGTCGCTGATTTTTGCGAGCCGATGGGATAGACGCGAACCATGCTTTACATGGTTTACGAACGCTTTAAAGAAGGCGCCGTGCCGGAGATTTATCGCCGCTTGGGCGAGAAAGGCCGGATGATGCCCGAAGGACTCGATTACGTTTCCAGCTGGATCGATCTCGATCTTACACGCTGCTACCAGTTGATGCGGACGGAAGACAAATCGCTCTTTCCTCGCTGGATCGAACATTGGAAAGACCTGATGGATTTCGAGATCGTCCCTGTGCGGACTTCGGCCGAAACTGTGCAGATGATGAACGCGCTGTAAGGGACGCTGTTAGCGTCCCAAATGCCAGTCCGGCTCGGACGAAGCCAACGGCTTCCCCTACAAAATCACCCTGCGGTAGCGCGCTCATGTTTCATGCAGCGCGATGCTCGAACCCACCCAGGTTTTGTCTTTGTTGAAATCGACGCCCATCATTTTTCCCTGGCTCATCCGGACCAAATTGTTCACGAGAATCGGTTCGCCCTGTTCGGGCCAGACGAACATCATCCGCAGCTCGGCTTTCGATTTCGGACCGTCAATTGTCGGCACAAACGAAGCGTACTCCACTTTCTGTTGTAGAATCCATTCGTGCGGATTTTTAAGTGCCGACAGTTTTTCGCGCGTCGGTTCCATATCGACGCCGAGCCCGGCGAATGAATAGAGCGGTTTCAAAACGTAATTGTCGATCTTGTCATTCGCCGGAAATTCATCCGCGAAGAATGCGGGTGACGTGTACCTGGTCTTCAAAAACGGCAGCGAATGCTTGCTGATCCGGTAATACCAATTCGGATGCGCAATCCACTTTACATCGAGATCGTCTTGGAAATGAAACGATGCTCTTAAATCCGGCCGTCGCATCAGTTCGTCGAAAATGACGCGGTTGTAAATCCGCTCGATCCGCACGTGGCGTCCGTCCCGCTCATAAGACAACTCTCGCCCGCGCTTCATGACCTTTGTCAGGCAGATTGGTCGCACACCGAGGAGCGATTCGGTCGCGGCGAAATCGATCCGCGTTTTTTGTTTTTCCGGCTCGATCTCAAGCAGGATGACATTCTCCGGATTGGCGTCGGCGACAATCGTACGTCGGAGGATATCGATGTAGGCCTCATCTTTGATTCCGCCGAACGACGATGTCCAGTTTGGAGGAATGGCGGGATACGCTTTGCGCATGCAACCGAGCAACAGGAATTGAAAGCCGAATAAACTCGGAAACGCCTGAAGCTCGATCAAGCGCGGCACGAGCCGCTCGCCTTCCGTGCAGATGGCAAGATCGACAATCATGAATCCCGGATGCGACGATTCATTTGGCACTTCCAAGCCGAGCGGAATTGCCGAGGCTGCGTGCTTGGCAAACTCCAGCGTCTGCGTTTGCGCCGCGATTTCATTGGCGGCGTAAACGATTTCATCGGTGAACTCGCGCGTCAGGAAAATGGGCGTTTCGGAAAGACGAAAATCAGCGGGCCAGCGCGTGCCTTCATTTACACAACGCAAAAGCGCCGCGTATTTTTCGGGCGTGAAGTCGGCGTTGAACCGGGAACGGAGTTCGGGATGCATTTGGTAGGGATGGCTCTCCGAGCCGTCCGACTTATATCTGCCGCTTCCTCAATGCCGCGCCAGTGAAAACAATTCGACGGGTTAGGGTGGATCGGCCGCTCTGCGGGCGATCCACCTAGACCAAAAACTTGCCGCGTTCCATCACTTGTTCGCCGTCGAACCAGATGTCGAAATCGCGGCCCACGCAGTCGATGTGCGTTTTCGATTTCCAATCCGCGCCGGTGTGCTCGGCATAAGGATGGCCAAAGGCGATGTGGACGCCGGGAATTTTCTCATCCTGCAAGATGTTGCCGATGACGCGGGTGCAGGCCGTGTTTGTGCCGATGGCGAATTCGCCCACGCGATCGCTGTTTTCATCCGTGCTTGTGTAGGCGCGAAAATCGTCGAGCAGCCCGTTGTGATCGCAGCGAAGATCGACAATGCGATTATTTTTCACCGCGATGGTGAGCGGCGTGTCATGCAGATCGCCGTATTTGCTGCAGAGATAATCGCCGACCACGCCATCGACGACAAAAATGCCATTCGTGTTTGCGGGCGCCGTAAAGATTTCGCCGCCGGGAAGGTTGCCCCATTTTTCCGGCGTGATGATGCCGCTTGTTTTCAGCCATTTTAGTTTGGGCGAAAAGTCAGCTTCAAAATCTGTGCCGCGCGGCGTTTTGCAGGTAATCCGCTCGGCATGACGCGCGCGTTCGATTAGGCGCTGGCTGAGCGCATCCACTTCGCGGTAGTCGGCGCGCATGCCTTCTCGCATGATCTGGCGGTTGATATTCACCATATGGCCGTGACGGATGTGACGCTTGTTCACGACGTCGCTCATTTGCATGCGCGCGGCGAGCTCGCCTGGCTGACTTTGCGCGCAAAAGATCGAGACCTGTGAATGGGAGAGATCGTCGAGAATATGTTGCGGCATCGCTGTGAGCGGACGAGATGCGTAGTTTTCCAAAACGAAGACCGAGTGTTCGGAACCGATTGCTTCGACTTCAGCTCGCAATGCGGCTGCGATGTCGCACGTAACCTCATCTGTAATGATCGTGACCCGCTCTACTGGTGTTAGCTGAAGGCAAACACTTACAGCATTGCGCGCACCCGGAACTAACTCCGGGTCGATGTCGATGTTAGTGGTAGCAAGGCGGTCCGGCATTTTGGCGAAGTGTTGAGTTTTACGCGGAAATCGCGCACGGGCAACTGTAGGGGGCGCCGTTGGGGTCCCACGGGGAGCGCACCGCTTCCCTACAACCAACCAGTCTACGGCTGCGTCATATTTAGTCCCTCGTAGGTTTCATCCACAATCTGATCGACTACCGCTTTCATATCGTTTGTCCGCTCGAAGACCGCGAGTTGTCGATCCGCGCCGGTGCCTTCGCGCATGATCCGCTCGATGTGGGCCATTTCTTTTCCGCTGCCGAGCTCATCCACCTCGGTGGAAACAAATTCGAGCAACTCATTTAGGAGACTGCGCGTCTCGACTTCGGTTTCGCGACCAAAATCTATCAACTTTCCATCGATGCCATAGCGGACGGCGCGCCAGCGGTTTTCATCGAGCAAACGGCGACGATAAAGACGAAAGGTGGTGTTCTTGCGAATCAGCTTATAAAGTTTGGCAATAACTGCCTGGATAAGCGCGGCGATTGCCAGCGTGTCATCCACGCGAGACTGCGCGTCGCACACGCGCATTTCGAGCGTGTCGAAGAACGGATGCAGCCGAATGTCCCACCAGATTTTCTTGGGATTGTCGATGCAACCGGTCTTGACGAGCAGTTTGCAATAGTCTTCGTACTCGGAAAGGGATTCGAACGCGTCGGGCATGCCGGTGCGCGGAAAACGTTCGAATACTTTGAGGCGATAACCTTTTAAACCAGTGTTGTGGCCGACCCAAAATGGCGAGTTCACGGAGAGCGCGTAAACGTGCGGGAGAAAATAGCGCGCTTGATTCATGACATGGATGGCGCTCTCGCGATCGGGAATGCCAATATGCACGTGCAATCCGAAAATGAGATTGGCGCGCGCGAGCAGTTGCATGTCTTTGACGATCTCCTGGTAACGCTCGCCTTCGGTGATGAGCTGGTCGCGCCAATGCGAAAATGGATGCGTACCGACGGATGCGATCTTTAGTCCGCCGCGCGCCGCGAGCCCCGCGAGTTGGCTGCGTAATTCAGTCACATGCGTGCGCGCGTCGACAATCGACTGGCAGATTTCCGTCCCGAGTTCGACGACGGACTGATGCATCTCGGGTTTGACCTGCTCCTTGAGCGTCACCTTCCCACCTTCGAGAATCTCATGAATGTGCGAGCGCAGCTCCCGCGTTTGCGGATCGACAATGGCGAATTCCTCCTCGATGCCGAGCGTGTATTGATGATCGCTTTTCATGAACTGAAGGGAAGAGAAACATCCGCAGATTTCGCAGATTTACACAGATTATTTCAACCGCAGAAGGCCCCACTCCTTCTTCAATCTGCGGAAATCTGCGCAATCTGTGGATGAAATCCTTACGCGAGGTCCTCGAGGCGTCGCATGTTCACCGCGGCGTGAACAAACTTGCCCCAGCTGCAATTATTTCGTCCCGGAATGTGTTCGCGCGCTTTGCGGATCGCCATGTCAGATATGGCTTCGACGACCCATTCGAAATTCGCCTGGCCGACTGAGGCGGCCTCGGCATCGGGCGCTGGATTACAAAAATCAATCGCCACCGGCACGCCGTCGCGGATGGCGAATTCAACCGTGTTCAGATCGTAACCGAGATACTGGTTCAGCTTCAGCACGCCTTCGCGCACTTTTTCCAGAATCTCCGGCGGCGCCTGCCATTCGGTTTGATAACGCAAATGATATGGGTGCCGCGGCTCGTAGGGCATGATGCGCACGTGGCGTTGATCGATGGAGTAGCAGCGGAAGTACATGTCGAACTTCACTTCCTCCTGCAACATCATGACGAGCTGGCCGGTCTCGTTGTAAGCGCGAAAGAATTCGTCGGCGTTATGCAGCCGATAAACATTTTTCCAACCACCGCCGGCGAACGGTTTGAAAAACGCCGGCCAGCCGACGTAGTTGAAAATCTCCTCCCAGTTCATGGGGTAGGCGAGGTTGCGAAACGATTTGTCGTTCGTATCAGGCGGCGGCTGGTTCGATGGCAACAGCACCGTGCGCGGAACGGCCACGCCTATTTTGGTGGCGAGCGCGTTGTTAAAGAATTTTTCGTCCGCGCTCCACCAAAATGGATTGTTCACCACCGCCGTGCCGCTGAGCGCCGCGTTCTTGAGCCAAGCGCGGTAAAACGGCACATCCTGCGAGATGCGATCGATTACTACTTCGTATCCGCACGGCTCGCCCTGCGCGACCTTGTCAATCTTGACGAACTCCGCCACGATCTCGTTACCACCGGTTTTCTGATTCACCCGCTCGACAAATGCCGGCGGGAAACTGTGTTCCTGGCCAAAAAGGATTCCGATTTTCTTCATAATGAGGTTATCCGAATAAAAATCTTTTCACAGCTTGGAAAGGTAATATGGCAGCATGTCGCGCCAGTAGTTCCAATCGTGGCCGCACCACTTGCGGTCGTCCAACCAATGGTTGATGCCCTTCGCCTTCAGGATGTCGGACAAGCGAAAGGTTTCATGTCGCGTGTTGTCCCATTCGCCGGTGCCAAGAATGATACCCATGTGACCGTACTTCCACGGGTCGGTCGTGTTCGGCAGATATTCGTAGGGGCTGTTGAAGTAAATATTGTCGTCGTGGTAGCCGTCGAAAAACGAGCTGATGTCGAACGAACCGCTCAAGCTGATAAAGTGGCTGACCAGATCGGGATGGCGGAACGCAATATTGCCGGCGTGATAGGCACCGAGACTCGCACCACTCACCGCCACGCGCTGGCAATTGCATTCGCGCCGCGCCAGATCGAAGACATCATGCACAATCACGTTTTCGTAAGCGTTGTGCGTCCGCATGCGGTCGGCCGGATGGATTGCCTTGTTGTAAAAACTGTCGAGATCAATCGCGTCCGGGCAATAAACGGTGAGTTTTCCCGCATCGACATAACCGGCCACGGAACCGACCAGGCCGAAGTCCTTGTTCTGGTAGTAACTGCCGAACGAAGTCGGAAACAAAATCAAGGGCAGCCCCCCGCCGTCTCCGAACACGAGCATTTCAAACTCGCGGCTCAAATAAGGCGTGTGCCATTTGATGTAGCGTTCGTTCATGCCATTGTCAGTTCGAGCGAAGCTGAAAGCGAAGTCGAGAAATCTCTCACTGACAAATATTAAATTCGCTAACTGAGAATAAGAGATTCCTCGACAAGCTCGGAATGACAGTGGATCCGTCTCGTTTTCATGCCGCAACACACACTCACGGGCAATATTCAACGACATCGCGGTTTTCGATCGAAGATCTTCGCAAACCGACGGGACGTGCTCGTTTATTTGCCTCTCGGTTATCGGCCGTTTTCGAGAAAATGCTATCCGGTTTTGTATTTGCAGGACGGTCAGAACGTTTTCGACGCCGCCACTTCCTTCGCCGGCGTAGAATGGGGCGTGGATGAAACAGCGCAGTTCTTAATCGGAAAAAAATTGATCGAGCCGTTGATCATCGTGGCGATCGCCAACACCGGCGATGAACGTGTTCACGAATACGCGCCGACGCGTGGCGTGATCGACACCAGCGCAAAGCGAAAGAAGCGCAGCCGCGGACTGGCGCGTCAGTACGGACGTTTTCTGATCGAGGAACTGAAGCCGTACATCGACAAGAAATATCGCACGAAACGTGAAGCCGAATTTACCGGCTTAGGCGGATCATCGCTCGGCGGGTTGCTTACGCTGGCACTCGGCCTCTGGTTTCCCGAAGTCTTCACGCGGCTCATGGTGATGTCGCCGTCGGTTTGG
>Ga0208984_1000044_pt1 | contig 14798 bp, 10 predicted proteins | sample MedBloCAOM3_M3_FD_187851 | JGI IMG/M metagenome (GOLD analysis project Ga0208984, IMG submission 187851) | Forest soil microbial communities from El Dorado National Forest, California, USA - Mediterranean Blodgett CA OM3_M3 (SPAdes) (version 2) | ecosystem: Environmental > Terrestrial > Soil >... | reverse complement strand
GACCTTGTTAAACAAGATTCATGCCATCGGCAGTGTTCTGGCAACCCACTGAATCGTCACCGATTCCAGTTCACAAGCTCGGAACAGCTTTGTCCTTTGCCGATTCTGATAGCAAGCTGCGCCTATAAAAAGGGCAAGGTCTTGCCGCCATCTAGTGGCGCCCGCCCCTGTTTCCGCTCGCCGGGGCAAATCGGATCGCAAAAATGTATTATTTGAAGCTCTCCCAGCCGGCATCCGGCGAGAACCGGCCGCCGAACTTCACAGCCAGCGCGCGCAACGCCGACACCACATTGTCAGGCCCGCGGGTTCGCGCATAGTTCAGCGGGCCGCCGCGAAACGGCGCGTAGCCGGTGCCGAAGATCATGGCGCCGTCGACCATATCGGCGTTGTCGACGATGCCCTCGCGCAGGCACGCGACGCAGACGTTCGACATCGGCAAGATCAGCCGGTCGATCATTTCCGGCGTCGGCCGCGCCATGGACGGCGAACCTGACGTCTTATCGGCCTTGCCGTCTTTCCAGATATAGAAGCCCTTGCCGGTCTTGCGGCCGAGATCACCGCTAGCGACCTTCTCGCGAAGCCACGCCGGCGTCGGCGGCAGCAAATCGCCAAACTTCGAGCGCAGCATGTCGCCTACCGCCAAGCAAATGTCGAGGCCGACCTGATCGGCGAGTTCGACCGGGCCCATCGGCATGCCGAATTTTTCCGCGGCAGCATCGATGGTGAGCTTGTCGATTTTCTCATCCAGCATCACCATCGCCTCCAGCATGTAAGGCGTCAGCGCGCGATTGACCAGAAAGCCCGGCGAACTCTCGACCGGCAGCGGCAGCCGATCGATGGCGCCGACAAAGGCCAGCGCCTGCTTCAGCATCTGCGGATCGGTGCCGTCGTGGCTTACGACCTCGACCAGTTGCAGCCGGGATACCGGATTGAAGAAGTGCAATCCCACCAGCCGCTCCGGCGATTTCAGCGTGGTACGCAAATCCTCCAGCGGAATGCTCGAAGTGTTGGTGGCGAGGATCGCGCCCGGCTTCATGTGAGGCTCCAGCCCGGCATAGACTTTCTGCTTCAGTTCGAGCTTTTCCGGCACCGCTTCGATGATCAGGTCGGCATTGCGGACGCCTTCACCGTCGAGATCGGGAACGAGCCGGTCCAGCGCGTCACGGATATCGGTGCGCTTGCGCTTGATCTTGCCGAACAGATCCGCGGCGCGCTTGATCGCTCCGGCGATCGGCTCCGGTTTCATGTCGCCCAGCGTGACGCGAAAACCCTGGCCAGCGCACCAAGCCGCGATGTCGCCGCCCATCGCACCCGCACCGATGACGTGAACCTGGTTGATCCTGTTGCCGCCGCCGGCGAGCTTCTTCATCTGCTCGCGCAGGAAAAATACCCGGATCAGATTTTGCGCCGTCGGCGTCACCATCAGATTGGCGAACGAAGTTTTTTCGGCAGCTAACATCGTGGCCTTGTCGCCGCCGTGCCTTTCCCAGAGATCAATCAGCGCATAGGGCGCGGGATAATGCTCATGGGGAGCAGCCTTCTCAGCCTCGCTGCGCATCCGCGAGGCAAGAAAGCCTCGGACGGGCGAGGCGTTCAGAATGGTATTCACAAGACCGGGCCTGGCCCGTTTCAGATGGCCGAACACCGCGTCCTTCACGGCATTGCGAACATGCCGCTCCTGCGCCACGGCATCGACGAGCCCGAGCGCCTTTGCCCTGCGCGCATCGATGGTTTTGCCGGTCAGCATCAGCGTCATCGCCTGCATCGGATTGACCAGACGCGTGAAGCGCGCGGTGCCGCCGAGACCGGGATGCAGGCCGAGCATCACTTCCGGAAACCCGAAGCGGGCGCCGTCGATCGCAATGCGCGACTGACAGGCGAGCGCGACTTCGAGGCCGCCGCCGAGGCAGAAGCCGTGGATCACGGCGACGGTCGGAATCTTCAAAGCTTCGAGACGATCGATCACCGCATGTGCTCGGCCGATGGCGGTCTCCACAAGGCGGGGATCGGTCGCGCCGCGAAATTCGTTGACGTCGGCGCCGGCGATGAAGCCGGATTTCTTCGCGGAACGGATGACGATGCCCGCCGGCCGCTGGCTTTCCAGCGCCGTGAGCACGCTGTCGAGTTCTTCGATGACATCGGCCGACAGGGTGTTGGCGCTGGCGTCGGCGCGATCGAACAGCAGCCAGGCAATGCCGTCGCCGTCCCGCGTCAGCTTGAAATTGCGATAGGGCGCGCTTGCGTCGGGGTTCGGCCCGAGTTCGAGCACGCGGTCATCAAGAACATCCATGATGCGACTGTGCATGACGTTCCCTATACCATCTCGATCAACATGGCGCCGCCCTGCCCGCCGCCGATACATTCAGTGGCGATGCCGCGCCGGGTGCCCAATCGCTTCATCGCATTGACGAGATGCAGCACGATGCGGTTGCCGCTGCAGCCTACGGGGTGACCAAGGCTGATCGCGCCGCCGTCGACATTAAGCTTGGCGCGGTCGATTTGCCCGGCAGCGCCATCGAGACCCAAAATCTCGCGGCAGAATTTTTCGTCCTTCCAGGCGGCAAGACACCCCAGCACTTGCGTCGCGAACGCCTCGTTCAATTCCCATGTCTCGATCTCCTGCAACGACAATTTGTTGCGCTTTAAGAGTTCGGTCGCCGACAGCACCGGGCCAAGACCCATGATGCTGGGATCGAGCGCGGACCATTGGCTGTCGACGATCACGGCCTTTGGGGTCAGGCCGTGCTTGGCGACCGCATCTTCCGAAGCAAGGATGGTCCACGATGCGCCGTCGGTGATCTGCGAGGAGTTGCCGGCGGTGACCTGACCCCAAGGCCGCTCGAACACTGGTTTCAGTCCGGCAAGCTTCTCCGGCGTGGAATCCGGCCGCACGCCGTCATCGTGATCGTAGAACTTTCCGTCGCGCGCGAACGCAGTTTCGACTTCGCCCTTCAGCCAACCCTGCGCCTGCGCATTCGCCAGCCGCTGGTGACTTTCGGCGGCGTAAGCGTCCGACTGGGCGCGCGTAATGCCGAAGAGGTGACCGACCACTTCGGCGGTCTGCCCCATGTTGAGTTCGGTGATCGGATCGGTCAGCCCGCGCTCAAGACCGATGATGGGTTTGAAATAAGCAGGGCGTGCTTTAGCGAGCGCCGCGATCTTGGCGAGAATGCCCTTGGCGCCGGCGACGCCAGCGAACCAGCGCACGCCCTGCTGCGGCCAGACCAGCGGCGCGTAACTCAGGGCTTCCGAACCGCCAGCCAGGATCAAATCCGAAATGCCCTCGCGGATATAGCGATAACCGGTGTCGATCGACTGCATGCCGGAGCCGCAATTGATCTGCACCGTGAACGCCACCATGGCCTCGCCCATGCCGAGCCGCAGCGCAGCGACGCGGGCCGGGTTCATCTCGTCGGCAATCACGTTGACGCAGCCGAGGATGACTTGATCGAAGGAAGTAGGCGCGAACGGTTGCCGCGCCAGCAGCGGCCGGCCGCACTGCACGGCGAGATCGACCGGGGTAAACGGGCCGGGACCGCTGCGTGCTTTCAGGAACGGCGTCCGGCTGCCGTCGATGATAAAAACCGGCCGCGCCATCAGCTTGCCGCCCTTTGCTCACCGAGTTCCTGAAAGAACTGATGCACGTCGGCAGGCTTTTTGTAAATCGGCGACAGCGCTTCCGGCGCGAAGTCATCGACCTCAATCACTTTTGCAACCGCTTCATGCGCCGCCGCAAGCTGATCGCCCTCGGCCTGGGTGATCACGCCCTTGGTCACCGCCTCATGCCAGTCGTGAATGTGGGCGGCGCGCATTCGTTTGGCGATATCCTCGGCGCCGGTGACCAGAACAAACGCCTTCTCCAGCCGCGCAACGCCGCGGTCGTCATCGACATGCGACAGGTCCGGTGTCAGGCGATCGCGCGCCGCTGACGGCTCCAGCACAAGCTGCGCGCATTGATGGATCACGAGATCGGAAGGGCCGAGCACGCGGGCGCCGAACGGCTGGATCAGGAATTTCAGTACGACGGCGACGAAACGATTCGGCAGATTCGCCAGGATTTCCGCAAAGCGGTTTTCGATGGTGCGGAAGCCGTTCGCCATGCACCATTCAAGCGCGGCAAAGTCCGCACTTTGGCGGCCCTCGTCCTGCCAGCGTTTCAAGGCAGCAGACAGCAAATACAATTCCGACAAAATATCGCCGAACCGCGCCGACAGCATTTCCTTGCGCTTCAGCGCGCCGCCGAGCGTCAGCAGCGCCATGTCGGCGCAGAGCGCGAACGCCGAAGAGTAGCGCGAGAGCTGACGATAAAATCCGGTCGCCTCTCCGGCGTCGGGCGCCGGCGCAAACGCGCCGCCGCTCCAGCTCCGGCCCCACGCCCGAAACAGCGTGGCCACGCTGTGACCGATATGTTTCCAGAACGCCTTGTCGAAGGCGTCCAGCCCCTTGGCGCGGTCTTCCTCGCCAAGCGCGTTCATTTCCTCGAGCAAGTAAGGATGCGCGCGGATCGCGCCCTGCCCGAACACGATCAGGTTGCGGGTGAGAATGTTGGCGCCCTCGACCGTGATGCCGACCGGCACCGACCGATAGAGATTGCCCATGTAATTCTGCGGACCATCGATCACGGCCTTGCCGCCATGGATGTCCATCGCGTCGTCGATCGCGACCCGCATCCGCTCGGTGGCGTGCAGCTTCATGATGCCGGAAATGACCGCGGGATGATGACCCTGATTGAGCGCAGCGCAGGTCAGCCGCCGCGCCGCATCGAGCAGATAGGCGGTGCCGGCGATGCGGGCCAATGGCTCCTCGACGCCTTCGAATTTCCCGATCGGCACGTTGAATTGCTCGCGAATCCGCGCATACGCGCCGGTGGTGCGCGCCGCGTAAGCCGCGCCCGCGGCGGACAATGACGGCAGCGAGATGCCGCGTCCGGCGGCAAGCGCTGTCATCAGCATTTTCCAGCCCTGGCCGAGACGTGCTTCGCCGCCGATGATGTAATCCAAGGGAATGAACACATCGCGTCCCCGGTTCGGGCCGTTCTGAAACACCTGCATCGACGGCAGATGGCGATGGCCGATTTCGACGCCGGGCAGATGGGCGGGGATCAGCGCCACGGTAATGCCGAGGTCTTCCGTTGAGCCGACCAGATGATCCGGATCATAGGCCTTGAAGGCGAGGCCGAGCAGCGTCGCCACCGGACCGAGCGTGATGTAACGCTTGTGCCAGTTGAGACGCAGGCCGAGCACTTCGCGTCCGTCGAAACTCCCCTTGCAGATGACGCCGCTGTCGATCATCGACGCGGCGTCGGAGCCGGCTTCGGGACTGGTCAATCCGAAGCAGGGAATTTCGCGTCCGTCGGCGAGGCGCGGCAACCATTGCTGCTGCTGGTCCCTGGTGCCAAAACGCATCAGCAGTTCGCCGGGGCCCAGCGAGTTCGGCACCATCACGGTCACGGCAGCCGTCACCGAGCGCGTCGAAATCTTCCGTATCACTTCCGAATGCGCGTAGGGCGAGAAACCAAGCCCGCCATATTCCTTGGGAATGATCATGCCGAAGAATTTCTGGCGCTTGATGAAGTCCCAGACTTCGGGCGGCAGATCGCGCAATTCCCAATTGATCTTCCAGTCGTCGAGCATCGCGCAGAGCTCGTCGACCGGGCCGTTGAGAAAGGCCTGTTCCTCCGGCGTCAGGGTAGCCGGTGGATGGCTAAGCAGTTTCGACCAGTCGGGATTGCCGGTGAAAAGGTCTGCGTCCCACCAGACATCGCCGGCCTCCAGCGCCTCGCGCTCGGTATCCGACATGGCTGGCAACACGCCCCGGGCCCAGGAGAAGATCGGCTTGGTGATGATATCGCGGCGAAAGGCCTGGGAGCTCATGGCGACGTCCTCATCCTGGAAGCAGCGGCGCGATCTGGCGATCCCGCCTATGCCAAAAGGCTGCTCATTCTAGCCAAAAATGCGCGATTCAGGTGAACACTTCGCATTGAGAATAGAGCGAAATTGATCCGCTCCCGATAACGGCAGAATGCCGCACCAGTTCCGGAAAACGCGATCGCGCACGCGAACTTACAGAAACAGGGTCAATCCGGCCTGGTCATCTCGAACATGGCATCCGGCTTGATTTCGAAATAGTCGCCCCTGCGGCCGGCGCGCACGATCGGGCGCGCCAGCGCGGTCTGGTAGACGCCGTCCTTGATGAAGGCCTTGTCGATGTGGACGGCGACGACCTCGCCGAGGGTGAGCCAGGCCTGCGCCTTCTTGCCATCGGCGCCCTGCAACTGAATGATCTGCGACAGTTTGCATTCGAACGAGACCGGGCTTTCCGCGACACGGGGCACATTGACGAGCTTGCCCGGCACCGCCGTCAGCCCGGAGATCTGAAACTCGCTCACATCGTGCGCGACATGCGCCGCGGTGGCATTCATCTGCTGCGCCAAATCCTTGGTCGCGAGATTCCAGACGAACTCGCCGGTCTCCTGAATATTGCCGACGCTGTCTTTCCAGGAGGTAGAGGAAAATCCGATAATCGGCGGGTGGTAATTGAACCCGTTGAAAAAGCTGTAGGGCGCGAGATTGATATTGCCCTTGGCATCCCGCGACGAGATCCAGCCGATCGGACGCGGGGCGATGATGGCATTGAAAGGATCGTGCTTGAGGCCGTGGCCGTTCGCCGGCTCGTAATAGTGCAGGTCTTTCGGGTTTGATGAACTCACTTCGTATCTTTCTTCCGGATTCAGCTAGATCGTCATTGCGAGGAGCGAAGCGACGAAGCAATCCATGCTGCGTGATTTGATGCCCATCGAGTCGCAATGGCGGAATAGACCTCGCAGTTATTTCCGGGCCACGGAGCCAGCGCGCGGCGCAAGTCCCGCGAGGACAAAGTCGATCATTTGCTCGAGCGAAGGTCCCGGCTTGTTGGCGCATTGCGCGATCATCTGCGGGTGGAAAAACCGCATCATCGCGGTGCAGGCGCACATTGCGGCCAGCGGCACGTCCGGAGCCTCGAATTCACCGGACTCGGCGCCATCGGCAATGACCGCCGCGATGGTTTCGGTGATCTGCTGCATATGGGTCACGCAAACGTCCCAGCTCTCCTCCATCGCAATCTCGACCATCTCGTGCAGCTTGGAATTGCCGACGTATCGCTCCGAATTCATGCGATGGATCGACGTCATCAGCTCGCGCAGACGTCGGGCCGCCGGTTGGGGCCCGGTCGCGATGGTCTGCGCCGCATCTTCGACTTCGCCCATCAAGCGACGTGCGACGCCTTCGTTGATCGCCTTTTTTGAATCGAAGAAGCGATAGACGTTCGCGGGGCTCATGCGCAGCATTTTCGCGATGTCCGCGACGGTAGTCTTTTGATAGCCGATTTCGCGAAACAGACGCTCCGCGACGACAAGAATCCGTTCTCGTGTGTCGGGTTCGATCTGTTCGGAAATCAGCGTCATTGCAGGACTCGATGCTCTCTTTTGCTCAATGTTCAATTATTCCGCAGCCGCAGCAAGCGGAAATGCGGGCTGTGGTTGGCCGTGATGCTGCGGCGCAAGGTCGATCTCTTCACTCGGACCGCTCTCTTCAAGGCTCTTGCGGAACCAGAGGGCATAGAGGCCCGGCAGGTACAGCAAGGTCAGGAAAGTTGCAACAAACAAACCGCCCATGATGGTAATCGCCATCGGGCCCCAGAACGCCGAGCGCGACAGCGGAATCATCGCCAGGATCGCGGCCAGCGCCGTCAGCACCACCGGCCGGGCGCGCCGGACGGTTGCTTCCACGATGGCTTCCTTGCGGGTCAGGCCGTGGGCCACATCGGTTTCGATCTGGTCCACCAGGATCACCGCATTGCGCATGATCATCCCGGCCAGCGCGATCAATCCGAGCAGCGCCACGAAGCCGAACGGCTGGTTGGCGACGTTCAGCCCCAGCGACGCGCCGATCATGCCTAGCGGCGCCGTGAGGAACACCAGTATCAGCCGCGAAAAGCTCTGCAGCTGGATCATCAGAAGCGTCAGCATGACGATGACCATCAGCGGAAACAGGACGAAGATCGAGGCGTTGCCCTTGGCGGATTCCTCGAACGCGCCACCCTTCTCGATCCGGTAAGCCGGCTGCAGGCTGTCGCGAATTTCCTGCAGCTTGGGCCAGATCTGATTGGTCACGTCGGGCGCCTGCACGCCATCGACGACGTCGCCGCGCACGGTGATCGCCATGTCCCGGTTGCGCCGCCACAGGATCGGCTCCTCGTGGGAATATTCGATCTTTGCGATCTGCAACAGCGGCACCGCGACCCCGTTGCGCGAGGTGACGGTGAGATCGCCGACATGGCCGAGGTCGAGCCGCTCGGACGGGACCGCGCGCGCGACCACGCCGACCTTCTCGATGCCATCGCGCACTGTGGTGACCGGCGCGCCTGAGATCAGCATGCTCAGCGCCTGCGATACGTCCTGCGGAGTGAGGCCGAGCGCGCGGGCGCGATCCTGATCGACCACCAGCTTGAGGTACGGCGATTGCTCGTTCCAGTCGAGCTGCGGATCCCTAACCTTGTCGTTCTGCCTGACCACGTCGCGCACTTTGTAGGCGATGTCGCGCACGGTATTGGCGTCGGGGCCGATCACGCGGAACTGCACGGGGAAGCCGACCGGCGGGCCGAAGTTGAACCGGTCGACACGCACGCGCGCTTCGCTCAACGCACCGTCATAAACCGCCTTCTCCAGGCGAGCCTTGATCCGTTCGCGCGCCTCGACGTCTTTGGACACGATGACGATTTCGGCGAAAGCTTCGTTCGGCAGCTGCGGGCTCAGCCCGAGCCAGAAGCGCGGCGAGCCCTGACCGACATAGGCGGTATAGGTCGAGATGTCCTTGTCGTCTTTCAACAGGCTTTCCGCCTTTTTCACGGACCGCTCCGTGACGTTGAACGCCGTGCCTTCCGGCAGCCGCAGCTGCAGGAACAGTTCCGGCCGCTCGGACAGCGGGAAGAACTGCTGTTGCACGTGACCAAAGGCCACGATGGAGAGGGCGAAGATACCGACGGTTGCCAGCACCACCTTGACCCGGTGGTTGACGCACCACTGAATCATGCTGCGGAGAATGCGGTAGACCCGCGTTTCATAGACCGCGTGCGGATCGTGGTTGTGGCTGACCGTGATGTTCGGCAAGAGCTTGACGCCGATATAGGGCGTAAAGATCACCGCCACGAACCAGGATGCGACCAGCGCGATCGCCACGATCCAGAAAATGCCGCCGGCATATTCGCCGACCGCCGAATTGGCGAAGCCGATCGGCAGGAATCCTGCGGCCGTGACCAGCGTTCCCGTCAGCATCGGGAAGGCGGTAGATTCCCAGGCAAAGGACGCCGCGCGGACGCGGTCCCAGCCCTGCTCCATCTTCACCACCATCATCTCGACCGCGATGATGGCGTCATCGACCAGAAGACCCAGCGCGATGATCAATGCGCCCAGCGTAATCCGATGCAGGTCCAGCGACATCGCATTCATGACGATAAAGACGATCGCCAGCACCAAAGGCACTGACAGCGCCACCACGATACCGGTGCGCCAGCCCAGCGCGACGAAGCTGACGAACAGCACGATCGCCAGCGCCTCGATGAATGAGTGCACGAACTCGCCGACGGCGTGCTCGACCACCTTCGGCTGATCGGCGATCAGCTCGACATTGATGCCCTGCGGCACCGCCTTCATGAATTCCGCAGTCGCGTCGGCAACGTCCTTGCCAAGCTCCAGAATGTTGGCGCCCTTGGTCGTTACCACGCCGATGCCGAGCGCGGGCTTGCCTTCCTGACGCACCACAAAGCTCGGTGGGTCGACGAAACCATGGGTGACGGTCGCGATATCGCCTAGCCGGAAAACGCGACCATTGCTTTCGACCGGCGTCTCCGCGACGGCCTTGACGCCATCGAGCGCGCCGGTGACGCGCAGGGGCACGCGCTGCGAGGAGGTTTCGACCGTGCCGGCCGGCACGACGTTGTTCTGCTTGGCGAGCGAATCGAACAGCGCCTGGGGCGTAATCCCTAGCGTCGCCAGCTTGGCATGCGAGAATTCGACGAAGATTCTCTCGTCCTGGGTGCCATAGAGATCGACCTTGGTGACGCCGGGTACCTTCAGCAGACGCTGGCGCATGCCTTCGGCGGCCTTCTTCAACTGCGCGTAGTCGGCGCCATCGCCGGTCATCGTATAGAGAATGGTATCGACGTCGCTGAATTCGTCGTTGACGACAGGGCCGAGCAGATTGGCCGGAAGCTGGCCCTGTACGTCAGCGATCTTCTTCCGCAGCAGATAGAATAGATACGGCACGTCCTTTGGCGGCGTCGAATCCTTGAACGTGACCTGCATCGCAGTGAACGACGGCTTCGAATAGGTCTGCACCTTTTCGAAGTAAGGCAGTTCCTGCAGCTTCTTCTCGATGGGATCGGCGACCTGGGTCTGCATCTCCGCAGCCGTAGCTCCCGGCCAGATCGCCGAGACGTTCACAACCTTGACGGTGAAGAAGGGATCCTCCGCGCGGCCAAGCCGCTCGTAAGAGAAGAAGCCGGCGGCGCCCAGCGCAACCACAAGGAACAGAATAAGTGCGGGATGGCTGACTGCCCAGCCTGAAAGGTTGAAGTGTTTCATCGCGCCCTCCACAGCCTAAAACGACAATGACGAGACGACCCGGACCTTCTGCGCCGGATCGAGTTTTTGCACGCCAAGCGCGACGACCTTGGCGCCTTCATCGACGCCGCCGGTGATGACGACATCATTGGTCCCGTAGGATTTCACGGCGACCGGCTTCAGTGTCACTTCGCCCGAGGCATCGACGATATAGAGCGAGGGATCGCCGCCCTGGCTGTACAGCGCCGACAATGGCAGCCGTGCAACGCGCTCGGTTAAGGGATCGGCCAGCGTCAATGTAGCCGTCATGCCGAGCGAGACGTTTTCGCCGGCGTCGGGCAGTGAAAACTTTGCAAGGTAGGTGCGCGTTGCGGGATCGGCCGCGGGCGCAATCTCGCGCAGCTTCGCGGCATATTTCTTGTTCGGCTCGGACCACAGGGTCACGGTAGCCACGCCGTCCTTCGCGCGTCCTACCAGCGTTTCCGGTATAGCGACCACGGCTTCCTTTTCCGCAAAGCGCGCGACGCGGATCGCGGTCTGCCCCGACGCCACGACCTGCCCGGCGTCGATCAAGGTCGCGGTGACGACGCCGCGGGTGTCGGCGGCCAGGGTTGCATAAGACAGAGAGTTGTTGGTCAGCTCGACCGAGCGCTGGGCGCGATTGAGCCGCGCGCGCGCCTCGTCGGCAGTGGCTTTGGCCTGATCCAGTTGCGCGTCGGTGGCCCAGCCCTTGGCGCGCAGATCCTTCGCGCGCTGCTCGGCGGCGCCTGCTTGCGCCAGCACGCCGGTGGCGGCGCGGAATTCGGCCTCGGCCTGTTCGGCCTGCAGTTTCAGATCGACTTCATCAAGGGTTGCGAGGGGTTGGCCGATATCGACGGTTTGGCCGACTTCGACCAGGCGTTTTGCCACTTTGCCGGGGACCCGGAAGCCCATGTCGGTCTCGATCCGCGGCTTGATGGTGCCGACGAAGCTGCGCTCCGGCGATTCCGCTTCGTAATGCACCGTAGCGACCAGCACGGGGCGCGTTGGCGCCGCCTTCTCGGCAGCCAGTTCGTTGCAGCCGGTCAAGACGATCGCCATCAGCGCCAGCGATGCACCAGTTAAATACCTGTAATAGCTCGCAAAAATTGAACGGACAAACATCGTGGCTTCCCTCCATAATGCATGGAGAGAAGTGTGGATTGTTCACTGACGATTGTCAACATTCGTCACTGATCATGATTTCGTGAAGATTAATTAATATTCGGCGTCAATCCCTGCGAACGCAGGGACCCATAATCACCGGCCGTTGTGGGGCCCCGCTCGCGCGGGGGCGACGGAAAGGTGTGCGCTACTTTGTGCCTGCGAATTCTGCCTTGGTCTCGTGGCCGCCGAGGAAAACCAGGAGACCGCCGATCAGCGGCAGCACCGCGAGCACCAAAAGGCCCGTCGAGGTGCTGCCGGTCGCTTCCTTGACCCAGCCGATCAGATACGGCCCGCCGAATCCCGCGAGGTTGCCGATCGAATTGATCAGCGCGATCGCGCCGGCCGCCGCAGTGCCGGAGAGCCACGCGGTAGGCAGTGTCCAGAACACCGCGAAGGTGCCGAAGATGCCGATCGCGGCAACGATCAGCGCGACCATGGTCACATACGGATTATCCATATAACCGCAGACGCCGAGCGCCACCGCGGTCAGCAGCAGCGGTGCGCCGACATGCATCACGCGCTCGCGCGTGGCGTCGGAGTGCCGCGCCCACAGGATCATTGCGACGGTGCCGAACAGATACGGCACCGCGGTGACGAAGCCGGTCTGCGCGTTAGAGAAGCCGAACGCTTTCACGATCTGCGGCAGCCAGAACTGCATGCCATAGAGCGCACCGACGAATCCGAAATAGATCAAGCTCAGCGTCAGCACCTTCGGCGAAGAGAGCGCTTGGCCCAATGTGAGATGTTGTGCGGCCTGCTTGGCGGCGATTTCGCTTTCGAGCCGCGAAGATAACCAGGCCTTCTGTGCAGGAGTGAGCCAATCCGCCTTCGCCGGCCGGTCGGTGAGATAGAACCAGGTGACAATGCCAAGCAGGACAGAGGGAATGCCCTCAATGATGAATAGCCATTGCCAGCCTTTCAGCCCCATCAAGCCGTCGAGCCCGAGCAGCAGGCCAGAGATCGGGGCGCCGATCACGGTGGAAACAGGCACGGCGACGGCGAATGCGGCGAGAAAACGCGCGCGATATTCCGCCGGATACCAATAGGTGAGATAGAGAATGATGCCTGGAAAAAATCCGGCTTCGGCTACGCCGAGCAGAAAGCGCAAGGAGTAAAAGCTCCAGACGCCGCTGACGGTAGCCATCAATGCCGAGATGATGCCCCACGTCACCATGATGCGCGCGATCCAGCGGCTGGCGCCGAATTTTTCCAGCGCGAGATTGCTCGGCACCTCGAAGATGAAATAGCCGATGAAGAAAATGCCGGCGCCCCAGGAGAAAATCGTCGGCGAAAATTTCAATTCCGCGTTCATGGTCAGCGCGGCGAAGCCGAGATTGACGCGATCGAGATAGGCCAGGAAATAGGCCAGCACCAGAAACGGAATAAGGCGCCACGAGATCGCGCGGATCGTCGATGTCTCGAGTTCGCTCTTCGCCCCGCTGGGCGCGGCGATAATGGTGGCGGACTGGCTCATGAGTTTTCTCCCCGGGTCTTGTTTTTATGGCGGCTGCTGGGCCGCGGGCGTTCTTAGCAGCTTGCGAGGGGAGTGAGAAAGGGAGATTAGTGGGAGTGAACCCTGCCATCCACCTTTTCGAATCCTAACAAAGAACAGCCTTCGTGCTGACGATCCCTATCGCAGATTGGCTGCCGCCATGCTGAACACAGCTTCAAATCACTTGACGCGAGAAATGGCTCCTGGAGCCAAGTTGATCGTGCGCATCTGCCTGTGCCTGTCGATCATTGTCTCTGGCCTTGCCTTACGCGGATATGGCTTCGGCCTCGGGCTGCCATCCTCTGTCGTGAAATACGGCGGCTCCGTGCTGTGGGGAACGATGGTTTTCTTTCTTGTGGCGATTGCGGTTTCAGGTCTGTCGCCGGGCAGCATCGTGTTGATTTCAGCCTCCATCGCCGTCAGCATAGAGCTGTTTCGACTTGTTCACGCGCCCTCGCTGGACGCTTTTCGGTTGACAACAGCGGGTGCGCTATTGCTTGGCCGCATTTTCTCGCCATGGAACATGCTCGCGTACGGCGTCGGCATCGGCTTGGGCGTGCTGCTCGATCGCTTCGGAATGTTGGTTTTCACAAAGGCAACGCTCTCAGCCCGTAGGGCGCCATAGCCAACGGGTCGGCGCCAATGGGTCGCGCGAACGCGCGCCCGATGACACGCTCCGCATATTGCGCCGCGACCGCGCTACGCCCCCATGCTGGCACGCGTCGAAACGGAATCGTACCAGCGCTTCAACGCCGTATGCTCATCGGCCATCGGAAGTCCGGCCGCCTTGGTCGCGAAGTCGACGGTGACGACGGCCGTAATATCGGCAACCGAAAACTCATCTCCCGCCACAAACGGAACATCGGCGAGCCGGACATTGAAGTCAGCGTAGAAATTGCTGACGCGCTGCTTGCTTCGCTCGACCAGCGCCGGGATCTGATCGTAGTCATGCGGTCCGGCGATGGCCCGATTCTTGAGCCCGGGGACGGCGTTGCGAACCGCTTCCATCACCGAAGCAAATCCTTCCAGCTCAACGCGCCGTTCCCACATCGTGACCAGCGCCTTGGTTTTCGGCGTCGCTCCGAGCAGCGGCGGTTCGGGATAGACTTCCTCGAGATAGCGCAGGATGGCCGGCACTTCGCCGATCGCAGTGCCGTCCTCCAGCACCAGGGTCGGAACGACCCGGCGCGGGTTGATCGCGGCGTAGGCATCGGAAAACTGCTCCTTCGCTGCGAGATCGACGGGCACGATCGGCATCGAAATCCCTTTCTCCGCCAGGTAGATTCTGACCCGGCGAGAATTGGGAGACCCGTTCGATTGGTAAAGTTTCATTTTGACGTCCATACAAAACGTGTGCCTCGGGAAAACCGCCCCTTAACCGGGCGCGGAGCAAACCTCCGCGCCCGGACAAGATCAGTTAGCGGTTTTGCCGCCGTCGACGTTGAGGACATGGCCGGTGATGAATGAAGCTTCGTCCGACGCGATGAATACGATCGCGTTGGCAAGCTCCTCCGAAAGACC
>Ga0208984_1000043_pt1 | contig 14800 bp, 9 predicted proteins | sample MedBloCAOM3_M3_FD_187851 | JGI IMG/M metagenome (GOLD analysis project Ga0208984, IMG submission 187851) | Forest soil microbial communities from El Dorado National Forest, California, USA - Mediterranean Blodgett CA OM3_M3 (SPAdes) (version 2) | ecosystem: Environmental > Terrestrial > Soil >... | reverse complement strand
TGATTTCCCAGAGCGGGTCTTTTGGTCCGCTGAAATTGATCCTTTTGCCAATGGGATCCTGCTTGGGGAAAAACTTTCGAGCAAACGTCTCGTTCACCAAAACAACACGCGATTCCTTTTGGTCTTCGTTCTCGGCAAAATCGCGGCCGCGAAATGGAATTCGCATAGTCTCAAAGAACCCGGGACTAACCGATATCGGGATGGCAACGGGAAGTTTGCTCGTGCTCGTTTCGGCCTGACCTTCGAGATAAATGCTGGAGTAATTGTAATTGAGACTGAGCGGAACGTTGCTGGTCAGCGCGGCCGAACGTACTCCGGGGAGCGAGCGGGCACGCTCCAGCACCTGCCGATGAAAAGCGCGGCCTTTTGTTTCTTCATATCCTTGGAGCCCGACGTCAAACGATAACGCCACGGCATTTTCCGGATCGAAGCCCGGACGCATTTGCTGAGCCGCTTTCAAACTGCGCACGATCAATCCGGCGCAGACAAGGAGGACGAGCGACAGAGAGACTTGTGTGATGACGAGTGCGTTACGCAAACGCGAGCGGCGAAAACCGGACATCGATGCATCATCTTTCAAACTGGGGACGAGCGCGGGATTGGACGATTGCAGCGCCGGCAATAGACTGAAAGCAACGCCGGTCAAGATTGACAATCCCAGGGCGAAGAGCATCACGCGCCAATCCAGTTTCAAATCGAAGACGAGCGCGACGTCCATGGGGAGCTTGATTGCGCCGACGAGATTATTGATCCAGGCGGCAAGCAATAGCCCAAGGACGCCGCCCGCGAGCGAGAGCAGCACACCTTCGGTTAGTAATTGGCGTACCAGCCGCGCTCGACTCGCGCCCACAGCTAAGCGAATGGCAATCTCTTTGCGGCGCCCGGTGGCGCGCGCGAGCTGCAAATTGGCCAGGTTCACGCAGGCCAGAAGCAGGACCAATCCTACGATGACCATGAGCACTCCGGCAAAAGTAATGGACGCATCGCGAATGCTCGGAATGAAGAGGCCGGGCGGCGAAAGTGTGATGCCACGGCCTTCGTTTTCGGCCGGATATTCCTTGCCCAACTGAAGCGTTATGGCATCGAGCGCAGCCTTGGTTTGTGCACGAGTCACGCCGGGTTTGATACGGCCGATCATGAAAAGATTGTCGCTGTCGCGTCGATCGAGCCAGGTGCTGCCCGGTTCGATCTCTTTCGCCATCATCATCGGCGTCCAAAACTCGGGGGCGTATGCAACTTCGGTTCCGATAAACCCTTTCGGGGCGACGCCGATGATCGTGAATGTGTGATTGTTGAGCAAAATGGTGCGACCGACGATCGAGGGATCTCCGGCGAAACGGTGTTGCCAACATGCGTAACTCAAGACCGCGACTGGATGCGAACCGGGCGTTTGATCTTCTTCCGGCAGGAAACCGCGACCGAGTATCGGTTTGACGCCGAGAACATCGAAATAATTTCCGGAAGCGAGGAATCCCCAAGCGCGCTCGTTGCTCCCGTTGTGACTGAGACTCGAAACAACGATCCGGTAGACGAACAAGCCGGAGAAGACGTTGTTGCGATCCCGATAGTCTTTGTAATTGAGATAAGATTGGATAGTAAAATCCGCGCCGTTATGCAGGGCGCCGTAGACTTCGATCAGCCGCGACGGTTCTTTTACCGGCAAAGGTCGCAACAAAACCGTATTGACCAAACTAAAGATGGCGGTGTTCGCGCCGATGCCGAGGGCGAGCGAAATGATCGCGAGAATCGTGAAGGCGCGATGTTTGAGAAGCTGACGTGTGCCGTAGCGAAGGTCGTGGAGCAGCGTTTCCATGTGAATTGGATGCAGCTGCCACGCCGTTTGGATTCACAAAACTGTAGCTAAAGCGCTCCGTCGCGCTTGCGACGGATGAATGTGACGCGCCACAGGCGCGTGGCTACACCATGTGAATCTTGGGGGAATTTGAAAATCGCGCCGTGCGGCGATCGACAATAGCCCAGCGTTTTAACGCTGGGGCTTAGTGAGCACAAAATCACAAAGTCCCGCTAGGGACGAAAGAAGCAGGATTGTGCCTGTATCGATGGTTCTTTCGTCCTTACCAGGACTCGACCAATCACTTGCCCAAAACCCAGCGTTAAGCGGAGGTCGTTCATGATCCAGATTCCAGTTTTACGTTTTCCGTTCTTGTCACTCGCCACCTGTCACTCATCACTTGTTCATCATTCCGTACGCAAAGCGACCATGGGATCGACGTGGGCGGCGCGGCGAGCCGGGAGCCAGGTGGCAAGCAGTGCCGCGGCGGCGAGCAGCATCGGCGCGATCGTGAAGGCGATTGGATCCAAGGCGCCGACCTGGTAGAGCAAACCGCTCACCACTTTACCGGTTCCGACTGCGAGCAGCAGACCGATGACGAGAGCAACTCCGAGCATGACAGATCCTTCGCGGAGAAACATCCATTGGACCGTTCCGGGTCTCGCTCCCAACGCCATCCGGATGCCGATCTCCCGGGTGCGACGTGCAACAGCATAGGCTCTTACACCGTAAACGCCCACGACGGAGAGACCGAGTGCGAGACCACCAAAGATGGAAAAGAGCGCCGCTCCTGCGCGCACCAGCCAGAGATCGGCATTGCTCTCGATGTGCTGCGCGAACGTCTTGAGCGAAAGCACAGCCAGCGCGGGATCAACCGAGCGCACAGTGCGACGAAGGACATCCGCAGTGGCCGCTTCCGTCCCAGGCGAAAGGGCATTGAACTTGATGATGAAGAAAACGTTGCTTTGAAAACCGCGCGCGAAGGGCAAATAAATTGTACCACTGCGATTTTCGAATTCGAACAACTGGTCCCGCGTCGCGGGAACGATGCCTACTATCTCGATTGATTCACCTGGTTTAATGTCGCCGTTCCCATTTTCTTTGGCCGTGGCGTCTTTTTGTTTGGTGCGCTCAGCGTCACTGCTGGAAAACTGGATCCGTCGCCCGAGGGCACTGCCGTCGGGCCAAAGTTTCTTTGCCAGTAATTCGTCGATAACGGCAACCGCGGGACCACCCGGCTGCGTCGCTTCGGCCACCGTAAAAGCGCGTCCGCGGAGGAGAGGCAAGCCGACCGTCGCGAAATAATCCGCGCCCACGCTGTTCCACGTCGCATCGAAGCCAAGACCTTCGGCCGCCGTAGCGGGCCGGGCGCCGACCTCCGGTTGGGGACCATCCCGGCGGACGGTTTTGTTAAGCGAGATCATTCCGAACGGAATCGACGCTGAAATAGTGGCGTGCTCGACGCCGGGCAGCGCGGCCAACCGCTCATGCAACGTGCGATAAATCTCAGGCGCTCGGATCTGATCGTATCCGCTCAGACCAGCATCGGCCTCGAGAAGAAAGCTGCGATCGGATTTCAGACCGGTATCGGCAGAGGCTGCCTTGAGTGCACCGCGAATAAAAAGTGCCGCCGCAGTCAGCAGGGCGAGCGAAAAAGCGATTTGCGCCACGATGAGCGGATTGCGCGGGAGGAATTTCCAACGGCGGTGCACAGGATCATCGCCAGCATTTTCCTTCAGATCGGCCATGACGCCGGAGCGGGAGAGTTTCAGCGCCGGCCCGAGACCAAAACAGAGCGTACCCAGCACACAGAAAGCGAACGTGGCCGTGAGCACCGCAGGATTCGGCCCGCTCACCCAAACCAAATCGATTGGCATCATCGCCCCGAGCGATGCAATGAGTAGATCGGAGGACCAGACCGCAAGCATGAGTCCGAAGACGCCGCCGATCAGCGCCAGCACGATGCCTTCGGTGAGAAGTTGACGAACGATCCGCGAACGGCGAGCGCCAAGCGCGAGGCGCAGCGCAATTTCCTTGCGCCGGGCCGTGCCGCGCGCCAGCAGCATGTTCGCGAGGTTGAGACAAGCGACGAGCAGAACCACAGCGGCCATGCTCAAGAGCAGCGTGCCAAGCATGGAAACCTGGCTCTTTATTGGGTCCGGTTTCGAGCTGGTGGCCAGGCGCGAGAGCGGCGTGGTCATAAACGTCTGGTCCTTTTGCTCGACCGGAAACGCCTTCTCGAGATTCGCTGCCAATCCCTTCAGCGCCGGAGCGGCCGCGGCGGCAGTCATACCCGGTTTCAGTCGGCCCAGGATAAGCAGTCGATGGCCGGCTCGATCGCTTAAGGAGTATTGTGTCTCCGCTTGAAAATTATTGGCGACCTGATCGTAGACGCCGAGCGGGAGCCAGACCTCCGGCGAGAAAAGACCCGTTGTCCCAGTAAAGCCCTCCGGCATGATGCCGATGATCGTAAACGGACGGCCGTTGATCACTATGGAAGAGCCGAGCAAACCTGGGTCGCGTCCGCGTTTGTGCCAGTAACTGTGACTGACAATCGCCACGCGTGCGCTGCTCCCGGGAGTTTCCTCCTCGGGCAAAAAGGCGCGGCCGGACGCTGGCGCAACACCCATCACCGAAAAATAACTCGCGCTTACCAGATCAGCGAAGGCGCGGCGACTACCGCCGTCTTTCTCGCCCACACCAATCATGGCAAGATTGTGCGCAAGCACGCCGTCGAAGACGGTATTCTGCTCCCTGATGTCGCGGTACGTCGGGTACGAAAAGCCGCGGAAGACTTTTGGATCCTTTGCGTTCTGCGAGAAAAGCTGCACCATTTGCGCGGGACGGGCATAAGCGGGCGCCTGAAAGAGAAGCGCGTGGACGAGGCTGAAGACCGCGGTGTTAACGCCGATTCCGCAGGCCAGGGTGAGGATGGCAATCACGCTGAACCCGGGCGATTTGAGCAGAAGGCGAAAGGCGAAGCGGAGATCTTGGATCATATTAGTTACTCGGTGCGCAGTGCCTGGATTGGATCGACAAGTGTGGCGCGCCGGGCGGGAATTAAACAAGCGAGGAGAGCGGCAAATGCTAAAACCGTTGCAGTGGCTCCGAGCAACAGCGGGTTGTGCGGCGAAATTTGATAAAGTTGTGCAGTAAGCAGCCGGCCCACCGCGAATGTTGCGGCCAATCCGATCGCGAGCCCGATTAGAACCGGATTCATTCCCTGTTTCACGACCAAACGCAGGACATCCGTTGCCTGTGCGCCGAGTGCCATGCGTACACCAATCTCACCAGTGCGTTGCTCCACCGTGTATGCGACCGCGCCATAAATTCCGACAATCGCCAACACCAAGGCAATGGCAGCAAAAGCGCCAAGCAATGCCATGGTTAATCGCTCCTGGCCGAGCGATTGCGTGACGATTGCATCCAGAGTATTCGGCTGGAGTATGGGCAATCCGTTGTCCATCTTGTTCAACGCGGCGCGAACAATTCCGGCGGTTGCTTCTGGTTTCGTCGCGCTCCGGACCATGACAAACATGAACGGAACGCTGCGCTGCGACCAGGGACGGTAAAATTCTATTTCGTTCGCTTTGGCCAGTTGTTGCGAGCGCACATCACCGACCACGCCGACAACTTCGACGGGCAAACCGTTTCCATTGTCGGTGCCGAACAGGATCTGGCGGCCGAGTGGGTTTTCATTCGGGAAAAGTTTCCTGGCCGTCGAGTTGCTCAGGATCACGACCAACGTCTCATCAGTCCCATCTCGTTGCGTAAAGTCACGTCCGGAGAGCAGGGGAATTCCGAGCGTGCGGAAATAACCTGGCGAAACACTACGGGTGAGACCGAGCGGTCGCTGATTTACCGGCACGGGATTTCCTTCGACGCGAGCATAAGGCGATGCGGAACTGCTTCCGGACAGAGGCACATTGTCTCCAATGGCGGCGGCTTCGACGCCGGGTGCGGTTTGTATTTCGCTGACAAGACGTTCGGCAAAATGCACGCGCGGGGGAATGTCAGGATATCGTGCCGGGGGCAAGCCGATCGCGCCGGCCCACACTCGTTCGGAACGAAATCCGGCTTCCTGATGGCTAAGTCGAACAAAGCTTGAGACAAGCATGGCCGCTCCGGCAAGCAACACGACCGAGAGCCCGACTTGCGCCGCGACCAAGCCACGCCGGAAACGATGTTGACCGCGACTGCCGCTAACGGCACGCCCTCCATCCTTTAATCCGTCGACGAGATCGGAGCGCGAGCTTTGCCAGGCCGGATACAAACCCATGACGAGTCCAGTCAAGAGCGATAGCACCAAGGTGAAAAGCAGGACGGGCCAGTGCAAAGTTACGTTGCTTTCGAAAGGCAAGTTATCACCGGCCAATCGCGGAACGGCCGATATAGTCCAAAGCGCAAGGCAAAGACCGACCGCCCCCGCGATGATACTGACAAGCGTGCTTTCAAAAACGAACAAGCGAACGATGCCGCGCCGTTCCGCTCCCAAAGCCATGCGCAACGCGATCTCGCGCCGGCGGCCGGTGAAACGAACGAGCAATAAGTTTGCAACATTGCTGCAAGCGATCAGAAGAACTGCGCTGACTGCCGCCAACAACGTAATGAATGCGGGGCGCAAATTTCCGGTCACATCTTCGGCCGCGCCCACCAAGATCGATGCCCAGCTGTTGTCCGCAGTCTCCGGATGCTGTTCGCGATAGCTGCGTTCCAAAGCCGGCATGGCCGCCTGCGCCTGTGCGATCGTGACACCAGGTTTCAACCGTCCGATGCAACGCATGAAACTCACGCCGCGCATCAATCGTTCTTTCGAGACTCCTGGCAAATCGAAGGGCTTTACCGTGTAAACTTCCGAGTCACGACCAAACCATGAGATTGGGAGATTGGGCAATACGCCGATGATAGTGGTGGCAATGCCATTCAGGTTAATACTGCGGCCGAGCACCATCGGATCGGAGTCCAGCCGCTTGCGCCAAAAACTTTCCGTGACCAGCGCCACGTCGGCTTTCATCTCTTCCTGCGGGAGAAAATTTCGGCCGCGGATGGGATGCACCCCGAGCACATCGAAATAATTCGCCGTCACGTTTGCGCCGAGCACCTGCACCGGCTCGCCCATGCCCGTGAGAACAAAGCCAGTGCCCGCATCCGCCGCGATGCTGGAGAACACATTCTGTCCATCGCGATAATGCCAGAACTTCGGCACGGAAAACGGGAGCTGCTTCAAGTCGCGTTCTTTTGCCTCGCCATAAATGCGCATGATGTTCGAGGGCTCGTTAAATGGCAGCGAGCGGAGGAAGAGATCGTGAACGAGACTGAAGATCGCCGTGTTCACACCGATCCCGAGAGCGAGCGTGATTACGGCGAGCGAAGTGAACCCGGGAGATTTGCGGAGTTGGCGCAGAGCGAAACGGAGGTCGTTCATAGGCAATGAGGTTGAATGAAGATGTCGATCTTAGTGGTGAGAAAATTATCGCGCCGGATTGGTCGATCTAATCACGATGTTTCCGGCGCCCGTACGGAGCACCAACGCTTTGCCCCCGCCGTTGATCGTCCCCTGCAATCCTTCGCGACCGGCGCGTTTCGTGACCATCGGGAGCTCGCTCGTTACACTGCCCTCACTCGTCTCCGCGTTGACGTCGAGCCCGGCATCGGGCGGCACCGCGATCTCAATTCGTCCCGCGGATGTTTCCAATTTGATGTCGCCTGGCAACGGCGTGGGGACCATCGCCGAAATCGAGCCGCCCGAAGTTTCGCCGGTAACCTTGCCGCGCACATTTTCCAGATTGAGCGCGCCTCCGCTCGTTTCAACTTTTGTGTCGCCGCTAAAATTGCGCACCACAATCGAACCGCCCGAAGTTCGTGCGCTTAAACTGCCGCTGCCCGCCAGTGAATCGATCTTCCCGCCGTTTGTTTCAATATTGAGCGCGCCGTCGCAAGCCTCTAAGGAAATGTGGCCACCGCTCGTGCTGGCTCGCAACGGCCCGCGTAAGCGAGAGAACTTCAAATTGCCGCCGTTCGTCTCCGCTTTGCACGAACCGGAAAGTTCCGTGGCCGTGATTTCCCCGCCGCCGGTGGAAACTTCTGCGTCGATTTCCGCCGGTACGCGAATCGTGTAACGCGCCTGCATTGTGCAGTTGCCGCTCCAGCTCCAGTTCATGCCGCGATGTTCATGGCGCGCACGCACCGCCACGGTGTTTCCTTCTTTCACAATCGTCAGCGGAGTCGCTGTGAGATATTCTTTTTCCTTGGCCTCGTTCGAGCTGTCGATCTTGCGATAAACATTGACCGCGATCTTGTTGTCGGCGCCGCGCGACACATCGACGGTTCCGAAATCAACATCGACAATTAATTTCGCACCCGCCGCCATATCGAATTGTTCGTCGGCCCGTTGTTCGGAAAGGGCAAAGGCCGAGCAGGCGGCCGCCCACAACAAGAAAATGACGCGAATAATAATCACAAGGCCGCGATTCCCCTTTGCAAAGCACGTGCCACGGGAAAACGATTCGTATAACTGGCTCACAGAAAGCGGCTTATCTTTGGCGCGTCCTGTCGCGCCTTAAAAAAATGTCCCACGCGCGGGATAGCGCTGTCCCAGTTTTGGAATTGCCCACTTTGTAGTCGACCCGCTCTGCCTGCCACGCCGTAATCTTTGAAGGCGGGTCGGGGCGTGGAGCTATTGTCACTTTTTTCGGACGCGGCGATCCCACAGGCGCGGGACCGTGGCTACAATCAGCGCGATGACGGCGATTATTTTGTGACTGAGCCGAGCGGCAGCACAGTTTTGCCGAACAATTCGTTGAGCACCTGCGCGAGACCGGCGTAAATCGCAGAGAATCCGCAGAAGATCCCCTCATAACCGGTGAAATGTTTGAATCCGGCACCCGCTGCCGTGAAATCGCCGTAAGCGAGCAGGAAGAACAAAATGGTGAGCGTTGCGAAAACAATTTGCAGCGCACGGTTTAGCCGCAACGTGCCGATAAACATGACGGCGGTGAACAGTCCCCACATGGCGAGATACGCAGCCATGGCCGTGTCGTTGGAGGGGGCGCCCCATCCGAGTTTTGCGATGATAATCAAGGTCACGAGCGACAGCCAAAACAAGCCGTAGGAAATAAACGCGGTCGTGGCGAACGTGTTCCCTTTCTTCCATTCCATGATGCCGGCGATGATTTGCGCGGCGCCGCCATAGCAGAGGCCCATCGCTAGAATCATGCTGTTGAGCTCATAGAATCCCGCGTTGTGCAGATTGAGCAACACCGTGGTCATGCCAAAGCCGAGCAGCCCGAGCGGCGCGGGATTGCCGGTGATGTCCTTGATTTGAGTGATAGATCCGTTCATAGGCGTTCTGCGGAACGTTTGACCAAACGCGAGATTAACTGTCAATAGTAAGAGTGGTTCTAAATGAAACCATCTGTCATCCCAAACGGAGTGAGGGACCTCCCTTAAGAGGTAAAGATCACGCAATTTGTCGAGCGTAAACCATCAGCTTATGTGAGGTTCTTCGGTCGCCGCGGCGACCTCAGAATGACACGCGTAGTTCTCATTTGTGTTTTAAGTCTGTCTTGCGCACTGGCGAGTCTTCGTGCCCAAGTAATTGCCAGTCCAGTTCTAACGTCTCCGTCGCCCAGCCCGCCATCGCTCGAACAGCGCGTGGCCGATCTGGAAGCGTACGTGAACAATGCCGCGCGCGGCGCCGACGCCGCAAACGCGCACATTGCCTCCAACATTTCCGGCCCTGGACCCGGTCACAACGCCTGGATGATGACTTGTGCCGCGCTCGTCTTGTTCATGACCTTGCCCGGTCTCGCGCTTTTCTACGGAGGCCTGGTGCGCGCGAAAAACGTATTGTCGATCCTGGCGCAATGCCTCGGCATCGCCGGTCTCGTCGCCATCCTTTGGTGGGCCGTCGGCTATTCGCTTGTCTTCTCGCGCGGTTCGCCCTTTCTCGGCGGACTGAAGTTCGCCTTTCTCCGCGGAGTCAACTCGCAACCGAACCCCGATTACTCCTATTGGGTCTCGCAGAACGTCTTCGCCATGTTTCAACTTATGTTCGCCATCATCACGCCGGCCTTGATCATCGGCGCGGTCGCGGAGCGAATCAGATTCACGGCCGTCATGGTCTTCGTCGCCATCTGGATGTTCGCCGTTTATTTTCCAATCGCGCACATGGTCTGGGGGATCGACGGCTGGATGAACGGTCTTTGGAATCCGGCCGCCAAAATTACGGCGATCGATTTCGCCGGCGGCACTGTTGTCCACATGTCGTCAGGTTGGTCGGCGCTCGTGCTTTGCATTTTGCTTGGACACCGTCTCGGGTTTCGCAAAGAAATCATGGCGCCCCACAGCATGGTGCTGTGCATGGTCGGCACCGGAATGCTCTGGGTCGGTTGGTACGGATTTAACGCCGGCAGCGCACTCGGCGCGGATGGGATCGCGGCGAATGCGTTCACCACCACGACGCTCGCCACCGCCGTCGCGTCATTCACCTGGGCAATGATCGAGTATATGATGCGCGGCAAATCGAGCGTCCTCGGATTTTGTTCCGGCGCGGTCGCTGGACTCGTCGTGATCACGCCCGCATGCGGCTATGTCGATCCAACCGGTGCGATTATCATCGGCGTGGCGGCGGGCAGTGCTTCATTTTTCGCCTGCACGAAATTGAAATCCTGGTTCCATTACGATGACGCGCTCGACACATTCGGCGTGCACGCCGTCGGCGGAACGCTGGGCGCATTTCTTACCGGCGTCTTCGCGACTTCGAGTGTGAATCCGAACCTGACCAAACTCGCTGGTCACATTTTGTGGTTCGGACAATTGAAAGCGATTGCGATTACAATCCTGATCGCGGTTGTCGGAACGGCCATCATCGGCAGTTTGGTCAAAGCGACGATCGGGTTGCGCATCGCGCCGGAGGTTGAGCGACAGGGACTCGACATCAACGAGCACGGCGAAGAAGGCTACATGGTTTCGGGGTGAAAATACCTCGCACAAAGGCCGCAAAGGTCACAATGGACTCGAAGTTATGAAGAAAATGTCGAATCTAAACGTTGTCATCTTTGTGTCCGTTGTGCGAGAAATTCCGTGACTAGCTTGGCGCTCTCAAGACACAACGATCAACTTCTACAATGCCGGCGGAGGGGCTCGAACCCACACGATCTTGCGATCACTGGATTTTGAGTCCAGCGCGTCTGCCAGTTCCGCCACGCCGGCGGCGGGAAAGTCCGAAAATACGGGTTCATGCAAACGTTGCAAGCAGCATGAAGATAGTAACGAGTGGCGAGATCAATCGAGAATCATGGGCGAGAGTTGTGGCGGTGCTTGTATCAAGCACCGAACTAAAAGATATGCGCTTGGCACAAGCGCCTCTACAACGAGCTCAGCTCCAGCGGCTGCAGACTTCGCGGCGGTCCGAACACTTCGCGCAGAATAATTGCGCTGCGCAACCCGGACGGCGAACGCAGCAATGCGGCGATGTTTGTCTCGCTGCGCGCTGGCTCCGTTCTCGGCTCAGTGGCGATCGCGTATGCTTCCGCCGGCGATTTGATGGGAGGCGCCGGCTCAGACGGTGTCATTCGTTGGCGAACGTCGAACGTGGTCTCTGAAACTCTCGGTTTGAATGTTTTCTTCCGCTGAAGCCGCTGCGCGACCGGCTCGGACTGCGTTGTCTCTTCCGGTAAATCAGGCGGCCTCGTCGTTAGCGGCGGAAGCGGAGAGCCAAATGGTCCAACGTGCGGAAGCACAATCGGTTTTTGATACGTTGGTTTTCGCGAAACCGGTGGCGGCGGTCGTGAGCCGGCCGGTTGACCGAGCGCTTCGAGAAATTTACGAATTCGTTCTTCGTCCGATTCAACCGGCGCACCCGGCACGGTCCGCGCCGGACTGGCACTCCGAGCCGGACCGGCAGTTGGCGGAGGAGATGTCGATCTTTCGTCCGTTTCGTCGGAGCCTTTGCTTGCTTTACTGGCTACGCTCGCCAGCCAGCGAAACAACATCGCGACCGCGATGAGCAAAATAAAAAGCCAGTTATCGAGATGGAAGGCCGCAATCATTGGATCGTTAAAGGGTTGAAGCGTTGAAGAGTTGAAGCGGCGGAAGGCGAACGGGATTTAACGCTTAAACGCTTCATCGCTTTAACGACTTACGTCGCTTCCCGCGGTTTGTCCGTGCCCGCGATCGATTCGCGCATCGATGTGTCGGCCTGCACATTTTTCATACGGTAATAATCCATGATGCCGAGGTGACCGGAACGGAAGGCTTCCGCCATGGCCTGCGGCACTTGCGCCTCGGCTTCGACAACTTTCGCGCGCATTTCCTGCGTCTTGGCGCGCATCTCCTGCTCGACCGCCACGGCGGCGGCGCGGCGTACTTCGGCCTTCGCCTGGGCGATGCGCTTGTCTGCATCCGCTTGTTCGCTCTGTAATTTCGCCCCGATGTTGTCGCCGACGTCGACATCGGCAATGTCGATCGAGAGAATTTCAAACGCGGTGTTGCTGTCGAGGCCTTTGGCCAGCACCGCTTTCGAAATGCGATCCGGATTTTCCAGCACGTCCTTGTAAGAATCGGCCGAACCGATCGCGCTCACAATGCCTTCGCCCACGCGCGCGATGATTGTTTCCTCGGTCGCGCCGCCGACAAATCGATCGAGATGCGAGCGCACCGTCACGCGCGCTTTCACTTTCGCGCCAATCCCATCCTTGGCCACCCCGTCGATTGTAACTCGGCCCATCGACGGATTGGGCACGTCGATGACTTTCGGATTAATACTTGTGCGAACGGCTTCGAGCACAGTCTTGCCCGTTCCTTTCGTGGCCAGATCGATCGCGCAGGCGCGGTTGAAATCGAGCGAAATGCCGGCTTTGTCCGCCGCGATCAATGCCAGAATCACCTGAGAGACATCGCCGCCCGCGAGGTAATGCGCCTCGAGCGGATCGCTCGGAATGTCGATCCCTGCTTTGACTGCTGTGATGCGATTGTCGACGATCAATCCAACCGGTACCTTTCGTAGACTCATTCCGATCATCTTCCCTATGCTAACCGGCGCATTTGCGACACGAGCCCTTAGCCAAGTTGTGAAGAACTTGAAAAAGATGATCACCAAAACAAAAAGAAAAACCGCGACTGCGGCGTAAACGACTAAATAGATCGCATCCATATGTGAGTGAAACCTAGCGTTGCCGCGGCATTCAAGGAAGGGCGATTTCTAAAAACGCCCCGGCGACTCGTCGTTGCACGCGTCGGACGAAGCACTAGACAGGATTCGCGGGATTTCTTGTTCCGAAATCCAATTCAATCTTGTTAATCCTGTCTTCTGTCTAAGACGCCAACCAAATTGTTCATTGCAATCGCCGCAAGACGGAATACGCATTGCGCGTTGTGGAGAAATCTTTGACCAGGGTCGCAGTGATCGGCGCGTCCGGTTACGCCGGTGAAGAACTCGTGCGCCTCTTGCTCGCGCACCCGCATGTCGATCTTGTTGCGGTCACGTCGCGCCAGTTTGCCGGCAAATCGCTTGCTCAGGTCTTTCCGCGGTTTTCGCATCATGAGAAAGCCAAAGCCCTGCAATTTATCGAGGCCGATCCGAAAAAGCTCGCGCGCGAAGCACAGATTATTTTTCTGGCCTTGCCGCACGGACTCGCCTCCGAATTTGCCAAACCGCTTGTCGATCTTGGCGCGCGCGTCATCGACCTGAGCGCGGACTTCCGGATTCGCGACACAAAAGTTTACAAGGAATTTTACAGCAGCGATCATCCCGCGCCGGATTTGTTGAAGAAGGCGGTCTACGGATTGCCGGAGATTTACCGAGAGAAAATCCGCGATGCGCAATTGGTCGCGTCGCCTGGCTGTTATCCGACGAGCATTTTGATTCCGCTGCGGCCCCTGATTCGACGCAAGGCGATCGATCGTCATCGGATTCTCGTGACGAGTTTGAGCGGCGTGACCGGGGCGGGACGGAAAGCCGAAGCCGATTATCTGTTCGCCGAATGCAACGAAAGCGTGCGCCCCTACAGCGTGCCGAAACATCGACATCTCGGCGAGATTGAACAGGAGTTGTCGCTCCTCGCCGGCGAAACGATTTCAATCCAATTCACGCCGCATCTGGTGCCGGTCAATCGCGGAATTCTCACCACGACCTACACCGAGCTTGGCGGAAACGTGGTTGAGATGGATCCGACGCTGATGTTCGAAGGCGCCTACGGTCAGGAACCGTTTGTGCGATTGCTCGGCAGCGACCGGTTGCCCGACACGAAAAATGTTGTCGGCACAAATTTTATCGACATCGCCTGGAAGATCGACACGCGCACGAACCGACTCATCGTCATGAGCGCGATCGATAACCTGACCAAAGGCACGAGTGGTCAGGCGGTGCAATGTTTCAATTTGATGTGCGGTCATCCCGAAACCGCGGGATTATTTTGAGCGTGCCCCGGACTGTCCGCGCAAACGCAACCGGCGAATTCGCCCACGCATTCGACGCATGAGACCATCGCAACAATTCAAAACAATTTCGGGCTCGATTTGCGCGCCGCGCGGATTCGAATGCGCGGCCGTATTTTGCGATATCAAGCGCATCGGCACGGGCAAAGGCTCGGAGAAAGGACACAAACGCGATCTCGCATTGATTGTCTCCGATGTTCCGGCGGCGGTCGCGGGAATGTTCACGAGCAATCAGGTTTGCGCGGCGCCGGTGAAGCTCAGATATTCCGGCAGGGCAGACATGTCGATCGCGCCCGTGCCGGGGTCTTGTGCGTAGGCCAGCACGCCAGTCGACGACGCGAGCACATTCGCCGACGCCAGGGCGGCTCCTCGGGCCAGCGCTGTCTCCGGCTCCTCCGGCGCGTTCACAGTAAGCGACGTCGCCTCTTCCAAATGCGGCTTGATCGGCGCGATGTTGACACCGCAGCCGATCACAAACACGCGAGCCGGAGTGACCGTTCCCGCGGCGGTGGTGAGCATCGGAAAAATGCGAGGCAGCGAGTCGGCGGCCAACAATACTGACTTATACCC
>Ga0208984_1000042_pt1 | contig 14814 bp, 12 predicted proteins | sample MedBloCAOM3_M3_FD_187851 | JGI IMG/M metagenome (GOLD analysis project Ga0208984, IMG submission 187851) | Forest soil microbial communities from El Dorado National Forest, California, USA - Mediterranean Blodgett CA OM3_M3 (SPAdes) (version 2) | ecosystem: Environmental > Terrestrial > Soil >... | reverse complement strand
CGGCCGAGCCGTCATTGATCCGCGAGCGGGTGCAGAACCGCGTCGCCATCCAAGGCAATCTCGATCCGCTGGCGCTGATCGCCGGCGGCGCCGCGCTCGATCAGGCGATCGACGACGTGCTTGCGAATTACGCCGGCGGTCGACTGATCTTCAATCTCGGTCACGGCATCCAGCCGGAAACCCCGATCGCGCATGTCGAGCAAATGCTAAAGCGGGTACGGGCGTATAAGGGGTGAGGCTTGCAGCAGTCATACCCGCGAAAGCGGGTATCCAGTAATCACCGGCCTGCTTAGGATTCAAAACGCCACGGAATACTGGATCATCCGCTTTCGCGGATGATGACGGCTTCATTTGCGGAAAGCCGTATTTGCGGAAAGACGGCGTCGCCCCTCACCTCGGCCGGCTGCGTTCAATGATCTCGGCCGCGCCCTTGGCGAGCAGTTCAAGCCCGACCGCACGGCCGAGTTCGCGCGGGCGGTTCGCTGGCCCGGAGCGCGAGGCCTGGATGAACAGGCCGCCCGCTTCATCCAGCACCGACGCGGTCAGCGACATCTGCGTGCCCTGAACGGTTGAAAATCCCGCGATCGGCGAATTGCAATGGCCGTTGAGGACCCAAAGCACCTCGCGCTCGGCGTCGGCGCTTCGGTGCGAGGCGAGGTCGTCGATCATCCAGAGGATGCGCCGCGTCTGCCAATCGTTGATAGCGCATTCCACCGCGACAATCCCCTGCCCCACCGCGGGCAGCATTTCCTCAATCGAAAATTCATAGGCAATACGACTGGCCAGGCCGACGCGCTCCAGCCCTGAGCGCGCCATGATCAGCGCATCCGCCGGCCCCACCTCGCCTCCGTCGGGAAGCCGTTGCATTTCAGTATTGTCGAGCTTGCGGACGCGGGTATCGGCGGCGCCGCGATAATGGATCACCTCGACTTCCGGAAATAGCCGACGCGCATAGGCCGCGCGCCTGACGGCATTGGTGCCGATCTTGAAACCCCTGCCCCGCGACCGCCTGAGATCGTCGATTGAAACTCCACTGCGCAGCACCAGAACATCGCCGGGCGGATCGCGCGCCAGGGTCGCGCCGATCACGAGCCCCGGCGTATCTTCATTGCCCGGCATGTCCTTCAGCGAATGCATCGCCGCGTGCAATTCGCCCGAAATGATTGCCTTGCGGATTTCGGCAACGAATGCGCCGCCCTTGCCTCCATGTTGCAACAGCTTGCTGGTCTGATCAGAATCGCCCGTGGTTTCGAACTTGACGATCTCGACATCAATATCGGGCGCGACCGCGTTCAGGCGGCGGGCAATTTCCTCGGTCTGGGCCAGCGCCATAACGCTCTTGCGCGTGCCGATCCGTATTCGACTTGCCACCACTCACACCCCATTAGAGGCCGTGCAATAATCACGGCTAGTTTCAGGCCGGAAGATATCGTCCCGGAGCCTTCTCTAGACCCGAATTTGGTTTTCCGAAAACTAATTTAACGGTGCGGGAGATTTTTGGCCTTACGTTATGCCGAGAGGCCCGCCATCATGCGGGTCTATGGTAGCCGCGGCGCGCCCGCGCGATACAAGAGCGCGTTCTGACTTTGACTGAGCGCGATTTATTTTAATTGCGCTGGAGAGCAAGCGCATGTCCAGCGCTGCCGTATTAGCGCGCATCCAGCGAAATCATCTCCGAGGCTTTTTCAGCGATCATGATGACCGCCGCGTTGGTATTGCCCGACACAAGATCCGGCATGACCGAGGCGTCAACATCCGATCACGCGCTGCGCCGGAGCAGCCGGAGTAGTTCTTGGCTAAATCCCCAAAATCCAAACCGCAACGATGGTCCCGAGCACGGCCAAGCCGGAAATCGTCCAGCCCGTCACGTAAACCGCACCATCCGTTTCCGGCCTGTCCACCATGGTATCGTGCCAGTGGGTCATGACAGCCTCCTGGAGCCTGCCTCTGGTAGCTAGGTCTCCGCCAGAGGCTCAAGGTTCAAACATGCTCCAGTAATTAACCGCGGCGGTGGCTGCGGGTTCCACTCGCCCGGCACCCCACCCGAACGCAACATCGTCCGGGTCTTGCCGCCGCGCCGGCGTCCAGCCTCACGCGATCCGCAAGTTGGGATTCGGCGAAATCTCGGACATCGCAGGTGAGCCTCCGGAGCTACTCGGCTCCGCGAACCCTGCCTGCACGAGTTCCTCGCCCTTGCGCCGAAGATGCGTCCGCAGAATATGTGCAAGTCCGCTGGCATCGCGTCGCTGCAGCGCGTTCAGCATCCCTTCGTGTTCCCTCACCGCCAACGCCCAATGCTCAGAGGACATCGGCGTGATGAATCGCGCGCGGCGAATGCGCGCCGCCACCGATTCATAAAATCCGGCGAGGACCGCATTGTCGGCGGCTCGCACAATAGTTTCATGGATCAATCGATTACAGCGGTAGTACGACAAGAGGTCGCGCGCGCGATAATGTTCGACCATATTGGCTTGCAACACCGCGATTTCGTGCAGCTGCTCGTCCGAAATGCGTGGGCAGGCCAATTCGCCAGCCGTTGCCTCGAGTGCCTCGCAGACTTCAAATAGTTCCTTGACGTCCTTCTGCGTAAGTTTCGCGGCGCGCGATCCGCGGTTGGGCAACAACACTACAAGCCCTTCGGCGGCCAAGACCTTGAGGGCCTCGCGCAGCGGAGTGCGTGATATGCGCAGCGAAGCGCACAATTCGCGCTCGGGAATTCGCGCGCCTGGCGGAATTTCGCCTTCCGTCAGTAAGTGCCTGAGACGGGACACCACTTCATCGTGCATCATGGCGACCTTCCCTCCGGGCAGTGCAGCGTCCATGCATTTTGAATGCAAAATGTCCGCATGAAGGCCGTATTCTACAAAATTCTGTTGCAGAAGCCAGTTTTTGCATTCAAAATTCGAATGATCGCAACAACCACTAGCAATATCGCGGGAGAAACAATGGGCCCTCTGACCGGATTGAAAGTTGTCGATCTCACGCACGTCATGGCAGGCCCGACCTGTACGCTGATGCTCGCAGACATGGGCGCCGAGGTGATTAAAATCGAGAAAATCCCGGCAGGCGACGACACCCGCTACATGGTTCCTCCCAAAATCGGCGACGAGGCGGCATCGTTCCTGATGATGAACCGCAACAAGAAGGGCATTGCTCTGGACTTGAAGACGCCGGGCGGCGCAAAAGTTCTGCGGCGCCTGATCGGGAAGGCGGATGTGCTGGTGGAGAATTTTGGCCCCGGCGTCATGGATCGGCTCGGTTTCGGTTACGAGGAAACAAGCAAGGCCAATCCCGCGCTGATTTACTGTTCGCTGTCCGGCTTTGGACGTACCGGCCCTTACAAGCATCGCCGCGGCTTCGATCTCGTGGCGCAGGCCATGAGCGGGATCATGAGCTTTACCGGCGAAAGGCCCGACGGACCGCCGGTAAAATGCGGCGCGCCGCTGTCCGATATCACGGCCGGCATTCTCGCAGCCATGGGCATTCTCGCAGCCTACACGCACCGCCTGAAAACCGGCCATGGCCAACGGGTCGAAACCTCCTTGTTCGAGGCCGCGCTTGTTCAGACCTATTGGCAGGCCGCCATTGCGCTCGCAACCGGCGTGGCGCCGAAAGCAATGGGCTCGGCCCACCCGCTCAATGCCCCCTATCAGGCTTTCGAGAGCTCCGATAAGTGGATCGTGGTTGGTGGCGCCAATCAAAAGCACTGGCTGCGCACCCTCGAAGTTTTGGGCGCGCCGGAACTCGCGCGCGATCCTCGCTTCGCGACCGGCGCCGACCGGATGGCTCATCTGAAGGAATTGGAAACCTTGCTGAGTGCGCGCTTTCGAACCCAGCCCGCCGCATACTGGCTGAGCGCGCTTGAGGAAGCCGGGGTACCCTGCGGGCCCGTCAACAATATGCTCCAGGCACTCGCCGATCCGCAAACGATTGCGCGCGAAATGGTGGTCGAGGTCGAGCATTCGACCCTTGGCAAGGTCAAAACGGTTGGATTGCCGATCAAATTCTCGCAGACGCCCGGCAAGGTACGGTCAGGCGCCCCGCTCTACGCCGAGCATACCAGCGCGATTTTGAGCGCATACGGTTTTGGTGCTGATGAAATTGCAGCGCTCCAGAAAGAGGGCGCTGTGGCCGTGGCAAGCGTCGTGCGGGACGAGGTCAGCTAACGCAAAAACGAAGAACAAAAACAAACTCGATGAAAATAAATCAATGGGAGGACTCGATGTCTGTAAAGCCGAAATTCTCTGCGATCGCCTTCGGTCTCGCAATTTTCCTGCCGGGAGCGGCAAATGCCGCGTGGCAGCCGGTCAAACCGATCGAATTCATTGCGACGGCAGGACCCGGAGGCGGCACGGATAATTTCGCGCGCGCGGTCCAGAGCATCATCACCAAACACAAATTGGTCGAGCAGCCAATCGTCGTAACCAACAAGGGCGGGGGCAGCGGCGCCGAAGGCTATACTTACACCAAGGCCATGGCGGGCGATCCCTACAAAATAGTGTTCGGGACGTCGAACGCATGGACCCAACCGATGGTGTCGAAGGTGGCTTATAACTACACCGACCTGACCCCCATTGCCGCCATGGTACAGGACGAGTTTCTGCTTTGGGTAAAGCAGGATGCGCCCTACCAAAACGTGCTGGACTACCTCAAAGCCGTTGCTGCGAAGCCACCGGGCGATTTCAAGATGGGTGGCGCGCAATCAAAGGACACCGATGAAACCCTTACCCGCATCATCGACAAGACAGCGAAGGTGAAGTTCACATACATTCCCTTCAAAAGCGGCGCCGAAGCTGCTGTGCAATTGGCCGGTGGCCATATCGATTCCCACGTCAACAATCCCAGCGAAAGCATTGGGCAGTGGAAGGGCAGCACCCAGCGCCCGCTTTGCGCGTTCAGCCCGCAGCGTCTTCCGGACGGCCCGAAGGTTACGCAAACGCAAAACTGGCACGATATCCCGACTTGCGTTGAATCCGGCCTGAACATTCCGCAATTCCAGCAGCCTCGCACGGTCTGGCTGCCGGGCAAGGTTACTGCGGAACAAGCCGCGTTTTATGTCGATCTGATGAAGAAAGTTCAGAGCACGCCGGAATGGAAGGAATACATCGAGCGGACCTCGCAAACCGATACTTTCCTTACCGGCGAGGCGTTCAACAAGTTCATCAAGGAGGACATCGAGCGGACCCACAAGATTGCCGCCGATGAAGGTTGGCTCGTCTCCAACTAAAGCATTTTTCAACTCGGCGGCTTCATCCTTCGAGACGCATCGCGGAGCCTGTCATCGGGCGCGCATTCGCGCGACCCGTTGGCGATGCTCCTCAGGATGAGGTCGTCTAAATCCTCATGGTGAGGAGCGCGGCAACGCCGCGCGTCTCGAACCATAAGACTGTTGGATACGTGATTATGATTCGACTGAACTGAAAAGCCTTGGATGCAGATGATGGTCTCGCGACGCAGCCTGGAAACGGCGACGGCACTCCTCACCGGCGCGTTCGGCGCGGCTGTTGTGATCTCCAGCTATGGCAACGGCATTGGCTGGTCCGCCGCCGGGGTCGATTCCGGCACCTTTCCGTTCATCGTCGGCCTCATCATTTTGAGCGGCAGTATGTTCAATCTTGTGCAGGGATGGCTGCAGGCACGCGACATCGTGCTGCGGCCGAGCGAGCTCAAGCGGCTTGGACTACTCTTTATCCCGGCCGCCGTTTATGTCGGTGTCATTCCCTTGGCAGGAATGTATCTCGCCTCGATTGGCTATGTGTTCGGAGCGCTCGCCTGGCACAAGCGAGGCTCGTTCGTCTTCTCCGGTGTCGCTGCGATCAGCACCGCGTTGGCGCTCTACCTGATCTTTGAGCGCACGTTCCAGATCTCGTTGCCGCGCGGCGTGCTCGGCGACTTCATTGGTTTCTGAGGGGGTTTCGTTGGAAAATCTCGAAGCTCTCCTCCACGGTTTCACCATCGCGCTATCCGGCAATCATATTTTTCTGATGTTGATCGGCGTGCTGCTCGGCATTCTGGTCGGCGTTTTGCCCGGCCTTGGGGCGCCCAATGGCGTGTCGCTGCTGTTGCCACTTACTTTCGGCATGCAACCGGTGTCGGCAATCATCCTGCTCTCGTGCATGTATTGGGGTGCATTGTTTGGCGGCTCGGTAACTTCCATTCTCTTCAACATTCCCGGCGAACCCTCGTCCGTCGCGACCACATTCGACGGCTATCCAATGGCGCGCGACGGCAAGCCGACCACGGCCTTGGCGACGGCGTTCGGCTCCGCGGCCTTTGGCGCGCTCGCCGGTGTCGTTCTCATTACCCTGTCGGCTTCGTGGGTCGCGAAGGTGGCATTGGCTTTTGGGCCGCCTGAATATTTCGCTGTGTACTTTCTTGCGTTTGCAAGCTTCGTTGGCATGGGCGGCTCACCTCCAATCAAGACGCTGGTGTCGCTTGCGATCGGATTTGCGCTTGCCGCGGTGGGGATCGACACGGTCTCCGGCAGCGTGCGGCTCACCATGGGCATCGATGAACTGGTGAAGGGCGTCAGCTTCGTTGTCGCGGTCATGGGCCTGTTCGGTATCGGCGAGTTGCTGATCGCGGTGGAAGACGAGTTTCACATCAAGGCAATCTCCTCCAAGGTAGAGTGGCGTGAAGTTTTCCGCACCCTCGTTCATCTTCCGCGATATGGCTGGGTGCTATTGCGCAGCGCCGCCATCGGTTGCTGGATGGGTATTACTCCCGGTGGCCCTACCGCAGCATCTTTCATGAGCTATGGCATCGCCAAACGTTTTTCATCTCGGCGCGCGAATTTTGGCAAAGGAGAGCCGGAAGGCATCATCGCTCCGGAAACCGCTGACCATGCCGCAGGCACCAGCGCTCTCCTGCCCATGCTATCGCTCGGCATTCCCGGGTCGGCCACCGCTGCTGTCATGATGGGCGGCCTGATGATCTGGGGACTTAATCCTGGACCCATGCTGTTCATCGAGCAAAAGGACTTTGTCTGGGGTTTGATCGCTTCGATGTACCTCGGCAACGTCGTCGCGGTGATTCTGGTGCTGCTCACCGTGCCGATCTTCGCGGCGTTGATGCGAGTGCCGTTCTTCATCATCGCGCCGCTGATCGTCATCATCTGCACAGTCGGCGCCTATTCGGTTTCCAATTCCTATCTCGACGTCGTGCTGATGATGGGATTCGGCATATTGGGATATCTGTTCAAGAAACTGCATTATCCTTTGGCGCCGCTGGTGCTCGCTACCGTGATTGGCGACAAGGCAGAAGATGCATTCCGCCAATCCATGCTGATGTCGAAAGGCTCGCTTGGGATATTTTTCAGCAATGCGCTGGTGACAACGCTGGTCTTCCTTGGCGTCGCCCTGCTTGTGCTGCCAATAATCTGGCAGGCACTTGGGAAAATGATGACGCGATCGCCGCTAAGATCATGATGATCGCACGCGACAAATGACAGCTGTGGCCGCCGCCATCGGTTCGCGATCATTCCGACTTGCAGCTCGCGATGTTCATCCGGCAAAACATGCTGGAAGTCGTTGCTTGAGATCGCTTAAATACGGCACAGCCCAATTACGAGTCGGTGATCGCTGATAGGCAATTAGTATATCTATCGATCCGGACACTCGTCGCAGTCGCGCAATATCGGGAGTGCTCGCCCGCTTACTTCAATTTGCTGCAGGCAAAAGCTTGCCTAAATTTAATTTCGGAGCAGCGCCACAATCTCGACCCATGTTCGATACCATCTGTTGATCAAAAGTGATCGGGATGGAAACGATGAAGAAGAAATTTGCCGTCGTGGCCAGCGTCTGCGTACTCGCCGGCGGCGGATATTTTGCCGCCAGCAAATGGGCTATTCGACATGAGACGCTAAATCTTTTTGACGCCGCACGACAGCGGCCCGTCGCCGTGGATCTTGCTGTGCGTCGAGATTACGAGAGGAAGGCGAATGACGGTTACTGGAAGCTTCCGGTCGCCGTCATCAGCAACGGCAATACCGTCAAGAACACCGAGTATTCATTCCTGGCCAATGTCCTCGCGGCAAGGGGCTATCTGGTTGCCAGCATTCAGCAGGACCTTCCGACCGATCCGCCATTGATGACCAACGTCGGATTGCCTTACGTCGGCCGGCAGGGGGTCTATGAACGAGGTGAAGCCAATATTCTGTTCGTGCTTGGGCAACTGAAAAACTTGCAGCCGAATGCTGACTACGGTCACCTGACACTTGTGGGACATTCGAATGGCGGAGACATTTCCATGTTCTGCGCCAAACGCCATCCAGAAATGGTATCGAAGGTTATCACGCTCGATAATTTGCGCGTTCCGTTCGTACTCGACGACAAGCTGAAGATCCTGTCGTTCCGATCAAAAGACCCTAATTTCAAAACCGATCCCGGCGTGCTGCCGACCGCGCAGCAGGCCAAGGCGGACGGTATCAATATCGTCAACACAAAATTTCAGCATACCGATATGAGCGACCGCGGCCCCGATTCCGCAAAAGAGACGATTCAAGTTACCCTCGACCATTTTCTGAGCGATAGCGCCACCAGCGAATTGGCGCCGGCGAATACCGACAAGCCGATCGTTACCAAACTCGACCTAACACCTCCTTATCCCTAGAGCCCGCCTCCCAAGGCAGGCCGATGCAAGGCAGGCCGATGGCATTCTGTGTGTGCCGAAAGGCCTCCGAAAGATACTGAACCAGATTGCCGATGTGAAGCGAGTACGCTTCGGCATGCATTTCGACCATAGGCCCCATACGCGCCCGGCTTGGCCGGCTGCACTCTAACTAAGCCCTGGTTTTGCCGCTCCCGCCTTTCTCGCTGGCGCGGCGCAAGGCTTCGGCGAGTGCCCCGCCGCCGGACTGCTGTTGCGGCTTGCGCGGCGCAGATGTTGATTTCGACGCGCGGGAATTGTCGCGTGACATGCCTTGCGCCGGACGCTCGGTCCTGCCACCGGGTTCGTCATCGAGACGCAGCGTCAGCGCGATGCGCTTGCGGGCGACATCGACTTCCAGCACCTTCACCTTGACGATGTCGCCCGACTTTACCACCTCGCGCGGATCCTTGATGAAGGACTTCGACATCGCCGAGATGTGCACCAGCCCATCCTGATGCACGCCGATATCGACGAAGGCGCCGAACGCCGCGACGTTGGTTACAGTGCCTTCGAGGATCATGCCGCGTTTGAGATCCTTCAGCGTCTCGACACCCTCTTTGAACACCGCGGCCTTAAAGCCCGGGCGCGGATCGCGGCCGGGCTTTTCCAGCTCGCGCAGAATGTCGGTCACGGTCGGCAGACCAAAGGTGTCATCGACGAAGTTTTGCGGCTTGACCTGGCCCAGGATCTCCGCGCTGCCGATTAGCGCCTTGATGTCGCTCTTGGTCGCCGCAAGAATCCGTCGAACCACCGGATAGGACTCCGGATGAACGCCGGAAGCGTCGAGCGGATCGTCGCCATCGGTGATGCGCAGGAAGCCGGCGCATTGTTCAAACGCCTTCGGTCCGAGCCGCGGCACATCTTTCAGCGCCTTGCGTGACTTGAACGGGCCGTTGGCGTCGCGGTGCTGGACGATACTCTGCGCCAGCCCGGAACCGATCCCCGACACTCGCGCCAGAAGCGGCGCGGAAGCAGTATTGGCGTCGACACCGACAGCATTCACGCAGTCCTCGACGACCGCATCGAGCGAGCGTGCAAGTTTGCTCTCGCCGAGGTCATGTTGATACTGCCCGACCCCAATCGCCTTCGGGTCAATCTTGACCAACTCAGCCAACGGATCCTGCAGCCGTCGCGCGATCGATACCGCGCCGCGCAGGGTGACGTCCAGATCCGGCAATTCGTCGGAAGCAAAGGCCGACGCTGAATAGACCGAGGCACCGGCTTCCGACACCACGATCTTCGACATCTTCAGTTCCGGCAACAGTTTCACCAGATCGGTCGCGAGCTTGTCGGTCTCGCGCGACGCGGTGCCGTTACCGATCGCGATCAGGTCGACACGATGGTGGAACGCGAGCTTGCTCAGCACCGCCAATGCTTCGTCCCAGCGCCGCGCCGGCTCGTGCGGATAGATCGTGGTGGTGGCGACCACCTTGCCGGTCGTATCGACGATAGCGACCTTGACGCCGGAGCGGAAACCCGGATCGAGCCCCATGGTGACGCGCGCGCCAGCCGGCGCTGCCAGCAGCAGGTCGCGCAGATTCGACGCGAACACGCGTATAGCTTCCTGCTCGGCCGCGGTCCACAACCGCATCCGCAAGTCGATGTTGAGGTGGACCTGGATCTTGGTGCGCCAGGCCCATCGCACGGTCTCGGTCAGCCAGCGGTCGCCCGGCCGGCCGCGTTCGGCGATCGCGAAGCGCTGCATGATCTTTAGTTCATACGAACTGACGGCGGCTGGCGTCGCGCTCGGCGGGTCGGGCAGCATCTGCAGGTCGAGGATCTCTTCCTTTTCGCCGCGGAACATGGCGAGGATGCGGTGCGATGGCAGTTTGGTGAGGGGCTCGCTGAAATCGAAATAATCCTTGAACTTCTCGCCCTCGGTTTTCTTGCCGGTGCGCACCGTGGAGGTCATCAGGCCGTTTGACCACATCTGTTCGCGCAGCGCGCCGATCAGGTCGGCGTCTTCGGCGAAGCGTTCGACCAGAATGGCGCGCGCGCCATCGAGCGCGGCCGCGGCATCGGCCACCTGCCTGTCGACATTGATGAACGGTGCGGCCACGGCCTGCGGATCGTTCTCCGGCTGCGTCAGCAACGAGTCGGCAAGCGGCTCCAGCCCCGCCTCCTTGGCGATCTCGGCCTTGGTGCGGCGCTTCGGCTTGAACGGAAGATAGATGTCTTCGAGACGACCCTTGCTGTCGGCCGCCAGAATTGCCGCTTCCAGTGCGGCATCCAGCTTGCCCTGCTCGCGGACGGAACTGAGAATCGCGATGCGACGTTCTTCGAGTTCGCGCAGGTAATTCAGACGCTCCTCCAGCTTGCGCAGTTGCACATCGTCGAGCGCGCCGGTGATCTCCTTGCGGTAACGCGCAACGAACGGAACGGTGGCGCCGCCGTCGAGCAGCGCCACCGTCGCCTCGACCTGTTGCTCGCGGACGCCGAGTTCTTCGGCAATCTGTCGATAGATGCTTGGCACGTGCTATCTTTCTGAAGCCGCCGCGGCGGATGAATCGCCAGCCGCGGGAGGACGCTTATGGACCATCGCCGATTGCTTCATCAACCCGCAGCACGAAACAAATTGATCTGTGGATGGATGTTGTTCGTATCGAGGCCATGCAGTTTTGTCCAGGATAGTTCGCATGCGTCATGCGACGAGATAAAGGTGGATCGGTGGCGCTTAATTGTAGGATGCCCTCAGCGCAATTCACCATCGTGGCAACGATCTGAACCATCCCAGTAGCTGGGCAGCAATTCTGTTGCTGCTTTCTTGGCAGCACCCTCTTCTGAAAATTCGGGTTTGAGATGTCCATCCACCACCCTCGCGTACCATTGACGGGCGCGATGTCAGCCCGTCAATCGCGCGATTGACAGGCGTAAGTAACTGTGGCGAATCGCTATGACAGAAAAAAGGGAGTAACGGATCATGAGTGACCGAGAAAACATCCTAAGCGCGCTTCGCGAGAAGCCGCTTAAAGTTTACGAGATCATGAGACGCGCAAATGTCACGAATGAGGAATCTTGCCAATCGCTCCTATTAAAAATGCGAGACGATGGTTCGGTGAAATTCGATATCCACAAAGGGCGATGGTTCATCAGCTAGCGATGCCCCGGTCCGAACTTATTCGTCTTGACGAACAGGAACCCGAAGACATTGGACAACGCCGCGATACGGAAGTCCGCAAGGCAGCGGCGGAAAAATAACGTTCAACGTTGCCGCACGGTCAGCACGTCTTCCAACTGACCCCGACGCGCCCAACATCTCCGTCGCGCCAAATCACGTCACAATGCCAATAGGTGTGGTAATTGTCGAAAGTCAGGTCGAATTTGTGAGGTAGTTCGGCGAAGGTGGTCGCATCGAAACTGATACACGCACCCAGCGTATTCAGGTTTTCGACGGTGCAGTCGTGCCCAGCATCCGCATCCTCCGCCAAAACCTTGGCTGGGTGCGCAACCTTCGTTCGTGGGAGTCGCCGACGTTCAATCACGTGAATTCTCCGCACCGGCAGATTGCGAAGAACTTTCTACAATTTTGCTAAGGCCAGCCCTACTGTGGGATGATGGCTGTTCAGATTCGGGAAACCATAGATGGACCTTCCCGAACACGTCCCCGCCACTAGGCCATCTGTGTCGGTTTAGGCGGATGTGCGATTCGGGGATGACGGTCGGGAAGGAATATCGCTGGCACTCTCGACGAGTGCATATGCCAGTTTATGTCCAAGCCCGCATCCCGGCATCACTTGTATGATGATCCACACCGCTCCGCAGCCCCCGTTGGTAACCGCCGTTTTGTCCGCCGAACACGTACGTGAACTCGCCCGCCTGCGGATTTTCTCTAGGGCTGAAATACCCCCTGGGCATTTAGCTACAGACCGACCTGACCCTGAACCAATCCCTGAGGAGATCGTATCGAGCAACGCACCCCAAGGGGCAGCATTGGTCCCGGCCCAAAGCGACCTAATGGCGTGTAGCAAAATGCGCCAGACTGAGGCAGTGGGGGATAGTCGGGAGCTCCGGTATCTCCGACTTTGGGCAAGCACACGCACGCGCCAAGCACGCATTGCTCGTGCTGATCGTCTCGACATGCATATGCCAGCACGGACGAAAAAATACTGGCAGTCAGGATCAAAACAGTTTCAACAAGAGCCCGATGCAAATTCATCTTGTCCTCCTCAGAACAAGGCGGCGTGTTATTTTCGATGGTTTGTTCCCCGCGCTGTCCGGACCAATAGTTGCGCTTTCCTGGCCCGCTCGCGTACTCGGTCCAATTCGCCTACCTGAGCAATGAGCTTAGCTGCCGTGTGGGTGATGGCTGCAATGCGCCGCCGAAGAGAACTCATTTGAGACCCCCAGCTAAAATGGACGCTACAACTGCAGGGCACAAATTGCCCTGGACGTATGCTACCGGGGGGCTGAACGCGCCATTCTCGATCAAAGTGATGAGCGCGATGGGCCGGGAGGTTGCCGAGCACGTTTGATGTGCTAGAAGACCGACTCACCGTTCGGGAGACATCAGTGGCCAAGAAGACCAAGAAAAGAATCGTCCGTCGCGAGTACACGAAGGACGACGTGAAAGAACTTCGTGCACATTCAAAGGCAAAAACGTCAGTGGCTAAACTGGTAAAAATAACGAAGCGCACAGAGGGATCATTGCGCCAGAAAGCCCTCAAGCTGGGCATCAGCCTAGGTCATCGACGTTAGACTTGATCTTCAAAATCTTCGCCTCACCGCTGCCCGCGGGCACCACCTCGCCTATCCTCTTCCCAAACAGCGCGCGCGCCAGCGGCGAGACATGTGAGAGGGTCCCGTGCGTTGGGTCGGCTTCATCTTCACCGACGATGCGGTAGGTCTGTTCTCGCCCATCGTCTCGGATGATCGTCACAATATGGCCGAAACGCACCTCGGTATGGTCGTCAGGCTCAGGCACCCCGCGGGCCTGTTCTAGGGCCGCTAAAGCTTCGGCGTCTGAATCGCGGTCGGGCCGTCGGACTTTCTTCTCTTTCGCCATCGGGAACCTCGCCAACTGAGGCGGCCTAACTTTGTGAATCTCTCATTGCCTGCAGGGCAGCCGCGTGGTCTCGCATCGTTGCTTTGAGCCTCTGCTTTTCGAGCCCGCGAAGGCCGATAGCCAACTGTCTTAAATCATTTCGATGGGGGCCGACTGGCAGCTTGCGCGCTCGACGGAGCGCATCTGTGGCTTGCTTTCTGATCGGTGCAACGATCGTATCTGAAAGATGCTTCATCTGACTGTCTTGGGTGAGCCGTGGGTGGGGCGCGCTGGCAACAACAATTTATTTTAAACAATCGCAGAGTCAATAACATTTAATTTGCAATCTAATTGAGGTTTAATTATCATTTAATTGCCACTTTTAATCACTTTTTTCCTGTCCGCGCATGCATGGGCCGAAATGTTGTTTTCGATCCTTATAATTGCAGCATCTTTGAATTGGGCTTTGCCGCTGGCTACGGCTGGCGGTGACGCAGGCACGATGATCAGAAACGGTCTGCGACGAAAAATATTAAAGGGGCTGCCACTGACGCGGCCTGAGACATTCAAATGAAAAAACCATCCACGAAGCCGACTGAGCATAAATGTCCGGCATGCAATGGCACTGGCTATCCCGTGGTAACGCGGCCGGTGCGGCCCGGCCGCAAAATCTATCCTGCGCCGTGCAAAAAATGCGGTGGTAAGGGACGGATAACAGAGGACGCCTATGCCGGTCGTAAATCAAATCCGGGCATATTGGTGACGTAACCCGCCCAGAACTGGGCGACAAAGAATTTCGCCCGGCTAGCTCGACGGCGCGCGCGAGAGCATCTTTCTCCAAGGATAAATGCGTCCGTACCTCATTGTGATACTTCATTTCATGTACGACAGCAGCATGTGACGGAGATGCCGCTCTCCGAACACAACAATGTGGTCAAGGCATTCCCGTCGGATCGAACTGATTAGCCTTTTCAGCGTAGCCGTTTTGCCATCGGGAGCGTGCCGATGCCGGCGGGTCGCGAATGCCGTCGCAGTACATTAATCTGATGCCGGAGGACCAGATCTCGGCTGCCAAGGAAGATCGCGTCCGGAACAACCCTCGAAAAGAGAACAAAACTGTAAACCGGGGCGTAAACCGCGGCTGGTTTTCAGCTAGATTGCTAAGTGCTTGAAAAGCTTGGTGG
>Ga0208984_1000041_pt1 | contig 15109 bp, 15 predicted proteins | sample MedBloCAOM3_M3_FD_187851 | JGI IMG/M metagenome (GOLD analysis project Ga0208984, IMG submission 187851) | Forest soil microbial communities from El Dorado National Forest, California, USA - Mediterranean Blodgett CA OM3_M3 (SPAdes) (version 2) | ecosystem: Environmental > Terrestrial > Soil >... | reverse complement strand
AGCGGCTGCCAGCCAGTCTTGCCACATGGTCGGATCGACCGGCGTCCCGTCGGCCCATTTCAAGCCGCCGAGCACAAACGCGATTTCCTCGACGGGCCTACCGTGGCGGCGCCAAACGGTCTCGAGAAAGACGCGCACCGTGTCATAGCCTTCAACCACCGTGATCGTATCGGTCGCTTTGATCATGGCCATGTCCAGCGATCCCTGAGATTTCCGCTGCGCGCCGCAACTGCTGTGGTCTGCGGAACAAGGGGCCCGCAGGTTAGAGGTTAATGCCAGTCCGCCGTCGCCACATTGACGATTGTCAGCATGGCAACTGCTGAAATGCGATCAAAAATGCTGCCGGCGCAGTCCGTCATCCTTGGAGACAGCTGAGACACCCGCAGCTCCAGCCGGTGAATGACCGGCGATGAACCCCATCCAGCACTGCTATCCCACCCTGAATTGACGCCCGTCATGGTAGTCGAGTGGATTTCATCTGCCTGTAGATCCAATGAGCACCACCAAGCAGGAAATTCGCCGAGCCGCCAGGCCGCTAGAAGATTCACCGTGGCCACAGGTGCGCCTGGCAGAAACCGATCGGCTTGAGACATTCAGCGATAGCGTGCTCTCGATTACCATCACGCTTCTTGTGGCCGAAATCGTGCGGCCGGAGCATGCGTCCGGCCAACTGTTGGAAAAGCTGGCGGCACAATGGGCCAGCTACATCGCGTTCCTTGCGTCGTTTTGCTATGCCGGCGTTATCTGGCTCAATCATCGGGCGGTGTTTGCAAGGGTGCGCTACTGCGACCGCAGTCTTCACCTCGCCAACCTTTTCCTTCTCCTGACGTCGGCACTGATCCCTTTTCCGACGGCGATCCTGTCCGCAGCGATCCAAAGCGGCAATGAATTCGATGCCAGAGTGGCGGTTGCCCTCTATGCGACCATCGCCGGGGCCATGTGCCTGTCGTGGCTCGTTGTGTTCCACGTTCTGAGCATACACCCGTATCTCCTGGAGGACGGTGTAGATCCGGATTTCTTCCCGAAGGAACGCTTCCGCGCCACGCTCGGCGTTATCTTATACGCCATAGCGGGCGTGGCAGGCTGGCTATCGACACCAAAACTAGCTTTGCTCATCTTCCTGGCATTGCCGATTTTCTACGGCATCACCAGCGAGGGTTTGACGGAAACGCCGATACGCCTCCAATTTGGAAGAACCCATCGTAGAGCTTTAGCGAAGAACAGCCACGAGAGGGTGCGCACTGAATAGCGCTAACGGCAAAAGTACGGGTCGAGTAACAAGCTGACGTGCGCTCCGCATTATGTGTCGCGCGCGAGGAAGGGCGCAACGACTTGGGCGACTTGAGCGGCGATCTCTTCATGCAGGGCGAGCTTGCCGCGTGGAGGACAGACGCTTTGCATCCCGTCGCGAGTTCGGCCGTCCTCACTGCACGCCAAGGCGCTGGAACAGCAGGTCGGTCTGCTGCGTCAGCTCCTTGGCATCTCCCTGGTGGACGACTTGCCCGGTCTCCAGGATGTAGACGCGATCGGCGACCGCGAGGGCGCTGTAGAGATTTTGCTCGACCAACAGGATCGATAATCCTTCGCGCTTGAGATCGAGAATGATTTCCTCGAGGTGCTGCACCATGACAGGCGCAAGACCTTCTGACGGCTCGTCCATCAGGATCAGCTGCGGATCGATCATTAGCGCGCGGCCGACCGCGAGCATGCCGCGCTCGCCGCCAGACAATTGTGCTCCACGATGATGTCGCCGCTCCGCAAGGCGTGGAAAAATCCCGAACACACGATCGACGGTCCAGCCGTCCCTGGCGCGCGCACTCTTCAGCATGGTCAGGTGTTCGATCACCGTCAGCGACGGAAACAGCCGTCGGCCCTGGGGCACGATCGCGATCTTGCGATCGGCGATGTCGTGCGGTCGCAAGCCTACCAGGCTCTCATCGCGCCAAGTGATCGATCCCGAACGCACTTGCGGCGGCGTCAGACCCATGATGGAACGGATGAAGGTGGTCTTGCCCATACCGTTACGGCCGAGCAGCGCGACGATTTCGCCGGCGCCGACATCCAGCGAGACGCCGCGAACGACAATCGCCTCACCATAGCCGCTGTATAGCTCGCGAACCTCAAGCATGACGCGGCTTCCCGAGATAGACTTCCTGAACCCTGGCGTTGCGGCGAATGCCTTCCGGCGGCTCCTCCACCAGAATGCGGCCTTCGAACATGCAGGTAACGAAGTCGACAATCCCGAGCGCCAGATCCATGTCGTGTTCGATCAGCACCACGGTAATGGTGCGGTCGAGCGAACGAATGATGTCCGCAACCATCGAGCGCTCCGACGGCGAGAGCCCGGCGGCCGGCTCGTCGAGCAGCAGCATAGTCGGCGTGGTAACCAGCGACAGCGCAATCTCAAGCTGGCGCTGCTCACCATAAGACAATTCTTTCACGGTGACGTCGGCACGCGCCGCGAGCCGCGCGGCACCGAGTGCCGCGGCAATGCGCGCTGCCTCGGCGGAATCAGTATCCGGCAAACCGAACAGCGAGAATTTTCGCGATGACAGCCCGCGCAGGGCCAGGACCATGTTGTCCTGCACGCTCAGCGTCGGAAAAAGATTGGTGATCTGGAACGTTCGGGAAATGCCGAGCTGCGCGCGCCGATGCGGTGGCAGCCTGGTAACGTTGTGACCATCGAAACTGATCCAGCCACTGGTTGGCGGCACCGCGCCGGCGATGGCGTTGAACAGCGTGGTCTTGCCGGCGCCGTTGGGACCGATGATGGCGCGGCGCTGACCGCGCGGCACGGTGAGGTTGATACCGTCGACCGCGCGGAGGGCGTCAAACGCAACTACTACATCTGTCAGCGTCAGGATCGGTTCGGACACAGTCATTCCCGGTAGGGCATTGCATTCCCGCTGGAGCATTGTCCGGCGAAGCGGCAATCGGTTCGCCGTCCCGACAATGCGACAATTATGAGCGGGACGCAGCAACAAATGGCCGCGTCCCGTGGGCAATATCAGCTCAGGCCTTCTTGATGCCTTGGAAGGTCCGCGAATAGGGTGGCTGCTTCATGTAGCTCTCCGGATCGTATTTCCAGAACTGCGACACACTGGGGTAGCTGGTGGTCGGCACGTTCCAGAACTTGCCGTCGGCGCGCTTCACGACCTTGCGGATGTAAACATCGTAGATCGGGTTGCCGTAGGCGTCGAGCTTGACGGACTTGCCGAGCGGCGAGCCGTCGAGCTCGGTCTTCAGCACGGTGTCGATGAAGGCCTCGCGATCCTCGACCTTGCCGCCCATCTTCTTCAGTGCGGCGTCGATCCACATCATGCCGGAATACATCGAGAAGCCGTAGAGCGACGGGATCTTGCCGTACTTTGCTTCGTAATCCCTGACAAATTTCTGCGTCACCGGATTGTCCGAGCCTTCAGCGAAATGCGCGGGCGAGATGATGCCTTCGCACTCCTCGCCGAGCGTCCGGATGACCGACTGATCGGTGCCGTTCATCGCAGCCAACAGCGGCGTCTTCGCCTTCAGGCCGAAGGCGGAATATTGCTGGATGAAACGGGTGGCGTCGGCACCGGTTTCCATCGTGAAGATCGCATCGACCTTGAGGTCGGCAAGCTGGCCGAGATAGGGACTGAAATCCGCGGTGTTGAGCGGATGCCAGAATTGCTGCACGACCTCGCCGCCGCCCTCGGTGAACACCTGGGCGAGACCCCCACACTGCTCATGACCGAAGGTGTAGTCTTGGCTGACGGTGGCAATCTTCTTATAGCCCTGCTTCAGCGCCCAGTCGCCGAGCGGATGGGTGAATGCGCTGGCACTATAGCCGGCGACGCGGATCACGTTCTTGATGCGCTGGCGCTGGGTCAGGTCGTCGGCCGCGATGATCGGAATGAAGTACGGCGTTGCGGTGCCCTTGACGTAATTGGCGACGGCGAGGCCGGTGTTGGCGAGCAGATTGCCGATCAGCATATGGCAATTGCCCTGCTCTACCAGCCGGCGCGCCTTTTGCAGCGCGGTGTCGGGATTCGAGGCGTCGTCCTCGATGACCAATTCGACCTTGCGGCCGCCCATCTCATTCTTCACCTGGTCGAGATAAAACTGAACGCCCTCCACCATTTCCTTGCCGCCCGAAGCGACAACGCCAGTGAGCGGCGCGAGCAGGCCGATCTTGATCGGGCCGGCCTGCGCCAGCGCGCGGCGCCAGGGTGCTGCGCCGACGCCGGCGGCAGTGAGAGCCGCCGTGGTGGTCTTCAGAAATCGCCTGCGGTCCATTTCGATATCCTTTTCAAGAAAGCATTCGACTATCGCACCTTGCGCGTCGGGATGGCGCGCAGCTTGCCTATGATGCCCTCGGGGGCAAAGATCATGATCAGGATGAACGTGATGCCGAGCACCGTTTGCCAGCGCTCGGTATAGGCACTGACGACATTCTCCAGCGCGATGATAGCCGCCGCGCCGACGAACGCGCCGAACAGCGTTCCGACGCCGCCTGCGATCATCATGAGCACGCCCTCAACAGACTGCGCCAGCGCCACCGTCGATGGGCTGACAAAATTGTTGAACATTGCATAAAGCGCACCGGCTACTCCGGCAAAGAATCCAGACACCGTAAAGCCAATGAACAGATGCAGCGGAACGTTGTATCCGAGGCTTCGCATGCGGCTTTCGCTGTCGCGGATGCCGCGCAATGTCAGCCCAAACGGCGAGCGTACGAAACGCCACATCGCATAGGCCACCATCGCGGCCCCCGCGAGCACCGCCCAGTAGAACGCACTGTGAGTCACAAGCAAGGCCGGGCGGACGTCACCACGTATGCCGTTCTCGCCGCCTGTGACCTGAGTCCATCGCAGGCAGATTCCCCAAACGATCATGCCGAGCGCCAAAGTCAGCAGCAGGAAATACACGCCCGAGGTACGCACCGCGAGCAGAGCGAAAATTGCCGCGATCAAGGTCGCGGCGAGAACGCCGAGCGCGAAGGCCGCAGCCGGCGGCAGCCCCGCCTGGGCGGTGGCGTAAACCACCACATAGGTGGATACGCCGAAGATTGCGCCGTGGCCGAGCGAGGTACGTCCGGCAAAGCCCCCAAGAATGTCGATCGACATCGCGAGGATGCCGAAGATCAGCACCTCGGTGGCGAGCCCCACCTGATAATTCGACAGCACCGACGGCAATGCCGCCGCGGCGGCGACAACGATCGCGGCGATCAGCGCGGCGCCACCGGTCATGCCGGCAAAACGCGCAGAAGTGGACTTGGCCCGCGCCGTCATCATGTCGCCCGTCCGAACAAGCCGAGGGGGCGGAATGCCAGTAACACCGCCATCGGGCCGAAGATAACAAAATAGGCGAGCTCCGGAAACATGACTTGGCCCAGCGTATTGAGCAGCCCAACCAGCAGACTGCCGACGCCAACGCCCACCAGGCTGCCGCGCCCACCTATGATCACAACGGCGAGGCTGAATACCAGTATCTCGGCGTCGGCCGACGGATACAGCGACAAAAACGCGCCACCCATTAACCCGCCGAGCCCCGCCAGCGCCGAACCAAGCAGAAAAGTGACGAGAAACACACGGCGGATATTGACGCCGGAAGCTTCCACCATCTCGGCGTCATCGACTCCGGCGCGGATCAGCGCGCCGAGTCGCGTGTTATTCAGCAACAGCCAGAGCGCTGCAAACAACACGATCCCGGTAACCAGCACGAACAGCCTATAAGTCGGATAGAACACACCAAACACGCGCAGCCCGCCGCGCAGCATTTGCGGAATCGGCACCGTGAAACTGTCCCCGCCCCATATCACCAGCGCCAGGTCGTTCAGCACAAAAGCAACGCCGAGCGTCAGCAACACCTGACGCAACTCGTTGCCGCGCACGAAGCGCAACAGGCCCTGGTCGAGCACGAAGCCGACCGCAGCGACTGCCGCCATGGCGCCGACGCCGCCGAGCACGAAGCTGCCCGTCCTGGTCGCAACGAAGTAGCCGATATAGCCGCCGAACAGATAGAGCGCGCCATGCGCCAGATTGACGATGCGCAACAACCCGAAAATCAATGTAAAGCCGCTAGCCACTACAAACAGCAGTGCTGCGAAGGTCAATCCATTGAGAAGCTGAAAGGTGCTCATCCCTGATGTGTGCCTAGGGCGCTTTCGGTCCCACTGAAAGGTACCAGTCGAGAATCTGTTCACCGGTCATGAACGCGACATCGGATTTCTTCCGGATGGTCTCGAAGATGCGGCGGAAATATTTCGAGCGATGCGGCGCGCCCATGATGTAGGGATGTATAACCAATGCCATGACGCGGGCGGAATCGGCGGCATCGTCATAAATCTGCTCGAACTGGTCGATGGCGCGGTCGTAATATTCCGACGCGGTGTGATGCTGGATCAGCATCATCGCAACGTCGTTGCATTCCTGGGTATAGGGCACGTTGACGATCGGCGTGCTGGTCGTCTTTAGCCACACCGGCTGGTCATCCAGCACCCAGTCGGCGACGTAGTCGTAGCCTTCCTGTTTGAGCAGGTCCGGTGTCTCCCAGGTTTCGGTGAGGCCCGGTCCAAGCCAGCCGCGCGGCCGTTTTCCGGTCGCGGTTTCGATCGCATCCGCGGTCTTGCGAATGTCTTCGCGCTCGTTCTCCACCTTTTGCATGTTACGCTGGGTAAAGCCGTGGCCCATGAATTCCCAGTTGCGCTGCAATGCAGCCTCGACGATCGGCGGATAGGCTGATAGCGCCGAGCCGTTGATCGCGAGCACGCCAGGGATTTTGTAATCATCGAACACCTTGAGCAGCCGCCAGAAGCCGACGCGGTTGCCATATTCATGCCAGGCCCAGTTCGGAACGTCCGGCGTCGGCGAGCCGCCTGCAGGTGGCGTAAGCACCGTGCGCGGCATCGTCTGCCTGGCATCCCACTCCTCGACGTTGACGATCACCCACACCGCCATGCGCGCACCGTTTGGCAATTTGAGCGGCGCACGGGCCGCGATCGGCGAATAGGAGATGCGCTCGGTGGGCAACATGGTCATGCCTCGCTTGGCGTGATGGTGATGGTGAGCGAGGGCAGTCCATCGATCTGTGCGGCGATCACATCGCCCGCCACGACGGGGCCTACGCCAGCTGGCGTGCCGGTATAGATCAGGTCGCCGGCACCCAGCGTGACTTGCTGCGACAGTTGCGCGATCACCTCGGGTACGCTCCAGATCATCTGTCCGATGTCGCCACGCTGGCGTTCGATGCCATTCACCGACAGCGTAATGGCGCAGCCCTGGAAATGCTTTGCATCACGTGCCCTCGCGATCGGGCCGCAAGGCGCCGAGGCGTCGAAACTCTTTCCGGCTTCCCATGGCAACCGCAGATCGCGGGCGTCGCGCTGGCGATCGCGCCGCGTCAGATCAATGCCGACGGCATAGCCCCAGACATGATCAAGCGCCTGCCCGACCGGGATGTTGCGCCCGGCGAGGCCGAGGGCGACCACCAATTCCACCTCGAATTGGAAATCCGTGGTGAAAGGCGGATACGGCACATGGGCGCGATCGGGAACCACAGCGTCGCGCGGCTTCTGGAAGAAGAATGGTGGATCGCGCTCGTCGGCTTCCTTCATCTCACGAACATGATCGATATAGTTTCGGCCGACGCAATAAACGCGGCGCACCGGAAACATACCGCCGCCGACGACCGGCAATTCGGTCTCAGCGATGCTGGGCAACACGCGTTTTGCCGAGACGTTCACGCCTTCGATCCCGGCTGCTCGGCCATCTGCCCGTTGTACCAATCGAGAATCTGTTCGCCGTTCCAGTGCACGACGCCGTCGAACTTGTTGACGTAATCGTAGATCGCTTCGAGATATTTGATGCGGAACGGCTGACCGCTGATGTAGGGATGGACCGCGAGCGACAGGATTTTCGGCCGGTCCTTGCTTTCCTCATAGAGCCGGTCGAAGCTGTCGATGGCGCGCTTCATCATGTGATCGCTCTCGTGATGCTGCACCAGCATCATCGGAATGTCGTTCAATTCGACGGTGTAAGGCAGCGTCACCAGTGGCCCCTTGGCGGTGCGGATCGTCGTCGGCTCGTCGTCATAGACCCAGTCGCCGATATATTTGACGCCGGCTTCGGCGAGAAGTTCGGGGGTCTCCAGCGTTTGCGTCAGGCCGGGTCCGAGCCAGCCCACCGCTCGTTTGCCGGTGAATTTTTCGATCACGCCCATCGCGCGCTCGATCATGGCCTTCTGGTCGGCCTCCTTGTGGATCGGCCCCTGCTCATAGGCATGGCCCATAAATTCCCAGCCGGCGTCCCTGGCTTGTTGTGCAACGCGCGGATAGTCCTCGCAGACGCGCGCATTGATGGAAAGCGTCGGTGCAATGCCGAGCTTCTTGTAGAGATCGAAAAACCGCCAAACGCCGACGCGCATGCCGTACTCGTGCCAGCTCCAGTTCGGCACGTCCGGCAGCATCGGAATGCCTGTGGGCGCCGGAAGCACCTGGCGGGCCATCGGCTTACCAATGTCCCAAACTTCGAGATTGACGATGGTCCAGATCACGATGCGGGCGCCGCCCGGCAGTTTCATCGCCGGACGATCAACGATGGCAGAATAGTCGCAGCGGTCGCGCGGCAGCATGGGGCCGGTCATGGCAGGGTACTCTTCGGTCGGTTGAGGATCTGAGCAGTTACACCGAGCTATTCCGGCGCGGGGCTAGTCCGTCGAGCGCCATTATTGCGTCGGTATTCATGACGAAACCAAAAGCTGTTTTGATGCAAGCGAGGCCCGCCGCATGCAACGCGGGCCCGTCCATGCTGTCGACGCAGTCCTCTGCCACGATCACCGCATAATCACGGACATTGGCGGCGGTCGTGGTTGCCAGCACGCAGGAATTAGTGTTCACGCCCGTGATCAGCAGCGTATTAATGCCGTGCGAACGCAGCAGAAAATCGAGGTCAGTGCCGAGAAAGCAATCGTAACGCTTCTTGGTGTTGACGACGAAATCCCTGGGATCGAGCAGTTGGGGCATCACCGTACAGCCGGGACCGCCAATAATGTTGTGGCGCAAGACGTTCTTACGGGTCGCGGCCGGGTCCTCGGCGCGGGTGCGCCAGAACGGATTGGCTCGGATTTCCTCGGCGTCGCGATAAGACGTCAGCTGATGGATGACGGGAATTCCGACGCTGCGGCACCAATCAAACAAGCGCTTGTTGGCAACAATGACCTTGGCGGCGACCTCCGGCAGGGTCGGCATCGTCGCCACCGCCATGTCGAGATGGCCGCGGTGCAGGTCGATCGCGACCACGGCAGCTTTCGGCTGATCGACGCCGATACCGGGGGAAATTAGTTCGTTGACTCTCTTGCTTAAGCTGGAACCTGCTGTCGCCATCGGATGCAACTGCCCTGACATAAATTCGACGTCGCATGGTTTGCTGAACGAAGAGGCAAGTCAAACGAAAATTACATACACTTTCACGGCTGCATATCATTTCTGCGCCACGCCTAAATATCAGGCGAAAAAAAATTGCGCGTGAAAATATGGATTTATGACCAAGTCTATGCTGGGATGTCGCGGGCCCCGTCGCAAGTGTATTCACCTTATCGTCGTGGGATAGCTACCCGATGTCCAATCCATCCAACCCGACCCTTCTGCGGCCAGCGATCGGATTGCGCGCGGGGTATCGCTCGCTGTCGGTGATGGACCAAATCCGGGAGGCCATTCTGGGTGGGTCGATCAGTGCAGGCGAGCGGTTGAACGAGGTCAGGCTGAGCAAAACGCTTGCCGTGTCGCGGACCCCGGTGCGCGCCGCGCTGCAGGCGCTGGCGGGTGAAGGGCTGCTGGATTATGCGCCCAACCGGGGCTTCACGGTGCGCGAGTTTCCACTCAACGCGATCGTCGATGCCTACGATATCCGCGCCTCGCTGGAAGGCGTCGCCGCCCGTTTCGCCGCGGAGCGCGGCCTCAGTGCGGAGGAAAAGGCCGTGATTCAACGCAGCCTCCTGGCCGGCGACAGGTTGCTGGAACGCGGCTCGTTCGAGGCCGGCGACCTCACGCTCTATCGCGACATTAATGGCGACTTCCACGACACGCTGCTCGCCGCCGCCCGCAACCGCATGCTCGCCGAAATGATCCGGATCTGCCACCACGTGCCGGTGTCGTCGAGCCGCAACATCGTGGCTTTCGAGCATCGCGACGTCCGCCGGCGTCACGACGATCATCATCGGATTTATGAAGCCATCATCGACCGGGAACCGTGGCGGGCGGAGATGTTGATGCGTGAGCACGTCGCCGGCGTGAAGGCATCGTTGATCAGGTCATTGACCGAGCGCGGCAGAGACAATCAATCCACTGACGCTGTCGCCGCGGGTTGACCGATAGGGGCTCAAAACGCCCATGCGTGCTATGTCGATGGCGTACCGCTGCTGGTCTACCTCACGCCTCGTCGGACACGATCACCGCCCCTAAGGCGATGGCGGAGAAAGAGGCGATGTCATGGACGCGTTCATCTGCACCACTTGCGGCACCCAGTATGCGCCGACCGCCAAGCCGCCGGACGCGTGCGCGATCTGCGACGAGGAACGGCAATTCGTGCCGCCGAGCGGGCAGGCGTGGACGACGCTGAAGCGTCTTGAGCGAAGCCATATGCCGACGTTCCGGGATGAAGCCGGCCTGATCGGGATCGGCATGACGCCGGCATTTGGCATCAACCAGCGCGCGCTTCTGGTCCCGGGCGGACAAGGGAACGTGTTGTGGGACTGTATCAGCCTGGTCAGCGATGTAATGGTCGATCTGATCAGGGGTATCGGCGGCCTCAGGGCCATCGCGATCTCGCATCCGCACTACTACACGACGATGGTCGACTGGAGCCGGGCATTCGGCGGCATTCCGGTTTATCTTCATGCCGCGGACCGCGAATGGATCATGCGGCCTGATCCCAGCCTCGAATTATGGACCGGCGAGACCAAAGAGATCGCCCCGGGCCTGACGCTGGTGCGTACCGGCGGACACTTCGATGGCGGAACGATCTTGCACTGGGCTCAGGGGTGCGACGGCCGCGGTGCGGTGCTCTCCGGCGACGTGCTGCAGGTGGTAGCCGATCGTAAGCACCTTGGCTTCATGCGCTCTTATCCCAATTTCATTCCGCTCGGCGCGAGCGCCGTCCGGACCATCGCGGAGCGCGTCAAGCGATTCGAATACGAGGCGATTTACGGTGCGTTCTGGAACGCGGTCATTCCAGAAAACGCCAAACATGCGATGGAGGTTTCGGTCGCTCGCCACATCGAATGGCTTGAGCGCGAAATCCCCTGAGCCGAATCGGTTTGTCTCGACGGTTTGGCTCCCAGGGGGTCAGTTTGTCGATCTGATAGACATTCACAATCCAAATAGCATTGGCCGGACTAACGCGAACGTCGGCCGCGATGGCAGGGAGCGCGATGTTTAGCTGTGCGGCACGTATGGGCATGCGATCTCGACGACGCACCCAGACCCGGGAACGATGGTGAATCGGAAGCCGTGCAACTTTACAATCGCGATTACCAGGTTCAGGCCAAGTCCCAAGCCTGACGTGTGTCTTGTTTTATCCGACCGGTAGAAACGCCTTAAGACGGCGTCGCGTTCGTGTTCGCTTATGCCGGAACCAGTATCTTTGACGCGCAAGATGTTTTCGCCGTCGCCGCGAAATAGTCCGATTTCCACCTGCCCGCCGGCGGGCGCAAATTTGACGGCGTTGTCAACGAGGTTGGCGACCGCCTCGATCAGCAAATCCCGGTCACCATGTACGATCAATTCGTGCGGTGTGTGGATGAGAAGAGAAATACCTTTGTCCTCCGCTATCGGCTCGTACATGTCACCCACTTCGCGTACCAGATCCGCAAGCGCGACTTTTCCAAAGCCGGCCGATCGCTGACTATTCTCGATCGCCGCAAGCCGCAAAATGGCGGTGATGATCGATAGCGATTGATCGATTCCATCCATCGTTTTGTCTGCAACCATCTGGAGCTGCTCCAGCGTCTTGGCGCCGGTGCGGCCGCGCTCCAGCGTCAGCCGCGCACGGGTGAGTGGCGTGCGCAGGTCATGCGCTATGTTATTGCCGACGCCTGCAAGGGAGTGGATGAGAGTTTCCATCTCGTCGAGCATGCCATTGACTATCATCGCAAGTCTGGAGAAGGCATCGTCGATCTTCCGATGCGGGAGTCGTTCCCGCAAATCGCCGGCAACGATGCGCTGAACTCGCTGGTTGACCTCGACGATACGCCTCTGGGCACGAGCGCTCATCAGCACACCGACCGCAAGGCAAAGAAGCACAGCGGGAATTAGACCGAGCGCTAGCGCCCGACCAACGACGCTTGCGACCTCGCCGACTTCATCGACATTTCGTCCGATCACCAGCCCGTCGCCGTTCGGCAAACTTCGCGCGATCAGGCGGACCACCTGTTTCTCCCGACCACTTTCGTCGATCCTGTCGACGACAGCGCTCTGCACCGTATTATCGGTCTTAAGATCGGGTGGCAGGCTTTCCAGGTTACCCGCGATCCTGCGGCCGTTTGAGCCAAACAATCCTGCGAACTGAACGCGGCCCGGATCCTGCCTCAAATGCTCCTTGATCGCGTCCAGCCTCCGCTCGGGCGACAAGTCCGCAAACACGCCCATTTGCGAGGCGATCACACGGTCGGATCGCATCGTCAGGTCACCTTTCGTTTTCAAGTAAACAAACCCGAGCAACGCAACGATAAAGGCCGCAAATATGCTGGCCACCAAAAAGGTCCAGCGCAGCGTGGTTGAGCGCGTGAACTCAGGTAGTTGCATAAGATTACTTCCGCCGAAGGATCAGAGAGGCGTTCTACGTTTCTGCTTGCTTTAGGGAATACTTGCGAGACTTCGACGGTACGCGGTCGGAGTCTGGCCGGTTGCCTTGCGAAACGCTGTGGTGAATGAGCTTGTCTCGCGGAAACCTACCGCCAATCCGATCTCCGTCACCGAAGACGCAGCCTCCACCAACAATGTCTTGGCGCGTTCTATCCGACAGCTGCTATGGTATCGATGCGGCGGCGTACCGAACGATTGCCGGAACGCCCGACAAAAATGGTACGGGCTCAGGCAAACCAGCCGCGCCAGAGTCGCGAGCGATATTTGCTCGGCAAGCTGTTCCTCAATATAGGTGGCGACCGCCCGCTGCTGCCAGGTTGCGAGGCCGCCTCGCACGGGGCCTTCGATGCGGAGCGCCCCTGCGTTGAGGCGAACAAGTTCATGCGCCAGGACGGTGCCGAGTGCTGCAAGATAAGGGCTGCTATTGGAGCCTGCATTCTCGATCAACCTCCCGAGCTTGAGCGCAGTCTCCGACAGTGTCGCATTGTCGAAGAAAAGCCGCGCCGCCAGAGGCGCAGGCACGAGGTTTGTTTCATGATGCGTGGGCATCTTGGCAGGATCAAAATAGAAATACACAATGCGCGCATGAACGCGGGGCTCCTGCCACTCGTGATACACGTGACCGGCGGGCACGAGCGTCAGCTTTCGCCTTACGTCTCGCAACTTCGATCGGGGCAGACCATCGACAAACGTCTCCCCATCGCTTCGTATCCCCCGGTCATACACCGCAAGAAGGTGAAGCGGGGCGCGAAACCGAAACTCTATCTTTTCAGGTCTGGTAGCTTGCACGATCTCGGCTGCCATGCCGTCCCAGGCGACGGTACGACGCTTCACGATATCGGGCGGATAAACCTCGACGGCATTTGTCCCGTGATGCGTAGACCGATCGTGCAGTCGATGAGTCTGCGGATCGGCGCGTCCATCGTGTCCTTCGTGAGCGCGCCCGTTCAGTGACAGCAACACGGCAGCCCGGCGCGGCTTTTGGGTATTCCGATCGAAGCGACCATGCGACGCTACCTTGGTACATCGGGCTTTTGCCACCATGCGTTCCACCCTTGGCGTTTGACTCGCTTGGCTCGCGCTCGCCCGGCCGACTGCTGGCTCCGCACCTGGTCTCACCCTAATCTGACCAAGACCAACAACTCGATCCTACGGAGGTTGATTCGAATGCCGTATAGGTTTAGGGCGCCCGATACCTTTGTTTAGCGGTGGGGGCACACTCGTTCCGGACTCGGTGATGGCATTGGAAAAAAATATCGCTGAACGCGCGGCGGCGACCGATCTAAGGCGATATCGGACTAGCCGGTCTCTCCCGCGAAGCCGATCAAAACAGGCGGCGTACGTGATGCTGCGCGGACGCTCACCGTCTCATTTGCCGGCTCCGCCGCGATGTCCCTCCAGGGCATTGGCGAGGCAGTTGATCAAGGTGGGTCCGGCGAAGGGCTTCGCCAGAAAGCAAATTCCTCCGGCCTTCAGCACTCGGGCGCGGACGCTCTCATCGGGGAAGGCCGTGATGAAAATGAACGGCACACGGTGACCCTGGGTGCGCATAAGCGTTAGCAGTTCCACGCCGCTCATAACCGGCATCTGCACATCCGCAATCACACACGACGTGTCATTCAAGTGGGTCGACCGCAAGAACTCCTCGGCCGACGCAAATGTATGGACTGCGTACCCATGCGACCTAAGAAGATTGTTAGTCGCGGCGCGCACAGATGGATCATCGTCAATGACCGAGATAACCGAAAGTGTTGACAAGGCGGTCCTTCCTGACACGGGAACAAAGCGCTTGCCGGAGCACAGCCTCCCACTGGGAAAGTGGCCCACTAATCAAGGTTGTAAAATTATACTTAGGTTTGTACGCGCTAGGGCTTGATGCGATGAATTCCGAGCGTTTCGGCCTTTCTCACCAAGTCGGCCATTGACCTTGCACCCATTTTTTTCATGATGTGCCCGCGATGGATCTTCACGGTAATCTCAGCAAGTCCAAGCTCGGCTGCTATCTGTTTGTTCATGAGGCCGGAAGCGACTAAAGCCAATACCTGCCGCTCGCGAGAGGTCAGGGTCTCGAAAAGGGCCTTCAACTCCGCGACGATCTTCTCAGCTTCGCGCCTCTTTCGATCCCGTTCAATCGCCGTCACCACAGCATCCAGCATGTCTTGGTCGCGAAACGGCTTGGTCAGGAAATCGACCGCTCCGCCCTTCATGGCCCTGACGGTCATCGGAATATCGCCATGGCCGGTCATAAAGATGATTGGAATGTGAATGTTCGCC
>Ga0208984_1000040_pt1 | contig 15292 bp, 12 predicted proteins | sample MedBloCAOM3_M3_FD_187851 | JGI IMG/M metagenome (GOLD analysis project Ga0208984, IMG submission 187851) | Forest soil microbial communities from El Dorado National Forest, California, USA - Mediterranean Blodgett CA OM3_M3 (SPAdes) (version 2) | ecosystem: Environmental > Terrestrial > Soil >... | reverse complement strand
GATTATCGCACCAAAGCAGCGAGCGTGCCGGATGTCCGCCGATACCGAGACCAAGACCGCGCCCCAGACCCACCCCTTCCAGGCCGAGGTGGCCGAGCTTTTGCGCCTCATGGTGCACTCGGTTTATTCCGAGACCGACATCTTCCTGCGCGAGCTGATCTCCAACGCATCCGACGCCTGCGACCGGCTGCGCTACGACGCGATCGCGCAGCCCGCCCTGCTGGCCGACGACACCAGGCTGGCCATTCGCATCCGCCCCGATGCGGCGGCCGGCACGCTCACGATCGCCGACAACGGCATCGGCATGGACCGGCAGGAGCTCATCGACAATCTCGGCACGGTGGCGCGCTCAGGGACACGCGCCTTCATGAGCCGGCTCGCCGAGGCCAAGAAAGAAGACGCCAAGGATGCAACGAAGGACGGCAGCTCGCTGATCGGCCAGTTCGGGGTCGGCTTCTATTCGGCCTTCATGGTGGCCGATCGCATCGAGGTGACGAGCGCCCGCGCCGGCTCGCCCGAGGCCTGGGTATGGGCCTCCGACGGCGGCGCCGGCTTCGACATCAGGCCGGCGAGCGCCGAGCAAGCGACGCGCGTGCCGCGCGGCACCGAGGTGGTGCTGCACCTCAAGCCCGACAGCAAGCGCTATCTCGAGCCGCACGAGATCGAGCGGATCGTGCGGACCTATTCGGACCACATCCTGTTTCCGATCGAGCTTGCGCCCGAGGGCACCGAGGGCCCCGAAGGCGCCACAGGCGAGCCGCGCCAGATCAACAGCGCGAGCGCGCTCTGGCAGCGCGCGAAATCCGAGCTCGAGCCGGAGGACTACAAACAGGCCTATCGGTCGATCGCGGGCGCCTTCGACGAGCCCGCCATGACGCTGCACTACCGCGCCGAGGGCCGCCAGTCCTATGCGGTGCTGCTGTTCGCGCCCTCGCGCGCGCCCTTCGACCTGTTCGATCCCGCGCGCAAGGGCCATGTGAAGCTCTATGTGCGCCGCGTCTACATCACCGACGATGCGGCGCTGCTGCCGTCCTATCTGCGCTTCATGCGCGGCGTGGTCGACAGCGAGGATCTGCCGCTCAACATCTCGCGCGAGATGCTGCAGAACAATCCGCAGGTCGCGCTGATGCGAAAGGCGCTCACCGGCCGCGTCATCACGGAGCTGGAGACTCTTGCCGCCAAGGAGCCCGAGAGCTTCGGCAAGATCTGGGAGGCGTTCGGCGCGGTCATCAAGGAAGGCCTCTACGAGGACCACGAGCGGCGCACCGAGCTGCTCGCGCTGACCCGCTTCACCACCACGACGGGCACGCTGCGCTCGCTCGAGCAATATGTCGGCGATCTCAAGCCCAACCAGACCGAGATCTATTATCTGGCGGGCGAGAGCCTGGAGCGCCTGAAACAGAACCCGAAGCTCGAGGCGGCGCGCGCGCGCGGCATCGAGGTGCTGCTGCTGGCCGACCCGGTCGATTCGTTCTGGACCGCGCTGCCGCTCGATTTCGAGGGCAAGCCGCTCAAGTCGCTGAGCCAGGGCGAGGTCGATTTCGGCCTCGTGCCGCTGCTCGACCAGGCCGCCGGCAAGGACGACGCCGCCAAGTCCGACGCCGTCGACGACGCGGCCGTCATCACGGCCGTCAAGAGCGCGCTCGGCGAGCGCGTCTCGGACGTGCGCGCCTCGCAGCGGCTCACCGACAGCGCCGCCTGCCTGGTGGCGGGCGGCAAGGGCCCCGACCGCGAGCTGGAGCGCCTGCTCGCCCGTCAGGCGCGCGGCGCCGGCACCAAGCCGATCCTCGAGCTCAACATGCGCCACCCGGTGGTGCGCGCGCTCGCGGGCGCCAAAAGGGAGGCGCGCCACGACGACGTGGGCGATCTCGCGGCGCTGCTGCTCGATCAGGCGCAGATTCTCGACGGCGAGGTCCCGGGCGATCCGGCCGCCTTCGCGGCGCGGCTCAACCGGCTGGTCGTGCGCGGGCTGCCGACAGCGGGATGACGCGCGCTTCGCGTGCGTGGCGCCGGATCAGGATGTCGTGCATCACGTCGAACACCCGCACGCCGAGGTCTTTCGGTGTCGGCGCAAGCCAAGGCGAGGCCAGCAAGGTGGTGCGCGCGTCGGTGAGGCCCGCTTGCCAGCGCGCCTCCATGGTGGCGCGGCTGAACTCGAAGTCCTTCGAGGCGCCCTGCAGCGCCATCGGGCGGTAGATCAACAGGGCGATATCCATCTCGGTCACGCAGCCATGCTCGTAGAGCCGCCTCGCCTGCGGCGTGTTGGCGATCTCGGGCGGCAGCAGCTTGTACATCTCGTTGATCGTATGGCGCACATTGTGGCGTTCGCGCAGGGTATCGGTGACGACCCGCGTGCGGCTCGAATAGCGGATATCCTTCTCGCGCTCGTTGACCTCGTCGAGATCGGTCGGCAGGCAGCCATGCGCCTGGAAGACGTCGACCTGGAAGATCAGGCGGCTGCGGCGCGGGATGCAGTCCACCATGTATTGCAACGGCGTGTTGGAGAAGAGTCCGCCGTCCCAATAGAGCTCGCCGTCGATCTCGACCGGCGGAAATCCCGGCGGGAGCGCGCCGCTCGCCATCACGTGCTCGGGCCGGATCGCGATCTTGTCGCTGTCGAAATAGGAGAAAACACCGGTCCGCACGTTGACGGCGCCGACGCTCAACCGGATCTCGCGGCTGTCGTTGATGCGGTCGAAATCGACCACCCGCTCGAGCGTGCCCCGGAGCGCGGCGGTGTCGTAGAAGCTCACCAGCCGGTCGGGCGAGAACCAGTCCTGCGGGCCGCGCGGCGCGAAGAAGCCGGGCTGGCCGAACAGCACCGATGTCAGCGCGCTCGCCCGTTGCTGCCAGTCCGCCAGCGGCCCGTCGGGCGCCGCCGGCCACAGGCTGGTCGGGGCGGTGATCTCGTCCCAGAAGGCGCGCAGCCGTTCGACCCGCCGGCCGGGCGCATTGCCGGCGATGATCGCCGCATTGATGGCCCCGATCGAGATGCCGGCGACCCAGCCGGGCTGGTAGTGCGAGCTCGCCAGCGCCTCGTAGACGCCCGCCTGATAGCTGCCGAGCGCGCCGCCGCCCTGCAGCACCAGGCCGACCTTCTTGTCATAGCTTGCCGGACGGGGCGGTGGGGTTCGATCGCTCATGGGCATCTCCTGCCGGCGTCGTCACGCAAGCCGGATGTTAGCACGCCGCGCCGCGGAATGGTGGGGCGACGAGGCCCGCTAAGGCGCCACCGTGGCGTCCTTGAAGCCGGCATCGTCGAGCGCGCGCCGCACCAGGCCCGACGCCTTGGCGTCCTTCATGAAGGCCGTCACGGCGGCGAGCGCCTGCGGGCGGTTCTTCGGCACCGCGATCGCGATGACGGTCTGCTGGAAGCCGCCGGCCAGAATGCGCGAGCCGGGCAGGGCGGCGGCGAGCAGCGGCAGCGAATCATGCGACAGCGCAAAAGCATCCGACTGGCCGGCGCGCAGCATGGCCATCGCCTCGTCGACCGAGGACGCCGCCACGATGGTGGTATTTTTGAGCGACCGGGCGGCGCTCCGGATGGTGGTCGTATTGGCGATGCCGACCACCCGCACGCCGGACCGGTCGACCTCGGCGAGCGTTTGGATTGCCGAGCCCGCCGGGACCAGATAGGTGCTCTCGACCACGAAATAGGGCGGGCCGAATTCCACCCGCTGCTTGCGCTCCTCGTCAACCGGCATGAAGGTGACGTCGATCGCGCCCGCGCAGAGCGCGTCGGTCACCTCGCCCGAATTGGGCGCCACCAGGAACTCGACCGGCACGCCGAGCCTTTGGGCGAGCGCGGTCCCGAGCTCGACCGTGACGCCGCGTGGCTGCCCGGCCGCATCCCGGGTTACGAAAAAAGCCGACATGGCGGGCGCGGCGACGACGCCGACCCGCAGCTTGCCGGATGAAGCGAGCTCTTTCGTCATGGTGGTCTCGTCAATGGGACGCCTGGCGGCCGCGGTCGCCAGGGCTATCATCATTACGACTTCCGCGTCGCTTCGAAAGCCCTTTTGAGGACCCGCGTTGCGCTGGACAGGCGTGCCGATATCGCGGAATGTCGCGCGCCCCGCGGGTGCTGGTCTTTTCCAGGGCAAACCGGTATCCAACCGGGAACCGTCCGGGGGCAGGCGCTGTCCGGAAAACGCCGCGTGGGAGACGTCCGACATGCCGATTCCCAGGGCCTCGAAGGCCCTTTCTCGTTTTACCGTCCTCGACCTCACCCGGGTGCGCTCGGGGCCGACCTGCGTGCGCCAGCTCGCCGACTGGGGCGCCAACGTCATCAAGATCGAGTCCCCGCCTCAGCTCGAGAGCGGCGAGCCGCCGGGCGGGCCGCGCGAGGGATCGGATTTCCAGAACCTGCACCGCAACAAGCGCAGCATCACCCTCAACCTGAAGGCGCCCGAGGGGCTCGCCGTGTTCCGGCGGCTGGTGAAGAAGGCCGACGTGGTGGTGGAGAATTTCCGGCCCGACGTGAAGAAGCGGCTCGGCATCGACTACACGGATCTGCGCAAGATCAATCCGCGCATCGTCTATGGCAGCATCTCGGGCTTCGGCCAGAGCGGCCCCTATGCGACGCGGCCGGGCTTCGACCAGATCGCCCAGGGCATGGGCGGATTGATGTCGATCACCGGCCTGCCCGGCCAGGGGCCGGTGCGGGTCGGCATCCCGATCGCCGACCTGACGGCCGGACTGTTCTGCGCGATGGGGATTCTCACCGCGCTCCTGGAGCGCGAGAAGTCGGGCAAGGGCCAGCACATCGAAACGTCGCTGCTGCAGGCGCAGATCTTCATGCTCGATTTCCAGGCCGCGCGCTATCTGGTCAAAGGGGAGGTCGCCAAGCAGGCCGGCAACAATCACCCGACCAGCATTCCGACCGGCGTGTTCAAGACCGCCGACGGCCATATCAACATCGCGTCGACCGGCCAGAAGATCTGGGAGCGCTTCTGCAAGGCGATCGAAGCGCCCGACATGATGGCCCATCCCGACTACGCGAACGGCGCCAGCCGCTCGAAGAACCGCGACGCGCTCAATGCCGAGATCGACCGGCACACCGTCAAGCGCAGCAGCGCGGAGTGGATCGACCGGCTCAACCAGGCGGGCGTCCCGAGCGGACCGATCTATTCGATCGACCAGATGTTCGCCGACCCGCAGGTCAAGCATGTCCGCATGGCGCAGCCGGTGAAGAAGAGCAAGCTCACGCTGGTTGGCCAGCCAGTCAGCCTGTCGCGCACGCCGAGCAAGCTGGACGCGCCGCCGCCCGAGCTCGGCCAGCACACCAGCGCGGTACTCAAGCAGCTCGGCTACAGCGCAAAGCAGATAGCCGCCTTGCGCAAGGCGAATGCGATTTGATGCTGATCAGGACACATTTCTTGCGTCATTGCGAGGCATGCGAGCACGCCGAAGCAATCTCGTGCCGCTGGGCGAGATTGCTTCCTCGGCCTTCGGCCTCCTCGCAATGACGGCGAACTGCAATATCGGAGCTTCGTCATGACCGAGACCGACAAGATGGTGTCCCGCAAGGTGGGCCGCACCGGATACATGATCTTCAACAATCCAAAGCGCCACAACGCGGTCTCGTTCGACATGTGGGAGGCCGCGAGCCGGATCATGGGCGATTTCGCCAAGGACGACGATGTCCGCGTCGTGGTGATCACCGGCGCCGGCGGCAAGGCCTTCGTGTCGGGCGCCGACATCTCCAAGTTCGAGAGCGAGCGTGCCAACGAGGAAGCCCAGGCGCGCTACAACGAGATGGTGGCGAAGGCCAACGACGCGCTATATGAATTTCCCAAACCCACGATCGCGATGATCCGCGGCTACTGCATCGGCGGCGGCCTCGGGCTTGCTGTGTGCTGCGACCTGCGCATCGCATCCGACAATTCGCGTTTCGCGATTCCGGCCGCCAAGCTCGGGTTGGGCTACGGCTTCCCGGGCATCAAGCGCCTGTCCGACCTGGTGGGGCCGTCCTTCACCAAGGAGATTTTCTATACGGCGCGCCAGTTCGACGCCGCCGAGGCGCTAGCCATGGGCCTGGTCAACCGCGTGCTGCCGGCCGATGGCGTCGAGACCTATGTCAAGGATTACGCCGAGACCATCGCCGGCAACGCGCCGCTCACCGTGAATGCGGTCAAGTTCATCGCCAACGAGACCGTGCGGGAGGAATCCAAGCGCGACCTCGCCCGCTGCGCCGCGCTGGTGAAGCAGTGCTTCGCGAGCAAGGACTTTACCGAGGGCCGCCGGGCCTTCATGGAAAAACGCAAGCCGGCCTTCACCGGCACCTGAAATGTTTTCAAAGGGCGAGAATTGCGGGCGGCCTGCGGCATCGTGGGACACCACGGCCGCCCGCGGGGTTGATATCCTGACGGATGGTTCACTAAGCAAGGGATAGACGAGGGGCTTTAAGGTGGCAGCAGTCGAATTGCGCGGTCTGACCAAGCGCTACGGGGCGCTCGCGGTGGTGGACGCGGTATCGCTCAAGATCGAGCACGGGCTCCTGGTGTGCCTGCTCGGTCCTTCCGGTTGCGGCAAGACCACGACGCTGCGGCTGATCGCCGGCTTCGTGGAGCCGAGCGAAGGCGAGATCGTGGTCGGGGACCGCGTGGTGTCGTCGCCGGCCCGCACGCTGCCGCCCGAAAGCCGCAACATGTCGATGATCTTCCAGAGCTACGCCCTGTGGCCCCACATGACGGTCGCCGACAACGTCGCTTACGGGCTCACGCTGCGCAAGGTGTCGCGCGCCGACATCGCCACCAAGGTCGCCGGGATCCTCGCCACCACCAAGCTCAGCGCGCTGGCGGATCGCTATCCGGGCGAGCTGTCGGGCGGCCAGCAGCAGCGCGTCGCGCTCGCGCGCGCCCTGATCGTGGAGCCCGAAACCCTGCTGCTCGACGAGCCGCTGTCCAACCTCGACGCCAACCTGCGCGAGGAGATGCGCTTCGAGGTCCGCCGGCTGCACGACGAATACCGCTACACCACGGTCTATGTGACGCACGACCAGTCCGAGGCGATGACCACGGCCGACCTGATCGCCGTGATGAACCTGGGCAAGATCGAGCAGCTCGGCCGGCCGGAGGATATCTACGACCGGCCGCGCTCGGAATTCGTCGCCCGTTTCATCGGGGCGAGCAACATCGTCAAGGGCAAGGCGCTCGACCGCAGCCACGTGTCGGTCGCGGGCGTGCCGCTGCGCTGCGTCGGCGCCGACCTCACGCCGGGCTCGGACACGGCGGTCTCCATCCGCCAGCACGAGGCCCGGCTCACGGCCTCGCCGCCGGGGGGTGCCAGCGACAATATGTTGCCGGCAACCGTGACCCGGAACGTCTTTCTCGGCAACAGCCGCGACTATATGGTGGAGCTCGGCGACGGGACGCAGCTGCGCGCCGTCACCGCGCCGCAGGAGAGCATTCCGCAGGGCGCCAAGGTGTGGATCCACCTGCCGCCCGAGCGCTGCCGGGCGCTGCTCGGATAGCGGCACGGATCGTGTGCAAGGGTCGATAAAGCGTCGTCGGCGGCGAAGAATCCGATGACCGGGAGGATACGAGCGATGTCAAGCAACGGGTTTTCGAGGCGCAAGGTCCTCACGGGCGCGAGCGCGCTGGCGGCATCGACCGTCTTCGCGTCCCCGCTGCGCGCCGCCGCGCCGCCGGCGACCGGCGTCACGCCGGCCCTGATCGAGGCGGCCAAGAAGGAGGGCAAGGTCGTCTATTACACCTCGATCGACCTGCCGCTCGCCGAGAAGATCGCCAAGGCCTTCGAGGCCGCCTATCCCGGCATCGCGGTGCGGGTCGAGCGCACCGGCGCCGAGCGGGTGTTTCAGCGCATCGGCCAGGAATACGGCAGCAACATCCACGCGGTCGATGTGGTGAACTCCTCGGATGCGTCCCATCTGATCGTCTGGAAGCGCGACGGGCTGCTGGCGCCCTTCGTGCCCGAGGACGTCGCCAAGCACTATCCGGCGGAGCACAAGGACGCCGACGGCATGTATGCGAGCTTCCGCGTCGGCCTGAGCATCATCGCCTACAACACCAATCTGGTTAAGCCCGAGGACGCGCCGAAAAGCTTCGCCGACCTGCTCGATCCGAAATGGAAGGGCAAGCTGGTCAAGGCGCATCCCGGCTACAGCGGCACCATCATGACGGCGACCTACGAGATGTCGCGCGATCTCGGCTGGCAGTATTTCGAGAAGCTCGCCCAGCAGAATGTCATGCAGGTGCAGTCCTCGGCCGATCCGCCCAAGAAGCTCGCGTTGGGCGAGCGCGCCGTGATGGCGGACGGCAACGAGTACAACATCTTCCAGATCAAGGAGGGCGGCGGCCCGGTCGAGCCGGTCTATGCGACCGAAGGCGTGCCCCTGGTGGTCGGCCCCAACGCGATCTTCAAGGCGGCGCCCAACCCGAATGCGGCCCGGCTGTTCCAGTGCTTCTGCTTCACGACGCAATGCCAGCAGCTCGTGATCGATGCGGGCGGCCTGCGCTCGATGCATGCGCTCGCCAAGGAGAAGCCCGGCCGCAAGCCGGTCAAAGACATCAAGCTCATGAAGGAAGACGCGGCCGCGGTCGAAAAAATGAGCGACGAAATCAAGGCGCGCTACGTCAAGATTTTCCGCGTGTGATTCACTCCGTCATGCCCGGGCATAGTCGTTCGAAGAACGGCGTCGCTTCGCTCGCCTATGTCCCGGCCATGACGCGTTGCCGGGGAGTGTAGAATGCCCATAGCGATCTCCAGACGCGACCTTCTGGCGGCATCGGCGGCGGCGGGCGTGGCCCTGTGGGCCGAACCGCTGCGCGCGCAGGCGCCGGCCGCGTCCGCGATCACGCCCGACTTGATTGCGGCCGCCAAAAAGGAGGGCAAGGTCGCCTTCTATACCGCGATGGACCTGCCGGTGGCCGAAAAGCTCGCCAAGGCGTTCGAGGCGAAATTTTCCGGCGTGGCGGTGCGGGTCGAGCGCTCGGGCTCCGAGCGCGTGTTCCAGCGCATCGCGCAGGAAATGGCGAGCAACATCCACGCCTGCGACGTGATGAACAGCGCCGACGCGGCGCACTTCATCGTCTTCAAGCGCAACGCCTGGCTCGCGCCCTATCTTCCCGAGGAGGTCGCCAAGCATTTTCCCGCCGCGCATCGCGATCCGGACGGGTTGTTCGTCACCACCCGGGTCTGGCTCTCCTCGCTCGGCTACAATACGACCCTGGTCAAACCCGAGGACGCGCCAAAAAGCTTCGCCGACCTGCTCGATCCCAAATGGGCCGGCAAGATGGTCAAGGGCCATCCGGCCTATAGCGGGACCATCATGACGGCGACCTTCCAGATCGTGCGCGAGCTCGGCTGGGGCTATTTCGAGAAGCTGGCGACCCAGCGCATCATGCAGGTGCAGTCGTCGACCGATCCGCCCAAGAAGCTCGCGCTCGGCGAGCGCGCCGTGATGGCGGACGGCAACGACTACAATCTCCTCCAGCTCAAGGACGCGGGCCAGCCGGTCGAGCCGATCTATCCCACGGAGGGCACTCCGACCATCACGGGTCCGACCGGCGTGTTCAAGTCCGCCCCCAATCCGAACGCCGCGCGCCTGTTCCAGAACTGGCTGCATACCCCGGAGGGCCAGCAGCTGCTGGTCGATTTCACCGGCCAGCATTCGGTCCATGCGCTGGTCAAGGACAAGCCCGGCCACAAGAAGCTGTCCGAGATCAAGCTCATGAAGGACGATCCGGCCGGCGTCGAAAAGATGGCGGACGACATCAAGGCGCGCTATCAGCAATTGTTCAAGGTGTGATGAACCCGTCTCCTTTCCCGCTGCGTCATGCCCCGCGAAAGCGGGGCATCCAGTAACCGCTGATCCCCGCATGTCGGAACGCTCCGCCCCATCCATCGCGTCGTGGCTGCTGGATCATCCGCTTTCGCGGATGACGACGATGGCGCGCGTTTTCGGCCACGACCGCGGAGCCTCCTCGTGACCATCGCCCTGCCGGCCCAGCCCGAACGTCGGCTCTTTCGTTTCGATATCTCCTGGCCGATCCTGATCGCCTTCGCGGCGGTGCTGTGCGTGCTGATCGTGCTGCCGATGTCGTGGCTGGTCTATTTCAGCGTGACCGACCGGGACGGCGCCTTCACGCTCGCCAATTTCGCCGAGCTCATCACCAATCCGACGTTCGTCGATCCGCTGATCACGACCGTCATCGTGGCGACCAGCTCGGCCATCATCTGCTGCGCGGTCGCTTCGCCCCTCGGCTGGCTGGTGGCGCGCACCGACATGCCGCTGCGGCGCACCGTGCGGGCGCTGGTCACCGCCTCCTTCGTGACGCCGCCGTTTCTCGGCGCGATCGCCTGGGAGCTCCTGGCCGCGCCCAACAGCGGGCTCCTGAACAAGATCTACCGCGCCGTCACGGGCGCGCCGCAGGACGAGTATCTGTTCAACATCTACACGCTGCAGGGGCTGATCTTCGTCATCTCCTGCTACACCTTTCCCTTCGTGTTCGTGCTGGTCGCCAACGCGCTCGATCGCATCCCGGGCGACCTCGAGGATGCGTCGTCGATTCTCGGCGGCAATGCCTGGACGACCGCGCGCCGGGTCACCATCCCGCTCGCCATGCCGGCCCTGCTGGCGGGCGCGCTGGTCGCCTTCCTGCAGGCCATGACCCTGTTCGGCTCGCCCGCCATCCTGGCGATCCCGGCCGGCTTCCACACCATGACGACCAAGATCTGGAGCCTGTTCCAGTATCCGCCCAAGATGCAGCTCGCGGCCGCCGCGTCGGTGCCGTTGCTGGTGCTGACCATCATGCTGCTGCGGGCGGAAAGCTTCCTGCTCGGGCGGCGCGGCTACGCGGTGGTCGGCGGCCGCCAGGGCGACCCGCGCCTGGTGCAGTTGGGGAATTGGAAGTGGGTCGCGCTCGGCGTCGTGTTGCTGGTGCTGTGCAATCCGGTGTTCCTGCCCTATGGGGCCCTGCTCAACGCCGCCTTCTCGCCGGTCGCGTCGCAATTCGTGACGCCGGCGACCGCCACGCTGCACAACATCAATTTCGTGTTCTTCGAATTGTCGGCGACCGCGCTCGCCTTCAACAACACCGCGATCCTGTGCACCGCGACCGCCACCATCGGCACCGTGATGGCGGTGGTGATCGCCTATGTGACGACCCGCAAGGCGATCACCGGCCACCAGGCGCTCGAGTTCCTGGCGACCGCGCCGGTCGCGGTGCCGGGAATCGTGCTCGGCGTCGGGCTGTTCCTGAGCTACGCGCGGCCGCCTTTCGTGCTCTACGGCACGCTGTGGATCCTGCTCATCGCCTTCGTGACCATCGCGATGCCGGCCGCCTACCAGCAGCTTCAGTCGGCCTTCCGGGTCGTCCATCCCGATCTGGAGGAGGCGAGCCGCATCCTGGGGGCGACGCGACTCCAGACGCTGTGGCGCATCACGGCGCCGCTCCTGCGCACCAGCGTGATCGCCACCTGGTGCTTCATCTTCGTCGGCGTCATCCGCGAGCTTTCCGCCGCCATCATGCTGTTCACCTCGCAGACCAAGGTGATCTCGGTGCTGATCTTCGACCTCAACGAGAGCGGCGACCTCGGCGCCATCGCGGTGCTCGGCCTGCTCATGCTCATCGTCACCTTCGCGGTCGTCGTGCTGATCAACCGGCTGCCCGGTTTCGGCGGCGCCGTGCGGTTGCGCAACAACTGAAATTTCCAACCCGAAAGACCCCATGCCCGCCCACGTTCCGGATGTCTCCGTCGCCGAGCAGCTGGTCGACCGCATCCTGACGATCGCGCCCGAGCGCCTGCCGGACGCGATGCGCCAGAAATGCCAGGACCTGGCGGTCGACGTGATCGGGCTCTGCCTCACGGCGCGCAACCAGGATTACGTCAAAAGCGCGCTCGCGGGCTGCGACGACGATGGGCCGTGCAGCGCGATCGGACACGCCCGCACGCTGAGCGCGGCGAGCGCCGCCTTCGTCAACGGCACCGCCGCGCATGGCGAGGATTTCGACGACACCTTCGAGGGCGGGCCGGTGCATGCCGGCGCCGTGATCGTGCCCGCGGTGCTCGCGGCCTGCGAGCGCCACCGTCCCGACGGCGCCGCCGCGCGTCTCGGCATCGCGGTCGGGATCGAGACGATGTGCCGGCTCGGCCTGGTGACCCCGAAGCTGGTGCACAAGGCCGGCTTTCATCCGACCGCGGTGTTCGGCGCCATGGCGGCCGCCGCCGGCGTCGGGGCCGCGCTGCAGCTCGATCGGCGCCAGATGATCGACGCGCTCGGCATCGCGGGCAGCATGGCGGCCGGGATCATCGAATATCTGGCCGAGGGCGCCTGGACCAAGCGCATGCATGCGGGCTGGGCGGCGCAATCCGGGCTGCGGGCGGCGCTGCTGGCGCGCAGCGGCTTCAACGGCCCGCGCACCGTGTTCGAAGGCACCCACGGGCTGTTCCACGGTTTCGCCCGCACCACGCAGGGCAATTACGATCTGCTGGTCGGCGATTTCGGGTCGCGCTGGGTGGCCGAGACGCTCGCCTTCAAGCTCTATCCGTGCGGGACGATGACCCATCCCTATATCGATTGCGCGCGGCGGCTGGCGGCGCGCGGCCTCAAGGCGGCCGACATCAAGGAGATGATCTGCGAGGTGGGCGAGGGCACGGTGCACCGGCTGTGGGAGCCGCTCGCCGACAAGCAGCGGCCGCCCAACGGCTACGGGGCGAAATTCTCCACGCCCTACTGCATCGCGGCCGGCTTCGTGCGCCGCAATGTCGGACTCGACTCCTTCACCGACGCCGCCGTCAAGGACCGTGCCGTGCTCGATGTGGCGGCGAAAGTCCGTTACGTGGTCGACCCCAAGAATCCCTATCCGGATAATTTCACCGGCCATATCCGGGCCGTGATGGCCGACGGCCGCGTGATCGAGGAGCGCCAGCCCCATATGCGGGGCGGCGCGCACGAACCCCTCTCGCCCCAGGATATCGCCGACAAGTTCGCGCTGTGCGCCCGCCACGGCGGCTGGGAGGCGCCGAGGATCGAAACCGCGCTCAAGCTCGCGCGCGGGCTCTACGACGGCAAGATCGATCTTGCGGCGCTGCGGGGGTGAGCTGTTACAAAAAAAATTGCGTGTCGTCATCGTCCGCGCAAGCGGACGATCCAGTAATCACTGAAATGATTGTGGTTACTGGATGCCCCGCTTGCGCGGGGCATGACGGCAACGAATGAGGAATGATGAAATGACCTCCACCACCCAACCTCTCGCCGGCCGTGTCGCGCTGGTGACCGGCGCCGGGCGCAATATCGGGCGCGCCATTGCGCTGATGCTGGCCGAGGACGGCGCGGCAGTCGTGGTCAATGCGCGGTCCAACAAGGCCGAGGCCGACGCCGTCGCGGCCGAGATCGCGGCCCGGGGTGGCCAGGCCATCAGCGTCATCGCCGATATCGCCGATGCGGCGGCGGTCGACCGCATGGTGGCGGCGGCGGTGACGCGCTTCGGCCGCATCGACATCCTGGTCAACAACGCGGCGCTGCGGCGCGAGAAGCCGATCGACGAGATGACCATCGCGGAATGGCGCGAGGTCATGGGGGTCACCCTCGACGGCCCGTTCCTGTGCGTCAAGGCGTGCGTCCCGCATTTGCGAAAGAGCGGCGCCGGCGCCATCGTCAATCTGGGCGGCATGAGCGGACACACCGGCGCCAAGCATCGCCTGCACGTGGTCACCGCCAAATCCGGGCTCGTCGGCTTCACGCGTGCGCTCGCGCAGGATCTCGCGGTGGACAAGATCACCGTCAACCTGGTGGTGCCCGGCCTGATCGGCACGCCGCGCGCCGGCCCGGAGCCGCAGCATCATTTCACCCACCATACGCTCAGCGGCGCGCGCGGCACGCCCGACGACGTCGCCGCCACGGTGCGCTTCCTGTGCGGTCCGGGCGCGCGCTACCTCACGGGCCAGACCCTGCACGTGAATGGCGGGGCCTATCTGGGCTGAGCGCATGGTGGCGCTTGATAAATTGTTGCCGGCGGCCTTCAATTTGCCTGGGCGGGCCAACGCGCCGGCGACAGAACAACGACTTTCCGGCGACCGGAGAGCATCAGGGAGGCACCGATGACCACACGCAGGAACTTTCTCAAAGGCGCGGCCGGCATGGCGTTCTGCAGCTGCGGGCTGCTCGATGCCGCGCGCGCCCAACAGCCCGCCCCATCCCGCCTGCCCGTCATGGTCGACGGCAAGCGCGTCAAGACCATCGACGTCCACGCGCACTGCCTCTTCCACGAGGCGGTCGACCTGATGGGCGACGCGGCACGCAACGTCCGGCCGGAAACCAAGGGCTCCGACCAGATGTTCATCGCCATAGAGGAGCGCCTGCGTGCCATGGACGCGATGGCAATCGACATGGAGGTGCTGTCGATCAATCCCTTCTGGTACCGCAAGGACCGCGACACGGCGGCGCAGATCGTCAAGGTGCAGAACGAGAAGCTCGCCGAATTATGCGCCTCGAAGCCCGATCGCTTCGCCGCCTATGCGTCGCTCGCCCTGCAGTTTCCCGATCTCGCCGTCCAGCAGCTCGAGACCGCGATGAAGCAGCAGGGCCTGCGCGGCGCCGCGATCGGCGGCAGCGTGCTGGGCGAAAGTTTTTCCGATCCCAAATTCCACCCGGTCTGGGCCAAGGCCGAAGAGCTCGGCGCGGTGCTGTTCATCCATCCCCAGAGCACGCCGGAATTGAACGCGCGCTTCAAGGGCAATGGCTGGCTGTCGAACACCATCGGCAATCCGCTCGACACCACCATCGCGCTGCAGCACCTGATCTTCGAAGGCACGCTCGACCGCTTCCCGGCCCTCAAGCTCATCGCGGCGCATGGCGGCGGCTATCTGCCGTCCTACGCGCCGCGCTCCGACCATGCCTGCTTCGTGTCGCCGCAGAACTGCAACCCGGAGATCCAGCTCAAGAAGAAGCCGACCGAATATCTCAACCAGCTCTATTTCGACGCGCTGGTCTTCACCCCGGAGGGGCTGCGCCACCTCGTGGCCCAGGTCGGCGCCAGCCAGGTGATGCTCGGCAGCGACCATCCGATCCCCTGGGAGGAGCATCCGGTGGACCACGTCTTCGCCACCACCACGCTCAGCGATCAGGACAAGGCCGCGATCCTGGGCGGCAACGCGGCGCGTCTTTTCGGCATGAAGGTGTAGGACGGGATTGGTGAGCCTCTTGCTTTCCCTCCCCCGCAGGCGGGGGAGGGGGCACACCGTGCTGCGCGCCGCTCCGTTACACCCCGAAAATCTTGCTGTAGCGCGCCTTGATGTCTTCGCTCTGCGCCAGCACGGCGGCGGG
>Ga0208984_1000038_pt1 | contig 15534 bp, 11 predicted proteins | sample MedBloCAOM3_M3_FD_187851 | JGI IMG/M metagenome (GOLD analysis project Ga0208984, IMG submission 187851) | Forest soil microbial communities from El Dorado National Forest, California, USA - Mediterranean Blodgett CA OM3_M3 (SPAdes) (version 2) | ecosystem: Environmental > Terrestrial > Soil >... | reverse complement strand
CTGTCAACGAGGTGTTCGACTGGGTCGATCAGGTCTCGATCGAACTGACCACGCAGATGCTCGCCGTGCTGTTCGACTTTCCCTGGGAGGACCGCCGCAAACTGACGCGCTGGTCCGACGTCGCAACAACGATTCCCGGTCCGGACGGCGTCGTCGCGACGGAAGACGAGCGACAGGCCGAGCTGCTGGAATGCGCGACGTATTTCGGGAAACTCTGGAAAGAGCGCATTAATCAGCCGCCGAAGAGCGACCTGTTGTCGATGATGGCGCACAGCGAAGCCACGCGTGACATGGACCCGAAGAATTTCCTCGGCAACCTGATCTTGTTGATCGTCGGCGGCAACGATACCACCCGCAACACGCTGTCGGGCAGCATCTATGCGTTGAGCAAAAATCCGGATCAGTACAGGAAGCTGCGCGAAAATCCGGCTCTGATCGATAGTTTCGTGCCGGAGGTGATCCGCTGGCAGACGCCATTGGCGCATATGCGCCGGACCGCGCTCGAGGACGTCGAGTTCCGCGGCAAGCGGTTCAAGAAGGGTGACAAGGTCGTGATGTGGTACGTCTCGGGTAACCGCGACGATGAGGTAATCGACCGTCCCTACGAGTTCATCATCGACCGGGCCCGCCCGCGCACCCACATCTCCTTCGGCTTCGGCATTCATCGTTGCGTCGGGATCAGGCTAGCCGAGCTGCAATTGAAGATAATTTGGGAAGAAATCCTGAAGCGCTTCGATCATATTGAGGTGGTCGGCGAACCCAAGCGGGTGTATTCCAGCTTCGTCAAAGGTTACGAGACCCTGCCGGTGCGCATCGCCGGCTGACCAGCCCACGACATCTAATTTTTATTTTGGGATTGATCAACGATGAACATCCAGGCGTCAGTCAGAGCCGACAAGAATGAGCTTCAGCGCTTGGCGCGCGAAGAGGCTTATTCCACGCCGCTGAAGGATTTTCATCCCGGCGCCCCCAGGCTATTCCAGAACGATACGCTGTGGCCCTGGTTCGAGCGGCTGCGCAAGGAAGAGCCGGTGCATTACTGCACCAACTCGCCGATCGAACCCTATTGGTCGGTCACCAAATACAATGACATCATGCATGTCGATACCAACCACGGTATCTTCTCCTCGGACGTCAGCCTCGGCGGCATCTCGATCCGGGACGTGCCTCCGGGCTATGACTGGCCGAGTTTCATCGCCATGGATCAGCCGCGGCACTCTGCCCAGCGCAAGACCGTGTCGCCGATGTTCACGCCGACGCATCTCGACGAACTTTCCGTTCTGATCCGCGAACGCGCCGGCAAGGTGCTCGACGCCCTGCCGCGCAACGAGACCTTCGATTTCGTCGATCGGGTCTCGATCGAACTGACCACCCAGATGCTGGCGACGTTGTTCGCCTTTCCCTGGGAAGAACGCCGCAAGCTAACGCGCTGGTCCGACGTCTCGACCGCGCTGCCGAAGAGCGGGGTCGTTGAATCGGCGGAACAGCGCCGGGCCGAGATGGACGAGTGCGCGGCCTATTTCGCAAAACTCTGGAACGAACGGGTCAATGCCGAACCGAGAAACGACCTGATCTCGATGATGGCGCACAACGAAGCCACCCGGCACATGGACCCGGACAATCTGATGGGCAACATCATTTTGCTGATCGTCGGCGGCAATGACACCACCCGCAACACCATGAGCGGCTCGGTGCTCGCATTGAACGAAAATCCCGACCAATATCAGAAGCTGCGCGACAATCCGGCGCTGATCGATTCGATGGTGCCGGAAGTCATTCGCTGGCAAACGCCGCTGGCGCATATGCGGCGTACCGCGCTTGAAGATACCGAGCTCGGCGGCAGGACCATTCGCAAGGGCGACCGGGTCGTGATGTGGTACGTCTCGGGCAATCGCGACGAAGAAGGCATCGAGAACCCCAACGACTTCATCATCGACCGCGCCCGGCCCCGCACCCATCTGTCGTTCGGCTTCGGCATTCACCGCTGCGTCGGCATGCGGCTTGCCGAACTGCAATTGAAGATCGTATGGCAGGAGATGCTGAAGCGATTTGACAAGATCGAGGTGGTTGGCGAGCCGAAGCGGGTGTATTCCAGCTTCGTCAGAGGCATCGAGTCGCTGCCGGTGCGCATTCCAGCGTGAACAGACCAGCCCTTGAACGCCGCCCTCAACCCGCCGAGCCTCGCCGAAGCCATTACGGCGAGGGGTCTTATTCGCGCCGCGGGCTTCCGCGCGCCCTCGATTTGCCAGCTGAGTTCCGATGACCGCCACAGAACATGATGAGTTTGCCGACATACGAGACGCCGTTGCGAAATTGTGCGCACAATTCCCCGGCGAATACTGGCGCAAGCTCGACCGCGAAATGGCCTATCCCAAGGCATTCGTCGATGCGCTGACAGAGGCCGGCTATCTCTCGGTATTGATCCCCGAGGAATATGGCGGCGCCGGGCTGAAATTATCCGCCGCAGCCGCGATCCTCGAGGAGATTCAGCACGCCGGATGCAATGGCGGCGGCTGCCATGCTCAGATGTACATCATGGGCACGCTGCTGCGCCACGGCAGCGACGAGCAGAAATCGAAGTGGCTGCCGAAGATCGCCAGCGGTGAATTGCGGCTGCAGGCGTTCGGAGTAACCGAGCCGACCAGCGGCACCGATACCTCGTCGCTGAAGACCTTTGCAAGGCGCGAGGGCAACGACAGCTATATCGTCAACGGCCAGAAAATCTGGACCAGCCGCGCCGAATATTCCGACCTGATGATCCTGCTGGCGCGCACCACGCCGAAGGAGCAATCCAAAAAGCGTACCGACGGTCTGTCGGTGTTCATCGTCGATATGCGGGCGGCCAAGGATAACGGGCTCTCGATCAGTCCGATCCGCACCATGATGAACCACGCCACCACGGAAGTTTTCTTCACCGATCTTCGCGTGCCTGCGGAAAATCTGATCGGCGAGGAAGGCAAGGGCTTCCGCTATATATTGTCCGGCATGAATGCCGAGCGCATCCTGATCGCGGCCGAATGCGTGGGCGACGCCAAATGGTTTATCGCCAAGGCTTCCAGCTACGCCAAGGAGCGCGCCGTGTTCGGCCGTCCAATCGGCCAGAACCAGGGCGTCCAGTTTCCAATTGCAAAAGCCTACGCATCAATGCGTGCGGCCGAGCTGATGGTCAAGGAAGCCACGCGCAAATACGAAGCCGGCATCGATTGCGGCGCCGAGGCCAATATGGCCAAGATGCTGGCGGCCGACGCCTCCTGGGAAGCCGCCAATGCCTGCGTGCAGACGCATGGCGGTTTCGGCTTTGCGGAAGAATACGACATCGAACGCAAATTCCGCGAGACCCGGCTCTATCAAGTCGCGCCGATCTCGACCAATCTCATATTGTCATACCTCGCCGAGCACGTGCTGGGCATGCCCCGCTCCTACTGAGAAAAGAAGATGCTGCCGCTTGAGGGACTGATCGTCATTGCCGTCGAACAGGCGGTCGCCGCCCCGTTCTGCAGCTCGCGGCTGGCCGATGCCGGCGCCCATGTCATCAAGGTGGAGCGGCCCGAGGGCGACTTTGCGCGCGGCTACGATGCCGCAGCGAAGGGGCAGAGCAGCTATTTCGTCTGGCTCAATCGCGGCAAGGATTCGGTGGTGATCGACCTCGCCACCAAGGAAGGACGCCAGAGCCTTGACCAACTGATCGCCGGAGCGGATGTGCTGATCCAGAACCTCAAGCCGGGTTCGATGGACAAGCTTGGTTTTTCGCTTCAACGTTTGCGAAAGGATTATCCGGCGCTGATCTGCTGTACCATCAGTGGCTATGGCGATGACGGTCCGTACGCTCATCGCAAGGCCTACGATCTGCTGATTCAGGCGGAGAGCGGGCTCGCCTCCATCACCGGCGGTCCGGACGGCCCGTCGCGCGTGGGCGTCTCGATCGTCGATATCGCCACCGGCGCCACCGCCCATGCCGCCATCCTTGAAGCGCTGATCGCGCGATCGCGCCACGGCAAGGGCGCGGATATCCGGATTTCGATGTTCGACGTGATGGCCGACTGGCTATCGGTGCCGCTGCTCAACGCGGAAGCCGGCAATCCGCCGCAACGAATGGGCCTCGCCCATCCGTCGATTGCGCCCTACGGCGTATTTCGCTCGAAGGACGGCAAGGACATCTTGATTTCGATCCAGAGCGAACGCGAATGGAAGAAATTGTGCGCGGACGTATTGGGGCAACCTGCTCTTCCCGACGATCCCCGGTTTTCCAACATGGTCGAGCGCGTTCGCAACCGTAAGCTTACGGACAAGGCCGTCGGCGATATCTTTGCGACGATGCCCCGGGACGAGCTGCTGAAGCGTTTGTCCGACGCCGACATCGCCTTCGCCGAGGTCAACACCATGGCCGACCTCGCGGTGCATCCGCATCTGCGCCGCATCGTGGTGGACACTCCGGCGGGACCTGTTACCTATCCCGCGCCCGCGGCCATCATCGTCGATCAGCCGCGTCATTATGGCGCCGTGCCCGGCATCGGCGACCACGCCGATATCGCCAGACCTCCTCAAGTCCGGACCAAATCGTCATGACCGACAAACCCGATCTCGACCATTTGCGCCAATGGATCGGCCGCACCACTGAAGCCTCCGACATCGTCGGCGCGCAACTGGTGAAGGGCCTGCGCGCCACATTGTTCATGGAGATCGGCGCGCCCAAGCCGGGCGACGCGGCGCCGTTTACGGCACATTGGTGCCTGGCGCAGCCGGTTTACCCGATGTCGGAACTGGGACCCGACGGCCATCCCACGCGCGGCGGTTTCCTGCCGCCGGTGCCGCTGCCGCGGCGGATGTGGGCCGGCGGTGAGTTGGAATTCTTCGAGGCATTGCGGGTCGGCGATGAGATGACGCGAACCTCGCGCATATCTGATGTGACGATGAAGGCCGGCAGCAGCGGCGTATTGTGTTTCGTATCGGTCGAACACCTCATCACGACGCCGCGCGGAACCGCCATCCGCGAGCGGCAGGATATTGTCTATCGGGATATGTCGACCGCCCCGGGATCCGGGCCAGTCAAACCATCGGCGCCGCCGCCTGCCGCGCAGCACCGCGAAAGCCACATGGCTGACCCCGTCCTGCTGTTTCGCTATTCGGCGCTGACGTTCAACGGCCATCGCATCCATTACGACCGCGACTACGTCACCAAGGTCGAGGGCTATCCCGGCCTGATCTTCCACGGCCCGATGCAGGCGGCGTTCCTGGTGGAATTCGCGGCGAAGCTGCATGGCGGCGCTGCGCCAAAGAAATTCAGCTATCGCGGCGTGCAGCCGCTGTTCGAAGGCAGCGAGTTCAGCATCAATGCCAACGAGACCGGCGCCGGCATGGAGCTTTGGACCGCGAATTCGGCTGGTCGGCCGACGATGAAGGGTACCGCGACGTGGTGAGATACATTCCTCTTCCGTCATTGCGAGGAGCAAAGCGACGAAGCAATCCAACAACTAGCAACCTGTGCCCGGATCTGGATTGCTTCGCGGAGCCTGTCATCGGGCGCGCATTCGCGCGACCCGTTGGCTCGCAATGACGATCTGAATCCTCCCACTTCTTCCCTTCCATCGAGGTCATACTGCGTTGTCCCGCAAACCCACCAAAAGCAATGGCGCATCACTCAGCGTCAAGCATGCAACGCTCGACCTGTTGCGGGCGTTCGGAATCCGAAAGGTATTCGGCAATCCCGGCTCGACCGAATTGCCGTTCCTGAGCGACTGGCCGGACGATATCGACTACGTGCTGGGCCTGCAGGAAGCCTCCGTGATCGGCATGGCCGATGGCTACGCCCAGGCCACCCGCAACGCCGGATTCGTCAATCTTCACTCGGCCGCCGGCGTCGGCAACGCGCTCGGCAACATCTACACCGCCCACCGCAATCAGACGCCGCTGGTGATAACCGCGGGCCAGCAGGCGCGCAGCATCCTGCCGCTGCAGGCATTTCTTTATGCCGAGCGCGCGTCCGAATTTCCGCGTCCCTATGTCAAGTTCTCAGTCGAGCCCGCGCGTGCCGAAGACGTGCCAGCGGCGATCGCGCGCGCCTATTACGTGGCGATGCAGCCGCCCTGCGGGCCGACCTTCGTTTCGGTTCCGATCGACGACTGGACCCATCAAACGCAAGCCGTGGAAGCCCGCGACATCAGCCGCGAGCTTGGCCCGGATCCCCATCCGATGAAAGTCCTTGTCGCGGCGCTGTCGGCAAGCAAACGCCCTGCCCTCGTCGTCGGCCCCGGCGTCGATCGCACGCAAGCCGTCGATCTGATGGTTCGCCTCGCCGAGAAGACGAAGGCAGCAGTTTGGGTCAGCCCGTTTTCGGCGCGCTGCAGTTTCCCGGAACGGCATCCGCAATTCGCGGGTTTCCTTCATGCCTCTCCGGCGCAGCTTTCGGACGCATTGCATGGCCATGACCTGGTGGTCGTTGTTGGCGCGCCGGTGTTTACGTTTCACGTCGAAGGCAATGCCTCGATCTTCGACGGCGAAACCACCATCTTCCAGATCACCGACGATCCCGATGCCGCCGCCGTAACTCCGGTCGGCACCAGCATCGTAGCGACCATGAAGCCGGCGCTGACGATGCTGCTCGACCTGCTGCCCGAGACAAAGCGCGCGATGCCGGCGGGCCGTATTTTGCCGCCCGCGCCGGCCGCGGCCGATCCGATTTCAGTCGAGTACCTGTTGCACACACTCTCGGCCGCAATGCCTGAAGACGCCGCGCTGGTCGAGGAAGCGCCGTCGCATCGGCCGGCGATGCAGAAATTCATGCCGATGCGCGGACAGGACAGTTTTTATACCATGGCGAGCGGCGGGCTTGGATACGGCCTCCCGGCCGCGGTCGGCATGGCGCTTGGCCGCCCTGACATCAGGACCGTTTGCCTGATCGGCGACGGCTCCGCGATGTATTCGATCCAGGCCTTGTGGACGGCGGCGCAACGCAAATTGCCGCTGACGGTCGTGGTGATCAACAACGCAGGCTACGGCGCGATGCGCTCGTTCAGCCAGGTGATGCAGGTGCGCAACGTGCCCGGCCTCGATCTGCCCGGCATCGACTTTGTCCAAATAGCACAGGGGCTCGGCTGCGACGCGGTGCGTGTCAGCAAATCATCCGAACTTGCGCCCGCGCTTAAGCGCGGCCTTGCGCATGACGGCGTCAGCTTGATCGAAGTGATCGTGGATTCGGCGGTGCCGCTGCTCTACGCGCAGAAGGGTTAGGCTGGCCCCAAGGCTCGCTCTATCTCGTCATGGCCGGGCTCGTCCCGGCCATCCACGTCTTTCTTGCTCCGGGCACCAAGACGTAAATGCCCGGCACAAGGCCGGGCATGACGAACTCATATGTTGCGCCAACTCATGTCTCGCTCACTTCCCGTACGCCTCCCGCATGTTCGACTGAATCTTCGCCATGCCGGCGATCCAGCGATCGTAATTCTCGGTTTTCTTGCGCATGTAGCCCAGGACTTGCGGATGCGGCAGGATGAGGAATGTTTCCTGCTCGACTCCCTTTAGGGCATCGCTCGCCACCTGCTCCGGCGTCAGATCGCCGTCGCCGGATTGCGGGCCTTTCGGGATCGACCTGAGCATGTTGGTATCGACGCCCTGCGGACACAGGATGGAAACGCGGATGCCATGGGCCTTGTGCGAGATCGCCAGGTTCTCCGCAAATCCCACGGCCGCATGCTTGGTCGTCGAATAGGCCGGGCTTCCGACCTGCGACAGCAGGCCGGCCGCGGAAATCGTGTTGAGAAAATAGCCGCCGCCGCGTGCCTTCATGCGCGGGATCAAATGCCGCGCGGCGTAGACGTGCGCCATAACATGGATCGCCCAGCTTCTCGCCCACGGCTCGTCGGAGGTTCCGCCGGCATTTTCCGACAGCGGATCAAAACCGCCGCCAATGCCGGCATTGGAACAGAACAGCGCAATCGGGCCGAACTGCCGTTCGGTTTCCTCGATGACGTGGCGGATGTCCTTCTCCTGTCCGACATCGCACTTGAAGGCCGCGCCACCGATCGCGGCCGCGACAGTTTCCGCGCCGGCGGAATCGAGATCGGCAACGACTACCTTGGCCGCACCGGCGCGATGAAAGACTTCGCAGAGCGCGCGACCGATGCCGTTGGCGCCGCCGGTGACAACCACGATTTTGTCAGTCACCTGCATCGCACCATCCGCTTTTTTGAAATCTATCTCAGGTCAGAACGAGATCGAGCACGGCGGTGTAATGGCAGGCCGCGCCCAACAGCACGAAGCAATGCCAGATCACGTTCTGGAAGCGCAGCCGCTGCCAGGCGTGGAAGATCACGCCCAGACTATACAGCGCTCCGCCCGCGACCACGAACCGGAGCGCCACGGCCGGCAGCGCCGCCACGACAGCGTCATAGAGCATGAAGCCGCTCCAACCCATCGCCAGATAGAGGCCGACGGAGAGCCGGTCGAAACGGCCCGGCAAGACCAGTTTGAGCACGATCCCGACAATCGCGACGCACCACACGCCCATCAAGAGCGCGATGGCGAAGATGCTGTCCTTCAATTGCGTGATGAACGGCGTGTAGGTCGCCGCGATCAGCACATAGATCGCCGAATGATCGAAGCGGCGCAGCACCCACTTGGCACGCGACACCGGCCACAGATTGTAAGTCGCCGACAACACCAGCATGGCCAGCAGCCCGACAACGTAAACCGAGACAACAGCCACTTCAAACGGCGTGGCATAGACCGCGGTGAGCACGATCAGCACAGTGGCCGCGACCAATCCACCGAACACGCCAATCCCATGCACGACGCCGTCCGCGATCAGTTCGGCCCGATCGTAATTCCAGCGGATGGCGCCCGCCGCCGCATGGACGGAGGTCGAGGCGAGTTGCTTCAGTCTGAAGACAGTCATGGCGAATCCGGCAAGCTTCTAGCAGCGTTAAAACATACCCCCGGGGAGGTCAACGAACCCTGAAATCCCTCGCCTTAAATCGCGTCGTAAGTATGAAACTTGATTTCCGCCCGCTAATCGCCACTTTCCGGATAGTTCTCCCGCCCATTACCCCATCAGATCGAACTTTTTCCCACCCGCATGGCCCTCAGTTTTTCCGATATTGTCGAGGAAGCGCGCCTGTCGGCGCGGGCCTTGCTGGATTTTGGCGACCACTTTTTCAATCCGACGGTTCGGCTCGGCGTCACTGGATTGTCACGCGCCGGCAAGACGGTCTTTATCACGGCGTTGATTCACGGCCTCACCCGCGGCGGCCGCTTTCCGATCTTCGAGCCTTTCGCCACCGGGCGGATCGCCCGGGCGCGGCTTGAGCCGCAGCCCGACGACGCAGTGCCGCGCTTCGACTATGAGAATCATGTGCGCACACTGATCGAGGAGCGCCGCTGGCCGAATTCGACGGTCGATATCAGCGAACTGCGGCTGGTCATCGACTATCAGCGGCAGAATGGCGCGGACCGCACGCTGACGCTCGATGTCGTCGACTATCCCGGCGAATGGCTGCTCGATCTGCCGCTGCTCAACAAGAGTTACGAACAGTGGTCCAATGAAAGCCTTGGCCTGTCGCGGGAGCGCCCCCGCGCGCGGCTCGCGGCGCAATGGCACGACCACCTTGCGGCGCTGAATGCCGAGGGCCGCGAAGACGAGCAGGCCGCGCTGACCGCCGCACGGCTGTTCACGGATTACTTGCGCGCCTGCCGCGACGAACGTTTCGCCATGAGCCTGCTGCCGCCGGGCCGCTTCCTGATGCCGGGCAACCTCGCGGGTTCGCCGGCGCTGACGTTTGCGCCGCTGGATCTGCCGGCTGATGGAGCGGCGCCCGAGGGATCGCTGTGGGCGATGATGCGCCGGCGTTACGAGGCTTACAAAGGCGTGGTGGTTCGCCCGTTCTTTCGCGATCATTTCTCCCGTCTCGATCGTCAAGTCGTTCTGGTCGATGCGCTTGCGGCGTTCAACTCAGGACCGGAAGCGCTGCACGACCTCGAGGCGGCGCTGGCGGGAATTCTGGATTGTTTCAGGATCGGGCGCAGCACTTTCCTCAGTAGTCTGTTCCGGCCGCGGATCGACCGGATATTGTTTGCCGCAACCAAGGCCGATCACCTGCACCATTCGAGTCATGACCGTCTCGAGGCCGTGTTGCGGCGAGCCGTCGGCAGGGCTGTCGCAAGAGCCGAGAACACCGGGGCTGACATCGACGTCGTCGCACTGGCGGCGGTACGCGCCACCCGCGAGGCGCAAGTGCAACGCGGCCGCGAAAAACTGCCCTCCATCCTGGGAACGCCTGCGCCCGGCGAGATGGCGGGCAGCGAAGCTTTCGACGGAAAGACTGAAGTCGCAACCTTTCCCGGCGATCTGCCGGCCGATCCGGAAGAACTTTTCAAGGGCGAGAGTGCGTTTCGCGGCCTCTCCAGCGCCGCAGCCGAAAAGACCGATTTTCGCTTTCTCCGCTTTCGCCCGCCGCACCTCGAACGCGAAGGCGCCGACGAGCCCACTCTGCCTCACATCCGCCTTGACCGCGCCCTCCAGTTCCTGATCGGAGACAGACTGCAATGAGCGAGCGATCCCATCATCGAAGGCCGGCGACCTTCAAGCTCGACGACCCCGGCGTGATCGTGATCGATCCGGACGATTCAAGCCGCCCGCCCCGCGGCACGGTCCACGTCACGCCGGAAGTTGACCCTGCGCTGCTGCCGGTCCCGGTCGAGGTGCCAATTCTCCGCGCGCAACGAGGTTTTCGCTGGGGCGCGGTGTTCTGGACCGCGATCGGCGGACTGATCCTGCTTGGTCTCGGGCTTGGCGTGACACGTTTGATCGAGGATCTGTTCGCGCGCAGCGAGGGCCTCGGCTTTCTCGGACTGGCTTTTGCTTTCGCCGCCACGCTGGCGTTTGCGGTTGTTGTCGCGCGTGAAGCGTTCGGTCTTGCGCGTCTCGCGACGATCGAAAAATTGCATTTGCGCGCCGCCGCAGTTCTCCTGAGCGATGATCGCACAGAAAGCCGGGCGATCGTGCATGAGCTGCTCAGGCTTGAGCACCAGAACCCGCAATTGGCGCGGGCACGCGCCACGCTGCAGGGCCATACCGACGACATCATCGACGGCGCCGACCTGATCCGGCTGGCCGAACGTGAATTAATGACGCCGCTCGATCAGGAGGCGCGCCGCCTGGTGTCGTCGGCCGCGCAGCGCGTCTCGATCGTCACCGCCGTCAGTCCGCGCGCATTGATCGATGTGCTGTTCGTATTCGCAGCATCCCTGCGTCTGATCCGGCAGTTGGCGCGTCTGTACGGCGGACGGCCGGGAGCGCTGGGCATGATCCGGCTGATGCGTCACGTCATCGCGCATGTCGCCATCACCGGCGGCATGGCGGCAAGCGACAGCCTGGTCCAGCAGGTGCTCGGCCATGGCATCGCGGCAAAATTGTCGCAGCGGCTCGGCGAAGGCGTTCTCAACGGGCTGCTCACCGCGCGGCTCGGGCTCGCCGCAATCGACGTGACGCGCCCGCTTCCGTTCACCGCTTTGCCGCGGCCCGCACTCGCCGATTTGGCGAAGGACCTGCTGCGCAAGCGCGACAGCGAGGAGTGAGCAATGCTTATTGAACCGAGGCTGCGATGACAAAGCCCCGGTTCACACGCGCTGGTCCAACAGTGCCTGCCAGCAAGCGCCAGCGATAGAGCGGCGAATCCGGCGCTGGTGAAAGCTCCGGCGTCCAGCCGGTCAGTTTTTCCAGCGCATAGGTATCCATGACGATGCCGCGCCAGCTGCGGTCGACCCGCTCGAGCGGCTCTCTGATGGCCGTGGTCGACGCCCACAGCGGGCTGGCATTGTCTGGCTCGCGCCCGACGTAGAGCCCGGTGTGATCTCTGATCAAGCTCATGCCGGGATCGCGAAAGCCCAGAAACCGCCCGCGCTCGTTGATCTGGATCACCGGCACGCGATCTCTAAAATACCAGCGCAGCATGGCGTAGGTCCGGTAGTCCGTGGTTGCTATCCAGGTGGCGCCGATCTTTTGTAATTCGGCCTGCGCCCGATCCACGACCTGCTCGTAACCCGCCTCGCCGCCGACCGGATCGGTCCTGCCGATGAAATTCCAGGGGCTGACGACATAATAGAGAAAGATCAGAACCACCATGACGATGCCGGAGGCGATCGCCGCGACGGCCCATGAAGTCGTCGATTTGATCATCCATGCCGGCCGGCCTTCCCGCGGCAGCATTGCGACGTTGATGGCGGCGGCGGCAAATCCGATGGGCCACATGAACATCGGCCAGGTATCGCCGACCCGCAGCGTCAGCGATTTCCAGAAGAAATAGGCGAAGGGAACGATCACAGCGGTCGAGAGCAGAATGGCCACGGCGTCACCTCGGCGATATCCCCGCCACGCCGTCAACCCCAGCCCCGACAAAACCACCGGCAGCAGGATAAACCCGACCAGCCCAAACTGCAGGCCGATGAAATCGCCGACGGTGCGCAACGACCATTCATGGGTCGCGGTTGCACGTACGAACTGGAATCTGAACGATGCCCAGTCATGCCCGGCATTCCAGATCAACACCGGCAGGAACAACACGACCGCAATCAGTGCCGCGAGCCAGGGATACGGGCTGAACAGCCAGCGCCGGCGCCAGTCCGGCACCAGCATGAATGCCAGCACCGCCGGTATCAGCATCACCGCGGTGAATTTCGACAGCAGCGCCAGCCCGGCGAACACGCCCGCGGCCAGCCACCACCGCGCATCGCCGCTTTCGTTGAGCCGGATCAGCGCCCACACCATCGCGACGGCAAACGGGATCAGGGCAACGTCGGGCGAGACCTTGGCCATCAGCAAGCCGTAATAAAGCGCGGCCTCCGGCATCAGCACCGCAAGCACCACCGCGCGGACGTCATGCGTCACGCGCCGGACGATATCGGCGAGCAGCAGTTGCGTTACCAGCATCGCAAATATGCCGGCAAACCTTACGCCGAAATTGGTGTCGCCGAAGATCGCGGTGCCGAAGCGAATGAACCAGGCAATCATTGGCGGATGATCGAGGAAGGAAAGCACATTCTCCTTCGACCAGGTCCAGTAATAGGCCTCATCGGTGCGCAGATCGATCAGGCTTGCGTAAATCACCCGCAGCGCCGTCAGCGCAACGATCAAGGCGGCAACGGCAAGCAATTGCCGAAAGGCAGAATTGTCCGGTTTGGTGCTGCTTATATCGGGCGGGGCAATCGTCACGATGCTTTCTCCCCGACTCCTCCGGAGGTGTCAACTTACTCACACTCTCGCGTCGTCCCGGCGAACGCCGGGACCCAGAACCACTGGCGTTTATTGTTGCAGAAGGCCTCTACCCCATCATCCAAACGATAGAGCACGGCGTATGGGTCCCGGCGTTCGCCGGGACGACTCGCGGGAAGCCGGTGCGACGCACGGAAAAGGCGGTCCCCTGATGGAATTAAAGTCTGCTATCGTCGGTCTATTGTCGATGAGCGTTCGATTGGATCGCATGGCCCGATTTTCTCAAGAACGGATCGCAAGGTTCATCCGCGGCATCAGCGTCCGGCAGATCCGTCTCGCCTGCGGACTGGTGCTGTTTGCCTATCTGGTCAGCCATTTTCTCAACCATGCGCTCGGCAATATCTCGATGGATGCGCTTGCCGCCGGCGTCTACTACCACATGGCGTTTTGGCAATTTGTCCCGGTTGCGATCGCTTTTTATACCGCGGCGCTGGTCCACGCTGGTCTCGGGATCTGGGCGCTGTACGAGCGCCGACAATTTCGCTGGAAAGCGATCGAGCCGCTCCAGCTCGTGCTCGGCTTGAGCATCCCGGCGCTCATCATCACCCACGTTGTCGGCGTGCGGCTCGGCCATACACTTTTCGGACACGAAAAGCTCTATCCGCAGGTGTTTTTTGCGTACTGGATCGTATGGCCGTACAAAATGTGGCTGATATTCGCTGTCCTGACCATCTCCTGGATTCACGGCTGCATCGGTCTTTATTTCTGGCTTCGGATGAAGGCGTTCTTCGAACGCGCCGCGCCATTTCTGCTCGGCGCCGCGGTGCTGGTTCCGACGCTGGCGATGTTGGGCCTCTATCAGGGCGGACGAAGCGTCGTTGACAGCGATAGCGTCAAATGGAGGACGGAGAATCTCTCGCCCCGCCAGGTCGGCACGCCGGCCGAACAAGCTGTATTGAACAACATCGAGGATTACTTCCTGATCGGCTATCTCGGCCTGATCGGATTTGTCCTGCTCGCAAAAGGCGTGCGCGCCCTGAACGAGCGCAGGGGCGGCATGATCACCCTGTCGTATGGCAATGGCAGGACGGTTCGCGTGCCGAAGGGGCTTAGCGTGCTCGAGGCGAGCCTGCGCTATAATGTCCCGCATGCGAGCGTCTGCGGCGGCCGCGCTCGCTGCTCCACCTGTCGGATTCGCGTGATCGGGGACTGTACCTCGCTGCCGGAGCCGTCCAAGCGGGAAGCGTTTGTGCTCAACCGCGTCGGGGCCGGCTCGGATCCGGCAATCCGCCTTGCCTGCCAGCTCAGGCCCGAGGCCGATCTCTCTTTCTTCCAGATATTCCTGCCGCAGATCACGGCAGCCAGCTTGCGGACCTCAAGCCCCTCCCGCATCGGTGAGGAGCGCTATCTCGTCAGCATGTTCGTGGACATGCGGGGCTCGACCAAGCTCGCGGAAAAACGGCTGCCGTTCGATACCGTTTTCATCGTCAACCGCTTTTTGGGCGCGGTGTCGCAGGCGGTGATCGAATGCGGCGGTCGACCCAACCAGTTCGTCGGCGACGGACAATTGGCGTTGTTCGGGCTCGCTACCAGCCCGCAAACAGCCTGCCGCCAGGCGCTCAAGGCGGCGGCCATGATCGCCGCCAATGTCGACGAGTTGAATGAATCTCTTAGGCACGATCTGCGTGAGCCGATCCGCTTCGGCATCGGCATTCATGGCGGCGAAGTGATCATCGGCGACATCGGCTACCGCGACCACATGGTATTCACCGCGCTCGGAGACGCCGTCAATGTCGCAGCAAGGCTGCAGGACATGACAAAGAACCTCGCATGCGAAGCGATCGTTTCGGAGGAGGTTCGGGTAACCGCCGGCCTGTCGAGCGATGATCTACCTCAGCAGGAAGTCGCGATTCGCGGGCGCGCCGAACCGATGATGATCCGCACTGTGACCGACGCGAAGGCGTTGTCCGCACTGGTCGACGACGTCCATGTTGTCGCGGCCTAGTGTCCGCCTGCGCACCTTCAACATCTGCGAATATTGAAGGAAAGCTCGGTTCTCTCAATTCAAAACGCGTCGCTTGGCGCGGGTTTCCTTTTTGTCGTCCGGTTTGCTGCACCGCATTCAAGTAACTCGCGGGATTGTTACATCGCAACGTCTTGATCCACGCTCCGAAAGCATGAATTCCAGTTGGCAGTTGCCGATACGACTTCGGGGAATGCGCCATGCTCGATAGACGAGAGATCATGAAGCGCGCTGGAGTGGTGGCGCTTGCAACGGGTTTGGGTTCGTTCAAGGCATTTGCGGTCGACACCGTGACACTGCCCTTCGACAA
>Ga0208984_1000037_pt1 | contig 15739 bp, 12 predicted proteins | sample MedBloCAOM3_M3_FD_187851 | JGI IMG/M metagenome (GOLD analysis project Ga0208984, IMG submission 187851) | Forest soil microbial communities from El Dorado National Forest, California, USA - Mediterranean Blodgett CA OM3_M3 (SPAdes) (version 2) | ecosystem: Environmental > Terrestrial > Soil >... | reverse complement strand
GCTCGGTTAAACAGCCTGATGCCCGCGATGCGGACGAATCCCCTCAGGTGCAAACCTTTGACTGAATTCGTTTATTTTGTCTATCGGCCGCAAACCGGTTCCATTGTGGCTGTTAGCCGCACGCCGCGTGATCTCCCCGTTTGGATTGACAATAGACCGTTCAATGGCTTAGAAACCGCGCGTCCCGGGCGGCACAGCCGCCGGCGGGATTAAGCCCGTTTTGCCACTTTCGGCCTGTCGAACACGGCCTTTCAAAGCATCAGGATTGTCCCATGAAGGTCCGTAACTCGCTGAAATCGCTGCGTGGTCGCCACCGCAATAACCGTCTGGTCCGCCGCAAGGGCCGGGTTTACGTGATCAACAAGGTTCAGCGCCGCTTCAAGGCGCGCCAAGGTTGAAGCAAGCCTAAATCAGGCTTGAATCCGGCGCTCTAGGAAAATCCTCGCCTTCACGGGTCTTTGACGCCTTTGCTGCTTGCAGTGCGTTTTCCTGCGTCTAGACTTTGGCGATGGCCCTGAGATTCTCGCGCGCGCGCAACTGCCTGACTGCAATCCTGCTCACTGCGACGATTGCGGCCGTGCCGATTCCGGCATTTGCGCAGGATCCAAGGGTCGCGCCGAAGCAGCAGAAAAAACTGCCGGAAGCGCCGAGCAAGCTGCCGAAGGTCGGCGCCGACCGCACGCGCGGACTGGACTTTCTGTTCGGTGCGCTGAAGGCGGCGCCGGATGAGGCTAGCGCCAAGCATGTCGAGGCCCGGATCTGGGCGGTGTGGATGCAGACCCCGAGCGATACCGCGGCGCTCCTGATGATGCGCGCCAAGGCCGCGATGGACGGGCAACAGGTGGATATCGCGCTGAAGCTGCTCGATGCCGTGGTCAAGCTGCGTCCGGACTATGTCGAGGGATGGAACAGGCGCGCGACGCTGTATTATTTGAAGAACGATTACGTCCGTTCGCTTCAGGATATCGAGCAGGTACTGGTCCGCGAACCGCGCCATTTCGGCGCGTTGGCCGGGCTTGGCATGATCATGCAGGATCTCGGCGACGAGAAGCGCGCGCTTGACGCGTTCCGCAAGGCGCTCGCCGTCAACCCGCACCTCGACAAGGTGCCGGAACTGGTCAAGACCCTGAGCGAAAAGGTTGAAGGCCGCGACATCTGATCGATCTGTTGCTACTGGCCGGCGCGACGGTTTTTGCGATCGGGACGGTTTCGTGGACGGGCTCTATTGGGTGGTCGGCAATCGCGCAACCAACAAATGCGAGATCGTTACAGCAATCCGATTGTGATTGGCGACATCTGGTTCGAGGACCGGCCGTATAAATCCCTCGATGATGCCAAGCTCGCCCGCTCGACCATTGGCGCCTGCCCGAAGGACGATCCGTCTGCGCACCGATGACGGCGGAACGACGGAATTAGTGCAGAGCGTTGCTGCCGCGCTCGAAGGGCCGGCCAAGGGCCACTGCCGCGTAGAGCTGCTGAAGTTCGGCCTCCAGCTGCTCGTTGACCAGCAGGAGCGCTTTCAGCGCACCGTGGATGTCGCCGTCGCAACTGGCCACGATTTGGTCGATGGCGGCTTCATTTGATCTGGAAATCATCGAAAATCCTCCAATTGAGCTGTGGGATAAACCTTTGGCGCTTGATCCATGTTCCTGTGGATTGTGTGGATAGGTCCAAGTGACGACCGTGTCGATCGGCGCGCGCTCGCCACATCGCAAAAGTGCTGATGCAGTTATATAAAGCTGCCGATGACGGTTGTATGAAGCGAGGTGCCGCACGGCGGGAAAACCCGTCATTGGCCGCGAAACGGGGACAGCCGTAAAACCCTAACCCGTTGGCGCGCAAAACTCATCCGGACAATCCAAATGATATCAGTAGTTGTCGTGGCGGCGCTCGCGGTCCTGGCGCTGATCACGCAGGCCGGTGTCCTTGCCCTGCAGCGGGCCTATCCCGCGCAAGGCAAGACGATCGAGGTCGCCGGCGCCAAACTCAACGTCGTCGATATCGGGCCGCGCGATGCCGTCGGTCCGCCAATTGTGATGATCCACGGCGCGAGCTCAAATCTGGAGGTGATGCGGCGGCCGCTTGGCGACATGCTCGCCAAAAATCATCGGGTGATCCTGATCGACCGTCCCGGGCATGGCTGGAGCACGCGCGCGCGTGCGGAGGATTCGACGCCGGCGATCCAGGGCAGAATGATCGATGAGGCGCTCGAAAAGCTGGGCGTCGGCCAATCAATCTTTGTTGTGCATTCCTGGAGCGGCGCGCTCGGCGCGCTGATGGCGCTCGATTTTCCGCAACGCGTCGCGGGGCTGGTGATGTTGGCGCCGGTGGCGTATCCGTGGCCCGGTGGCGTCGGATGGTACAACAGGGTCGTCACCATCCCCGTGTTTGGCTCGCTGCTAGCCTATACGGTCACGCTCCCGCTCGGCTTCTTCCTGGCCGAGCCCGGCGCCCGCGGCGTGTTCTTGCCGCAGATCATGCCGGATGATTTTGTGGGGAACACCGCGACGCCATTATTGCTGCGTCCGCGCGAGTTCCTCGCCAATGCCCGCGATCTCGTGACGCTGAAGGCGGCGGTAGCGGAGCAGGCGCCGCGCTATCCCCGCATCAGCGTGCCGACGGTGGTGATCACGGGCGAAATCGACAAGACCGTGTCGACGAACCGCCATTCACGACCGTTCGCGAAAGCGGTGCCGAATGCGAAACTGATCGTGTTGCCGGATGTCGGTCATATGGTGCAGAACGCCGCGCCTGAGCTCGTGATTTCCGAGATCGACGCCATGATCGGTAAGATCGCGCACCGCGCGGCAGGCGCTGCGAACTGAGTGCGTCGTCGGCGTCGTGCAAAGCCCGTCCAAGACCCTATTTAGTCTTTCCGTCCTTGTCGTATTGCGCGAGAAACGCCCAGAGATCGTTGACTTCTTTCTCGTTCTTGACGCCCGGGAATATCATCTTGGTACCGGGAATCTTCGCCTTTGGATCCTTGATGTAGTCCTTGAATTCGGCCTCGCTCCAGGTGATGCCGGAATTCTTGTTGGCATCCGAATAGGAATAATCAGGCGCTGTGCCGGACTTGCGGCCGTTCAACCCATTGAGCTCCGGGCCGACCTTGTTCTTGGCGCCTTCGCCGATCGCGTGGCAGGCCATGCATTTAACGAACGACGTTTTGCCGGCCGCGACGTCCTGCGCGCGCGCGGTGGATGAGGCTGCCGACAATGCGATGACGGCCAGCGCGCTCAGTGTCAGTTTTTGCATGAGGTTCTCTTCGTGGTTTCGGGGGGTGGCTCTACCGCCGTTTGTTGCATGGGGCGTTCGCGGTGGACAAGCCCGCGAGAACGCTTCCGGGTTTCATCGATCTCACATTTTCTGGAGAGTTGGCGTTCCCGGTCTGCCCATCCCCTTGGCGACCTACCCAAAATGGTCCAGACGTGCTTGATTCGCCATGCTAAATCGGGGAGCGCGATGCTTGCGCCCGAGAGCCCCGGGAGAAGCCACATGACCATCATGATGCCCGCATCGGATCACGCGGTTCTGAACCGCCGCGACGCCATCGTGGCGGCGCTGCGCGCGATCGTGCCTGGTGAGGGCGTGATCGATAGCGCCGCCGAAATGCTGCCCTACGAGTCCGATGGCCTGATGGCGTATCGTCAGCCACCGATGGTCGTGGTGCTGCCGGACACCACGGAACAAGTGTCGCAGGTTCTGAAATATTGCTTCGAGCAGGGCATCAAGGTGGTGCCGCGCGGCGCCGGCACCTCGCTGTCCGGCGGCGCGCTGCCGCTGGCCGATGGCGTGTTGCTGGGGCTCGGCAAATTCAAGCGCATCCGCGAGATCGATTTCGACAACCGCGTTGTCGTGACCGAGCCGGGCGTCACCAACCTTGCGATCAGCCAGGCTGTTGCCCAGGCCGGATTCTATTATGCGCCCGACCCATCGTCGCAGATTGCCTGCTCGATCGGCGGCAATGTTGCGGAAAATTCCGGCGGCGTGCATTGCCTGAAATACGGCATGACCACCAACAACGTGCTCGGCTGCGAAATCGTGCTGATCACGGGCGAAATCATCAGGGTCGGCGGCAAGTCGGCCGAGACCAGCGGTTACGACCTGATGGGAATCATCACGGGGTCCGAAGGCCTGCTCGGCGTCATTACCGAGGTCACGGTGCGGATACTGCAGAAGCCGGAAACCGCGCGGGCGCTGATGGTTGGCTTCGCGCAAGTCGAGGCGGCCGGGGAGTGCGTGGCGCGGATCATCGGCGCCGGGATCATTCCAGGCGGCATGGAGATGATGGACAAACCTGCGATCCACGCTGCCGAAGCCTTCGTTCATGCCGGCTACCCGCTCGACGTCGAGGCGCTTTTGATCATCGAACTCGATGGTCCCGGCATCGAAGTGGATGAGCTGATCGGTCGCGTCGAGGCGATCGCGAAGGGCTGCGGCTCGACCACTCTCCAGATTTCCACTTCTGAAGTTGAGCGCAATCTGTTCTGGGCCGGCCGCAAGGCGGCATTTCCGGCGGTCGGGCGGATCTCGCCGGATTATCTCTGCATGGACGGCACTATCCCGCGCGGCAAATTGCCGGAGGCCCTGGCGCGAATCCGCGACCTCTCGGGAAAGTACGATCTCCGTGTCGCCAACGTGTTTCATGCCGGCGACGGCAATCTGCATCCGCTGATCCTGTATGATGCCAACAAGCCCGGTGAGATGGAGCGGGCCGAAGCCTTCGGCGCCGATATCTTAAGGGTCTGTGTCGAACTCGGCGGCGTCCTTACCGGCGAACATGGCGTCGGCATCGAGAAGCGCGACCTGATGCCGGAGATGTTCAGCGAGATCGATCTCAACCAGCAGCAGCGGTTGAAATGCGCGTTCGATGCGCAGGGCCTGCTCAATCCGGGAAAAGTGTTTCCGACCCTGCACCGCTGCGCCGAACTCGGTCGCGTGCATGTCCATGGCGGCAAGCTCGCGTTTCCCGACCTTCCAAGGTTTTGAGTATGACATCCGCCCATTTTCTGGTCGTCATACCCCACGCAGGCGGGGTATCCAGTACTCCGCGCCGTCGAACGTTATCTGCGGCTCCTGCGATTACTGGATCGTCCGCTGGAGCCTGTCATCGGGCGGCGCTTCGCGCCGACCCGTTGGCGGACGATGACTACGAACTGCAGATATAAACCCGTGGATACCCAAAGAGTACGTGACGCCAAGGATGTCGAGCAGGCGGTGCGCGCGGCGATAGCCAGCGAGCAGCCGCTGGAAATCGTCGGTCACGGCAGCAAGCGGCTGATCGGCCAGCCGATGGCGACCAATGCGCTGCTCGACTTGTCGGCACTGAATGCGGTGACGGCCTATGAACCGAACGAGCTGATCATCACCGTCCAGGCGGGCGCGCCGCTCGCCGACGTACTGTCGCTGATCGACTCCAAAAATCAACAGTTCGCATTCGAACCGGTCAACACCTCGCCATTGCTGGGCACGCCAAACATCGGAACCATCGGGGGCATGATCGGCGCCGCACTGGCAGGTCCCCGCCGCATCAAGGCCGGTGGCGCGCGCGACCATCTATTGGGCGCGCATGCGGTGTCGGGTTTCGGCGATAGTTTCAAGGCCGGCGGCCGGGTGGTGAAGAACGTCACAGGCTACGATCTTTGCAAACTGCTGGCGGGGTCCTGGGGCACGCTCGCGGTCATGACGGAAGTGACCTTGAAGGTGATGCCGAGGCCCGAGAGCGAACGCACGCTGGTGCTGCAGGGGCTGGATGACCTCACCGCCAACAGGGCGATGACGGCGGCGCTGGGCTCGCCGTTCGATGTGTCCGGCGCGGCCCACGTGCCGAACTCGGCGTTTCGAGCGGCGGTCGGCGGCTTGAGTGACCTCGGATCGCCGCGAGAGGCGGTCACCTTGCTGCGGCTGGAGGGCATTACGGCGTCGGCTGCCCATCGCGCGACCGCGCTCGGTGAGGCCCTGGCGCCGTTTGGGACGGCGCAGATTGTCGAAGATGCGGCCTCAAGGGCGATCTGGAGTTCCGTTCGCGATGTTCAGCCGTTCGCTGCCGACGGCGCGTTGGGAGTGTGGCCAGTGTGGCGGATCGTCTGTCCGCCGGCCTCGGGCGGCGGGCTCGGTCAGGTGCTGGCGCGAGACACCGGCGGTGACGTGATCTATGATTGGGGCGGCGGCCTGATCTGGGCGGCCCTGCCGCCCAAACCCGATGCCCAGGCTGCGCTGGTGCGTCAACGCGTCAATGCCGTCGGCGGCCACGCCACGCTGCTGCGCGCCTCCGAGCAGGTACGACGCAACGTCGATGTATTTCATCCCCAGCAAGGCGGTCTTGCCGCGTTGGGCGAACGCGTCCGCCACAGCTTCGATCCGAAAAACATCCTCAATCGTGGCCGGCTGATACGAGGGTCCGCGACATGAAAACCGAATTCAGTCTCGCGCAACTCGCCGATCCCGATATCGCGGAAGCCGACAAGATTTTGCGCGCCTGCGTGCACTGCGGGTTCTGTACCGCGACCTGTCCGACCTACGTGCTGCTCGGCGACGAACTCGATAGCCCGCGCGGCAGGATCTATCTCATCAAGGAGATGCTGGAAAAGGACCGGCCGCCGACGCAGGAGGTGGTCAAGCACATCGACCGCTGTCTCTCCTGCCTCGCCTGCATGACCACCTGTCCGTCGGGTGTGAACTACATGCATCTGGTCGATCAGGCGCGGGTGAGGATTGAAAATGAATATACAAGGCCGCTGACCGAGCGGGTGTTGCGTGCGGCCCTGGCCTGGGTCCTGCCACGGCCCGGACTGTTTCGCTTAAGCATGATCCTGGCGCGACTTGGCCGGCCGCTGACCGCCTTGCTGCCAAACCCCAAAGCCGCATCGGCATCGCCGACTTTACTACGGCGAATCAAGGCGATGCTGGCTCTCGCGCCGCGCAGCCTGCCGGCGCCAGGACCGGCTGGCGGAAGCGTTTTTCCGGCCCTGGGCACGAGGCGCGGACGTGTCGCGTTGCTGCAGGGCTGCGCCCAACAGGTGCTGGCACCGCGCATCAATCAGGCCGCCATCAATCTGCTGACGCGTCACGGCATCGAGGTCGTGCTGGTCAAGGACGAGCAATGTTGCGGCGCGCTGACCCATCACCTCGGACGCGACGGCGACGCACTGGCGCGCGCGCGCGTCAACATCTCCGTCTGGCTCGCGGAAGCCGAGCGGGATGGCCTCGACGCCATCCTGGTGACGACATCCGGTTGCGGCACAGTGATCAAGGACTATGGCTTCATGCTGCGCGAGGACCGCGATTTCGCATCCGCCGCCGCGAAGATTTCAGCGCTGGCCAAGGACATCACGGAGTATGTCAGCGGCATCGATCTGCCGCCGCCGCAGCACCAACACAGCGATGTGGTTGTCGCCTATCACTCGGCCTGTTCGCTGCAGCACGGACAGAAAATCACACAGCTTCCGAAAGAATTGCTTTCCAAGAGCGGATTCGTGGTGAAAGATGTACCCGAGAGCCATTTGTGTTGCGGTTCGGCGGGGACGTACAACATTCTCCAGCCTGACATTGCGAGCAGATTACGCGATCGAAAGGTCGCCAATATTGCGATGGTCAAGCCGGACATGATTGCTGCGGGCAATATTGGATGCATGGTTCAGATTGCCGGCGGCACGTCAGTTCCTGTGGTGCACACGATTGAGCTTCTCGATTGGGCGACGGGCGGTCCCCGGCCAGGATTGAACTGATCGATTGGCCCCGCATGGAAGCGGACGACTTGAAACGCTCGACAGACATTGATCGGCGGCAACAGGAGGATCACGATGGCTAAAGGCAAAAAGAAAAAAGGTGGCAAGAAGGTTAAAAAGAACAAGAAGAAACTTCTGACGGCGAAGAAAAAATCCGCGAAGAAATCTTCGAAGAAGTCGGCGAAGAAGTCGGCGAAAAAGGCCAAGAAGCCTGCGAAGAAATCCGCCAAAAAATCGAAGGCGGCAGCACCAAAAAAATCAGCCAAGAAGGCCAGCGCCAAGAAGGCGGCGCCTGCAAAAAAGAAGGCGGCTCCGGCTGCCAAGCCTCCCGCACCCAAGCCGGCTCCAGCGCCCGCCCCAGCGGCACCTAGTTGGGCAGCTCCAAGTCCTGCTGCTTCAACCCCCTCTGCACCATCATGGGGGCATTCGGGCAGCGAGACTTCGTCGAGCCCGTCGTCTTCCAACGGAGACGACGACAACAAATAGGCGGAGCACGTCCCAATTACCGGTTCACGTTTCAAGGCCGCATCGCGCAATCGATGCGGCCTTTTTCGCTGGGGACGCGGGGCCGAGCCGCGCTGAGCCCAGACGGCTGATTCGATCAGTCGGTCGACCGGCCGGCTAATCCAGTCCCTTCAGAGGTCGAATGCTCGCACTTTCCCGGCCCGAAGGTCGCTTGACCAACAATGAAATCAGTCAAGTTGTTGTCGGAATGCAACACTCGTCGACAACATTTCGCGGAATGGTCATAACGCCTAAAAAGGCGGCAGATGCTCGTCATTTTTGCTTCACGCAATGGATCGCGCGCTCCAGATTGTGGCCGGGTTAAGAAATTTTTGGTTGCAGTCGGTTATCGCTTGCCTTGGGGGCGCCGGAACTGGGCTGTTAAATGTAATGGGGATCATCATGAAGAAACTGGTTTTGGCCGCGGCAGTGCTCGCGATAACTGCGGGTTCGGCTTTCGCGGCGGATATGCCTGCGAAGGCGTTTAAAGCGCCGCCGCCGGCGCCGTTCGATCCCTGGGATCTCGCCTTCGGCAGCGCCATCATGAACGATTACATCTTCCGCGGCATTACCCAGTCCAACCATAAGCCCTCGGTCGCCGCCTATTTCGAGCCACGCTATAACGTCAACAAGGACCTGCAGCTGTACATCGGTGCCGCCGGCGAAAGCATCTCCTTCCCGAACCGCGCAGCGGCTGAAATCGACATCTACGGCGGTATCCGCCCGACCGTCGGCATGTTCGCCTTCGACTTCGGCGTTTGGGGTTACCTGTATCCGGGTGGGCAGTGCTTCGGTTCGCAGGGTACGTCGCTCCAGGGAAATTGCGGAATCTTCGGCAACAGCATCGATTTCTCCCAAGGTGCCACCGGTTTGCCAATCAACGGAAACTTCGCCAAGAAAAGCGCCAGCTTTTATGAAGGCTATGCCAAGGTCAACGTGACCCTCAACGACCAGTGGCAGGTCGGTGCCAACGAATACTATTCGCCGAACTTCCTGAACCTCGGTGCCTGGGGCAACTACGCATCGCTGACCGCCAAGTGGACGGCACCAAGCACGACGTTCGGCAGCAGCGGCGTCGGCATGTATGTCTCCGGCGAGTTCGGCCGGCAGTGGCTCGGAACGTCCGATGCGTTCTACGGCACCACAGTTGCTACGGCCTTTGGTGGACCCTTCCCCAACGGCACTCCGGAGCCCAGCTACAACACCTGGAATATCGGCGTCGGCTTTACCTACAAGGTCTTCACGCTCGATCTGCGCTACTCCGACACGAACCTCTCGAAGGGCAATTGCAATGCCTTCACCAGCGATTACAGCACCACCAACTCTAGCCCGGGCTTCGTAACCGCGATCAATCCCGGCACCGGCGCGACTGCGTTCGGCTCGAATTGGTGCGGCGCAGCCGGCATCGTCAAGCTCTCGGCTGACCTGACCGCGATGACCAGCCTGAAGTAAGTCATTCTTTCGAGGCGACGGGGCGGCAGAGCGATCTGCCGCCCCTTTGTTTTGCGGCGAGCCAAACGCGTCTGGGTTGGCGAGGGCGGCGAGGAACACGTGCTGCCGCATCGGCCTGCGCAATCCGGCGGAGGGAGCCGTCGCAGGTCCCGGGCTGCCATCGCCATCGGCGCCGCCGTTGGATTGGCCATTCTTACGATGGTTGTCGCCGGAACGCTTCATCCACGGTCAGGGATCGATCCCCTGCTGGTGGTCTCCATAACATTCCCTGGTTATTTCTGTTCGCGCCGGTGCTTACGGGCGCCGTGCTATTGACGGCGTTTGCTTATGTTTGGCACCGATGGATCCATCGCCGGCCGTGGCCGCAGCGCTGGTTGCAGCGCGCGTCGCGAAAAGCCCAAGCAAGTGTCTTTATGACGGCTTGGCGTCCTCGCTTCGGCTCTGCAGCGCAAATTGCTCGCCGTCACGGGTCAACACGACCTTGCGCTGGTGGAATGCCTCGAGCGTGCTGCGATGACCGATCGAGACGATGGTGGTTGCCGGCAATTTCTCTTGCAGGAGACGATAAAGCGCCGCCTCCGAGGCTTCATCGAGGGAAGCGGTCGCTTCATCGAGGAACAGGTATTGCGGCGCGTGCAGCAGCGCGCGTGCGAGCCCAAGGCGTTGTTGCTCGCCGAGCGAGAGCATTCGATTCCAGTGTCCTTCTTCCTCCAGTCGCGACGCGAGCTGAGGCAGGCCTACCGAGACGAGAACATCTTTGACCTGATCCGAGCTGAATGCACTCGCTTCCGCAGGGTAGACGATCGCAGCCTTGAGCGAACCGACCGGGAAATACGGCCGCTGCGGCAGCATCATCAGTTTGGCTTTTGCAGGGATAGCAATCGAGCCGCTCCCGAATGGCCAGACGCCGGCGATGGCGCGGAACAGGGTCGACTTGCCAGCGCCGGACGGGCCGGTGACCAAAGTGCGTTCATTGCGGCGAATGCTGAAGTTGTCGGCCGAGACTAGCGGCGTGCCGTTGGGCAAGCGGACGAGAAGCTGCTTTAGATCGATTTTATCGCTGCCCGTCGACGACACGACATTGATCGAAGAGGCCGCGGTTGCCAACTTTGCGGCGCTGGCGATCGCCATCTCAAATCCGTCGAGACGCGCGACCACGGCTCGCCATTCCGCCATCGTGCGATAAATCGAAACGAAAAATGACAGCGCGGTTTGAACGCTGGAGAAGGCGGATGCGGTCTGCATCATGCCGCCGAGCTGGATCTTGTCCGCAAAATAAGCCGGCGCCACCAGGATGTAGGGGAAGATCACCGCAGCCTGAGAATAGCTTCTGGTGAACGCCGTCAGCCGCTTGGTCCGGCTCATGATGCCGTACCAGTTTTCGACGACGCGGCCGAAGCGCTCCGAAAGCCGCTGCCGTTCGGCGCTCTCGCCCTGCAAGAGCGCGATCTGTTCGGAGTTCTCGCGCACCCGAACCAGGTTGAAGCGGAAATCGGCCTCGAAGCGCTGCTGTTGGAAATCAAGGCTGACCAGCGGTGAGCCGATCCACTGCGTCAGCGCCGTTCCGAAGACGGCATAGATCAGCGCGCCCCATACCAGATAACCGGGGATTGCGAACTCGCTGCCGAAAACATGCAACGGAGCCGCCGCAGAGAGACCCCACAGGATGACGACAAAAGACGCCAACGTTACGATTGAACTCAGCAGGCCGACGCCAATATTCAGCGTTTGATCGACAAACAGTTTCACGTCATCGGTGATGCGCTGGTCCGGGTTGTCGGCTGCATCGCCCCGCAGCTGCATGCGATAGTGGTTGGCGTCCTGAAGCCACTCGCCGAGATAGCGGCTGGTCATCCAGCGCCGCCAGCGGATCTGAAGCCACTGATTGAGATAAAGCTGATAGATGGAAAGCACGACGTTCGACGTTGCCAGAATGCAAAAGAAGCCGATTTCCCTGACGAAAACCTCCCAGTTCTTATCCTGAAGCGCATTGTAAAAGCGGTTGTTCCACTGGTTCAGCAAGACGTCGAGCCCGACCAGCGCGAGTTCGATCGAAATCACCGCCGCGAGCAGCGTGCGGCCGGCCAATTTATCCTCGGAACGGAAATAGGGAGCAGCGATCCGCCATACGGTCGCGAGCGTCGAGCGGATGTTGTTCACAGATTGCGGACTCCGGGGAAAAGGCCTCAAAGGCCTGAAAAATTGGGAGAATTGCGGGTGATTAGACTAAAGTCGTAACTTTCATGCTCTGCGGTAGCTTGTCGCAGCCTCCAATTCAACCCTAGCATGGCGCAACGGCGAGGGGCGGGGGACCTTCAGACTTCGCGAGGTTGTGAGCGGACTTTGCAAAGCCAAATTCGCGGCGGATTTCGCGCATTTGCAAGGACACTCCCGCGACACGCCAGGCACGCCTGACTGTCCACGCTGGTCGGCGCGCCGCGTAATGGCGTGGGGAGGAACCGCAATGTGGAATCAAATCTATAACCCCCTGGGCAGTGCGACGCTGTCGACCATTGCGGCCGCAATTCCGGTCGTCACGCTTCTAGTGCTGATCGCCAGCGGCAAGGTCAAGGCGCACATCGCAGCCCTCGTTGCGTTGATCGTCGCCAATATCATCGCGATTTTCGTTTACACGATGCCTGCCGCCATGTCGGTCAAGGCGTCGCTGCTCGGCGTGGTGGTCGGCTTCTTCCCAATCGGCTGGATCGTGCTCAACGTCATTTTCCTTTATCGCATCACGGTCGAGACCGGGCGATTCGAGCTGCTGAAGCGCGCCATCGGAGGCGTCACCGAGGACCGGCGACTGCAATTGCTGCTGATCGCGTTTGCATTCGGCGCATTTTTCGAGGGGGCCTCCGGCTTCGGAACGCCTGTCGCGATCACCGGCGCAGTTTTGATCGGCCTCGGTTTCTCGCCGTTGGCGGCCTCCGGCCTGTCACTGATCGCCAATACTGCCCCCGTTGCCTATGGTGCGCTCGGCACGCCAATTCAGGGCCTCGCTTCGGTGACCGGGCTCGATCCCTATATTCTCGGTGCGATGGTCGGACGGCAGTTGCCGGTGTTCTCGCTGATCGTACCGTTCTGGGTGGTGTGGGCGTTCGCCGGCTGGAAAGGCATGAAGGACGTCTGGCCGGCCATTCTCGTCACCGGCGTGTCGTTCGCGATCCCGCAGTTCGTCATCTCGAACTACATCAACCCCTGGATCGTCGATATCGGCGCATCGCTGATCTCGATGGGCTGCCTCATATTGTTCCTGAAAGTCTGGCAGCCGAAGCAGCTCTGGCTGTCGCCGGCGTTGCGCGGCAGGGACGAATCGGCCGCGACGATGGCGGCGGCGAAGTCCATGGACAAGACACCGCTGACCCAGGCGGAACTCTGGAGCGCACTGCTGCCATGGATCATCGTCTGCATCGTGATGCTGATCTGGGGTACCGGCGCGTTCAAGACCTGGGCAAACTCGATCTTTACCTGGAATTATCCGGTTCCCGATCTGCACAATATGATCAACAAGGTGCCGCCGGTGGCGGCGAAGCCGACGCCGGAAAGTGCGGTATTTGCGTTTACGTACCTGTCGTTCACCGGAACGGGCATGCTGATCGCTGCGATCGTTTCCGGCTTCCTGATGGGCTTCTCGCCGACCAGGATGATTGCGGAGTATGGCCGCACCATCAAGCTGTGCGCGATTTCGCTGATCACGATTTCGGCGATGCTCGCAATCGGCACGCTGACGCGCCTCTCCGGCGTCGATGCGACGCTGGGTCTCGCGTTCGCGGCGTCCGGCGTGTTGTATCCGTTCTTCGGCACGCTGCTCGGCTGGCTCGGCGTGGCGCTGACCGGATCGGATACGGCGTCTAACATTCTGTTCGGCAATCTGCAGAAAATCACCTCGGAGCAACTGGGCCTCTCGTCGGTCCTGATGGGCGCCGCCAACTCGTCAGGCGGCGTGATGGGCAAGATGATCGACGCGCAGTCGATCGTCGTCGCCTCCACCGCGACCAACTGGTATGGACACGAAGGCACGATCTTGCGCTACGTGTTCGGGCATTCCATCGTGCTGGCGTGCCTTGTCGGCCTTCTCGTGATGTTGCAGGCCTATGTCTATCCGTTTACGGCGATGGTCCTGAAGTAAGCGACCAGTCCTGACGACACGGACGAAATCCCCGCGGCCGATGGCCCGCGGGGATTTTTTGTGGGGCCTACAATTTTTGTGGCGGCCAATCTGGTCAATGTCACCCTTGCCGATTAGAACAACACGCCGGGATCTTTCGAGGGGCTGCATGTTTCGAGCGAAGAGTTTTGTGAGGCAGGCCACGATCATGCTGGTCCTGGCCGCGGCGGTCTTCAATGTCGTTCCGGCTTGCGCCGATGACGGGTTTCCGTTTGGTTTGGAGATGACGTTGGATGCGGCACGTCAGCCCGGATCGAAGCGGCTGCCGACGCTGGAGATAGGCGACAGCGGAGAGGCGATACTCGAACTGTGGTGCAAGGGCGGCAAGGGCCAGTTTTCAGTCGCGGGCAATACCGTGATTTTCGTCGCCGGTCCGTTGGAGGACCGCGCCTGTCCGCCGGCGCGGGCGCAGGCTGACGATGAACTGGTCGCGGCGCTGAGCGAGGCCGCTACCTGGAAGCGGCAGGGCGATTTCGTTTCGTTCATCGGAACCAAACCGCTGCGATTCCGTCTCAACACCAACTGAAATCTTCAGCCCCTATGTTTTGACGCGTTTTCTTTACGCGAACCGGTATCCACTTGATCGTGTTCGGGGCAGGCCTTCGCTCGAAAACGCGCCAGAGTCCGATTCAACTGAGTTGAATCAAACTCTGGCGTTATCCTTTTGTTTGAGCATGATCTTTTCGGAAAACCGGTTTCCACTTTTCCGGATCATGCTCAGTTCTCGCGCAAGATCATGTCGGCGCAGGCGCCGCCGGATTGCACAACGCCGGAATAGCCGCCGAAGCCTGCATAGGCTGATGCCAGATAAAGCCCCGGTATCGATGTGCGCGGCGAACGTACAGGGGTGCGCCAGATCGAGCGAGGCGGCGTCGGCGCAAATCCATAGACCGCGCCGCCGGGCGCATTGAGATATTGCCGGACCGACAGTGCGGTATTGAACGACGACGCGACGACGTTGTCGGCGAGATCCGGATAAAACGAAGAGAGATGGCGGACGATCGCCTCCTGCCAGCGCCCGCGCTTCTCGCGATAGGCGTCCATGTCCGAACTGTCCCAGTTCGACAACAGGTCAGGCCCAAGGATCGAAAGTACATAGGGCGGAGCGGGAACTCCGGAATCGATTGCGGCGTAATCGACAATGGACATTGGCGGCATTCGCTCGCCGGGCTCATTCGCCATCAGCGCCGCGCCTTGCGCATAGTCGGACAGCCGTTTCATCTCGCCCGGCAGCAATTGGGTGGAATAGGCTGATATGCCGAATTCGCGTGGCGGTTTCGACAGGCCGAGCGTGAGCGCGAACAGCGACATCGACGGGGTCCGCGCGGTGTAGCTCTCGGTCAACTTTTCCGCAGCCGCTTGAGGCATCAACGGTGCGAGCACCGCGGGTGCGGCATTGCTGACGATCCGCAAGCCTTCCACGACCTGTGGATCGCTACCGTCGCGCGCGGTATGCGTGAGGGTGCCGGCGCGACCCTGCTGGTCCAGGGCAATGCCGCTCACGACGCGGCGCACCAGCACCTCTCCGCCGGCCACTCTGATGGCGCGGGCGAGCGCGCTAGAGAGCCGTTGCGAACCGCCTTGCACGAAACGCCCGCCGCTCAGCAAATAACTTCCCTGCGCCATCGCAAAGTAGATCCACCACAGCGTTGCGGGGTCGTCGTGATAATAAGAGAGATTGGCCGCGACAGCGCATTTGACGGCTTCGTTGTCGCCGAAGATACGATCGAGCTTTTGCGACAGCGACAGCCGCCAGTCGCGGACCGCGGGAACCAGTTTCAGCAGAGCGCTGAGAGTTTCGCGCGGGCTTTTGAAAGCGTCCGCGCCCTGTGAGAGGCTGCCCATGGCGGACGCAATGCGCTCCATTTCCGCTAGCAGTTGATGGATG
>Ga0208984_1000036_pt1 | contig 15935 bp, 11 predicted proteins | sample MedBloCAOM3_M3_FD_187851 | JGI IMG/M metagenome (GOLD analysis project Ga0208984, IMG submission 187851) | Forest soil microbial communities from El Dorado National Forest, California, USA - Mediterranean Blodgett CA OM3_M3 (SPAdes) (version 2) | ecosystem: Environmental > Terrestrial > Soil >... | reverse complement strand
CGTAGGAGCCGTAGCCGTAGAGCAGCAGCGGTGCACGGCCGTCGCGCTTGAGATCGCGGCGGTGCAGGATCGAGACCGGCACCTGCGCGCCATCATGCGAGGTCGCCATGATGCGGGTGGTGACGTAGTCGGCCGGGTTGTGGCCGGAAGGAATTTCCTGGCGCTTGCGTAAAGTTCGTGTCCGGCTCGCCATGTCGTAGTCGTAGACTTCCGACGGCGTCGTCATCGACGAATACGAGAAGCGCAGATTCGTGGTGTCGAATTCATAGCCGCCCATGGTGTCGAGCGAATACGCCGCCTCGTCGAAGGCGATAGCGTGCTCGTCGCCGGTCTTGAGATCGCGGATGACGATGGCGGGCAACGCATTGGCGCGCTCCAGCCGCACCAGGTGGCCGGCATAGAGCTCGATATCGAGGACATAGACGCCTTCTCGGTGCGGGATCAGGTCGCGCCAACTGGCGCGCTCCGGCGATTTAAGCGGCGCAATGACGATTTTGAAATCGATCGCGCCATTGGCATTGGTGAGAATGAACAGCTCATTGCCGCGGTCGGCCACCGAATACTGCACGCCGCTTTCGCGTGCCGCGACGAGGCGCGGCGGCGCCTCGGGATCGGCAAGATCGATCAGCCGCTGCTCGGATGTTTCGTGGTCGCCGCCGGCGATCACGCAGAAGCGGCCGCTGGCACTTTCATGGATATGGGTGAACCAGCCGGAATCCTTTTCCTCGTAAACCAGAACGTCTTCCGCCTGCGGCGTACCCAGGCGATGACGCCAGACCTGCATCGGCCGATGGTTATCGTCGAGCTTCACATAGAAGAACGATTTGGCATCCGCACTCCACACCACGGCGCCGTCGGTTTCCTCGACGACGTCGTCACGGTCGACGCCACCAGCCCAATCGCGCACGCGGATCGTGAAATATTCCGAGCCCTTGATGTCGGCGCTCCAGGCTTCAAGCCGATGATCCGGCGAATGCCTGGCGCCGCCGAACTTGAAATATCTGTGGTTCGCCGCCAGTTGGTCGCCGTCCAGAATGATTTCCGCCTCGCCGCCGTCGCGCGGCGTGCGGCCGAACATCTCGTGCTGACCTCCCTCCCGGAATTTGCGCAAATAAGCATAGGGTCCGTCCGGCGCGGGCACGCTGGAATCGTCTTCCTTGATTCGCCCGCGCATTTCGGCGACCAGCTTCTTTTGCAAGGCCGCGGTATGGCCGAGCAGGCTCTCGGTGTAGTCGTTTTCCGCTTCGAGATATTCTCGAATATCCGCATTGAGGACCGAGGGATCGCGCAGCACCTCCTGCCATTTGGCATCCTTTAGCCACGCATAGTCGTCGACGACCGTGATGCCGTGGAGGGTGAATGAATGCGGCCGCCGCGGCGCGATCGGCGCCTGCTGCGCACTTTCGTTTGACTTGTTTAGCGCTTGTGTCACTCGGTCCTCATTTCGTGCGGGTACGGGCCGCCGCCCCAATGCCATATCGGTTCGATTTAGCGGATTGCCAGAGGCGCCGCCATTGCGCCAGACCCGCAGGCTTGTTGACCGGCAAGTTGTATGGTTAGGCTTTTCGGCCCCGGCCCCTAGAGCTAAGGACTTATGCTCTTCAACTCCTACTTGTTCATTTTTTTGTTTCTGCCGATCGCCTTGATCGGCTATTTCGCGCTCGGCCGGCTCGGTAATTTGGCTCCCGTGATGTGGCTGGCGCTGGCGTCGCTGGTCTTCTACTCCGTGAGCAACTGGCAGTTCGTGCTGCTGCTATTGGCGTCGGTCGCGTTCAACTACGGCATCGGCTTGCTGTTGATCTCAGGGCGGCTGCGCCCTCTCCCCCGATTCGCGGTCCTGACGATCGGCGTCGCCGGCGATCTTCTGGTGCTTGGCTATTTCAAATATGCCGGCTTCCTCGCCGCCAACCTCAATGCAATCTTTTCGACTGGGTTCACCGTCAACATCCTGCTTCCGGTCGGGATCTCGTTCTACACCTTCACCCAGATTGCGTTCCTGGTCGACGCTTACAGGGGAAAAGTCGCGCGTTACCGGCTTCCGGATTATGTGCTGTTCGTCACTTATTTCCCGCATCTGATCGCGGGGCCGATTCTTCATCACAAGGACATGATCCCGCAGTTCGAGCGCGCGGCAGCAAAGCGGCCGGATGCGCATATGATCCTGTGCGGCCTGATCATCTTCGCCATCGGCTTGTTCAAGAAGACCTGTCTGGCCGACGGCATCCAGCCCCTGGTCACGCTCGCGTTCGGTCCAAATGCGCCGTCGTTCGATCAGGCGTGGATCGGCGCGCTCGCCTACACCTTTCAGCTCTATTTCGATTTCTCCGGCTACTCAGACATGGCGATCGGAATCTCGCTGATGTTCGGCATCTTCCTGCCGCTCAATTTCAATTCGCCGTACAAGGCCATGAGCATCATCGATTTCTGGCGGCGCTGGCACATGACGCTGTCGCAGTTCCTGCGCGACTATCTCTATATTCCGCTGGGCGGCAACCGGCGTGGCCGGACCTTACGCTATGCGAACCTGATGATCACGATGGTGCTCGGCGGCCTGTGGCACGGTGCGGCGTGGACATTCGTCGCGTGGGGCGCGCTGCACGGGGCGTATCTTTGCATCAATCACGCCTGGAATAGTTATGGCCCCGCGGTTGCGCCGCGCTTCGCGCGGCTGGCGAATATTGCCGCGTTCATTCTGACGTTCCTGTCGGTGGTGGTCGCATGGGTGTTCTTTCGCGCCGATAGCATGTCATCGGCGATATACGTGCTGTCGAAGATGGCCGATCCCACGCAGATCGCATTCGGCCGCGGTGAAATGGCTTACACCGTATTCATCATCGTCTATGCCGCGATCGCGTGGTTTGCTCCGAACACGCAAGCCATCATGGGCTACGATCACAAAAACAGAACCGTAGGCCAAGGGCTCGGCGCGTGGCAGAAGCGCTCCGTTTTCCTCTATGCAGCCGCGGCGGTGCTGGCTTTCGGGATTCTCGGAATCCAGCAGCACAGCGAATTCATTTATTTCAGGTTCTAGAGCATGATCCGGAAAAGCGCGAATGATCTCATGAGCACCGCGCCGAAGAATCTGCTCAGGTTTCTGTGCGCGAGCGGGCTCGTCATTGTGATGGCGGCCGCGCTCAATTTCGTCGTCGACCCGCTGCAGCTTTTCAGACCCGCGCGCTTGTTTCCGGCGATGTATTCGCCGGACAGCCGCATGCAGGACGCCGGGCTGGTCCGAAGCCAGGAATTCGACACGGTATTCATGGGCACGTCGCTTGCGATTCACTTTCGGCAGAGCGATATCGACAGGCTGCTCGGCGTCCGCTCGGTGAAGCTGGCGATGACCGGCTCGAATTCCCACGAGCAGAGTTTTGTGCTTGCCGCGGCGCTCGAGCGTCATCCCAAGCGGATCATCTGGCAAATGGATGACTGGATCTTCCGCGATGCGCCGGACATCGACTCGGACATCTATCTTCCGGCCGATCTCTACCGGAGAAACGCCAAGGGCATCGCGAGCTACCTTTTCAGCGGCGCCATGGCGCGCGAGTCGGCATGGATACTGGCGCGGTCGGTCAAGCCGCTTGAGCCGCTGGTCGCGCGGCTGACGACCGGCTTGCTGTTCAAATTTCCGATTCCCCGCGCCGACGACATCAACACCCTTCGGCCCGATTTCGACGTGCCGGGATTTTATAACGCGAAAAAAGCGCTCGCCGCGTTCACGCGCATCACAGACCCGGTGCGCAGCGCCTACCTGGCGGAGGGCTACGACTACGACGCGATGGTCCGCGCGTTCGAGCACGACGCGATCGGCTTGATTGAGAAAAATCCGGACGTGAAGTTCGACATCTACTTTCCGCCCTATTCAATCCTGCAATTCGTGGCGATGAGGAACGCTTCACCGGCGACGCTGAAGACCGTTTACGATTTCTCCGCCTATGCGGGTCCGCGATTGACGCAGTTTCCGAATGTAAGGCTTCACGATTTTCGCGTGGCCAAGGAAATAACCCACGATCTGAGCAATTACGGCGACGTCATTCATCATTCGCCCGCGATCGACCTGAAAGTGCTTTCGCTGCTGGCGGACGGAAAATATGTCGTTGACCGCGCGGCGCCGATGGCGTCGCTCGAGCGCCTCAAGGCACAGGTCGAGGCTTATCGGGTCGACAATATAGAACGGTAGTCGCCTGCCTCATCCCCGGATGAGCGCATTCGCGCTCACTCGGGAGGAGCGGCGTCTTCGCCGCGTCTCGAAGGATGAGAGACACGTCACGGGCCTCATGGTTCGAGACCGCGCAAGCGCGCCTCCTCACCATGAGGAATAAACAACGCTAGCCATTGCGCAACGGCGCGCCGGCATTGGCGCCGAACATCGGAATCCGGTTGACCGCGAGCACCACCGCAAAGGTGATGACCAGCATTGCGATGCCCAAGACGGAAATCGCGGCGAGATCGCCGCTTTCGTTGAGGTCGTAAATCAGCACACTGAGCACCTTGGTCTGCGACGTAAACAGCACAATCGCCGCGGAAAGTTCGCGCATCACGCCGATAAAGATAAAGCACCATGTTGCGATCACGCCGGTTCGCAGCAGCGGCGCGGTGATCTGGCGCAGCGACTGCAGTCGCGTCGCGCCGAGAATGCGGCTGGCGTCCTCGAGCTCGGGATGGATGGTGGCGAAAGCCGCCTGCAATTGCTGATAGGCCGATGGCAGGTTGATGGTCAGGAACGCGATCAGCAGGATCCACAGCGTGCCATACAATACGAAGGGCGGCCTTGTGTAGCTGAGGAACAACCCGACGCCGAGCACGATCCCGGGAACGGCGACCGGCGCGGTGGCGAGAAAGCCGAGTACGCGCGAGCCTGTGATTACGCGGCGCGTGGTGACATAGGCGATGACGAGCGCCAGCATGGTGCCGATGGTCGCGGTCGCGGTGCCGAGGATCACCGTGTTCTTGAGCGCAAGCTGGGTCGAGGACAATTCGGTGAACACGAACACGATGTTATGCAGCGTCAACGTCGACGGCGTCACCAGCGTCGTCGCGTTCGGCGAGAACGCGGCGTTGAACAGGGCGAAATATGGCAGGAACACCGGATTGAGCAGCACTACGAGGCAAAACGCCAGCGCCGCCCAACGCCACTTCTTCATCTCGACGCGGCGCGGCGCGCCGTATTTGCCGCCGACCACCGAATAGCCGCGGCGGCCCAGGATGAATTTCTGCGCCTGCAGCAGCAATATGGTCAGCAGCAGAAGCGGCACCGCGGCGGCGGCGGCAAGTTCGAGCTTTGGCGGATACTGGAACAGACTCCAGATTTTCGTCGTCATGGTGTGGAAGCCGGCGGGCAGCGCCAGGATCGCCGGCGAGCCGAACAGGGTCATGGCCTGCAGAAACGCGATCAAGGCGCCGGCGACGAGGGCAGGGAGCGCAAGCGGGATCGTGACGCGCCGCGCGGTGGTCCAGGCCTTGCCGCCGAGGATGGCGGAAGCATCTTCGAGTTCGCCCGGCATGTTGTCGAGCGCATTGGCGACGAGAACGAACACGAAGGGAAACGTGTAGCAGGAGATGACAAAAATGATTCCGGTCATCGAATAGATGTTGAACAGATGCTCGTCGGCCTCGGCGCCCGTCACGAAACGATAAAGCTGGTTGAGCAATCCGCTGTTGGGCGCCGCCAGCAATTCCCAGGCGACGGCGCCGAGAAACGGCGGCGTCACGAAGGAGGCCGTGACCAGCGCGCGGATGAACTGCCGCCCGGGCATATCGGTGCGCGACACCAGCCATCCCATCGGCGCTGCGACGATGCAGCAGACGGCGGCTGACGTGGTTGCGATAATTGCGGTGGTCAGCAATGGATCGAGGAAATCGGGATCCGTGAACAGGGTAATGAAATTCTTCAGGGTCAGGTGGTTGCCGCGATCGGTAACGCTGTAGACCGCAAGCCACGACAGCGGCATCACGATGAGGATGATCAGGCCCGCCGCGACCAGCCACAGCACCGGCTTGGTCCAGTCGATTTTCGCTTTGGCGCCGTCGATGCTAGTGGTGATGGTCATGTTATCCGCGAGTCAGTTGTTCCCTCATCCTGAGGAGCGGCGCCTTCGCCGCGTCTCGAAGGATGAGCAAACGTGCCGTGGCCTCATGGTTCGAGACGGCGCTAGCGCGCCTCCTCACCATGAGGGTCTCACACCCGAAACAGCCGCGCATAGCGCGTCTTGATCTCTTCCGCCATTTTCTCGACGCCGGCGGGGTCTTCCTTCATCAGCTTGATGTCGGAAATCTTCCGGCGTCCCGGCTTCGATTGCACCTGCGCGTGAACCGAATACTGCGCCGTGAAATCGACGAAGAATTGCTGGGTTTCCCGCGTATGCAGCCATGCCTGGAACAGCCGCGCCGCCTTGGGATGCGGTGCGGTCGCGAATATTCCGGTCGGGCCCGAGACCGTCGGCGTGCCCTCGGTCGGATACACCGGCTCGACCGGTTGACCGCCTTCCTTCAGCAGAACGACGTTGTATTCGTTGCCGTCAGCCATGATAGCGCGCTCGCCCAGCGCCAGCTTCTTCGGTGGGTCGGTCGATGACTGCACCTGCATCACGCGCTGTTTCGACAGCTTCTCGTAGTAGTCCCAGCCCAACTCGCGAACCAGCTGGAAAGTCGTGGTCATGATCGTGCCGCTATAGGCAGGATGGCCTTTTACCATTTTGCCAGCCCATTTCGGGTCCAGCAGGTCGGCGAAACTTTTCGGTGCGTCGTCCGGCTTCACAAGATTGGTGTTGTACGCGATCGACGACAGATAGATCCGCGTGGTGGCGGACATCCCTTCGGGGTCGCGATATTCGGGGAGGAAATGCTGCGCGATATCCTCCGTGACGAACGGCGCCAGCCAGCCGTTCTTCTTCCAGGTAATGAAGTGCGATGCATCCGAGCTGTTGACCACATCCGCAGCGCGGATGCCTGAGGCAAATTCCTGATCGATCCGTTGAAACAGCCGTTCGGAGCCGGAGCGCTCGATCTGCACCTGGATGCCGGGATATTGCGCCTCGAAGGCCTTACCCAGCTTTTCGCCCACCGGCAGGTCCATGGCGGAATACACCACCACCTTGGCTTCTTTTTTCGCCGCTTCGATCAATTGCGGCGTGATCGCCTCGGGCGGGGGGGCTTGGGCGCGAGCGGGAGATGCGAACACGGTGCCGAGCGCGAGTGAGCCTTTCAGTACGTCGCGTCTGGAAAGTTTTCGGTTTTTCATCGCGTCCTCGCTTCTTGTTACCGGCTAAGCGCGCGGCAGCGTTCGGGCGGCAGAGAGAGCCAGACTTCGGTGCCCTTGGGAACGGCGGTTTCCGTTGATGTAACAATGCGCAACGTCGTGCCGTCAGGCGTTTCGACCATATAGTCGCGGCTGGCGCCGAGAAATACCTGCCGCGTCACGGTGGCCTTGATCGCGTTCTCAAGATTTTGCGGCACTTGCGTAGCAAGTTGAATGTCGTGCTGGCGTATCGCCACAACGGCGCTTTGACCGGGGTTGAGTTTCGCGCCCACCACTTTCAAGGTAGCGCCGGCAAACGAGACATGATTGTCGTCGCGGGCAGTGCCCTTGATCACATTGCTTGCGCCGATGAAGCGCGCGACGAATTCCGATTGCGGCCGGTCATAGATGTCTTCCGGCGTGCCGAGCTGATCGACTTTCCCCGAATTCATCACCGCGATCAGGTCGGCGGTCGTCATCGCCTCGGACTGGTCGTGGGTGACGTAAACCGTCGTATAGCGGTATTCGTCGTGCAGCCGGCGAATTTCAAAACGCATCTCTTCGCGCAAGTTGGCGTCGAGGTTGGACAGCGGCTCGTCGAGCAGCAGCGTCTCCGGCTCGACGATCAGCGCCCGCGCCAGCGCCACGCGCTGCTGCTGTCCGCCGGATAATTCGCCGGGATAGCGCTGCGCGAGGATTTCGAGCTTGGTGGTCTCAAGTATCGCCTTGAGTTTTTTCGCGATGGTGTCGCGGTCGAGTTTCCGCAGGCGAAGCCCATAGACGATATTTTCCGCGACCGTCATGTGCGGCCAGAGCGCATAGCTCTGGAAGATCATCGACATCTTGCGCCGTTCGGGTGGCAAGGTCTGCGCTTTCGAGGACACCAGCCGATCGCCGACATGGATCTCGCCGTCCGAGGGCTCGAGGAATCCGGCGATCAGCCGCAGCGTCGTGGTTTTGCCGCAGCCCGAGGGGCCTAACAGGCAGATAAGCTGCCCGTGATCGATCCGCAGCGAGACATTATCGACCACCGCAAGCGATCCAAATCGCTTGGTCAGGCCGCGCAAATCAACGGACGCCAATCAAGTTCCTCCCCATATCTTTTTGCGCGTATTCCGGTCGCAAGTCCGGAATACCCGCCCGGCTTTTGCCGATCAGTATAAGCATTAAAAATGACGCGCCGAAAAGGCTTGGGCTACCCTCATGCACTTACACTTTCGCCGAGCCACTCGATCGCGGCTTCGGTGCCGCCCTTGCCGTGCGGGATATCAAGCGCGTTGAGGCCGACTTCGATGACGCCCAAGGTACCCAGAATCATCGGCGCGTTGACGTGCCCCATATGGGCGATCCGGAACGCCTGGCCTGCGAGTTCGCCAATTCCGACGCCGAGCACCACGCCGCATTTCTCCTTGCAATAGCGCTGCAGCGCGACCGGATCGTGGCCGCCTCCCATCACAACTGTCGTGACCGTATCCGACCGCTCGCCAGGCTCGGCGATATTGAAGCCGAGTACCTGGCCTTCGGCCCAGACCGCGACCGCGCGGCGAACCGCTTCGGCCAGCAGGCGATGGCGCAGGAACACGTTCTCGAGTTGTTCGTCGAACAGCATGTCGATCGCCTGACGCAGCGCGAACAACAGGTGAACCGGCGCGGTGCCGGCATATTTCCGGTAGTGCTCGGCGCCTTCGCGTTCGGTCCAGTCCCAATAGGGCGTCCGCAGTCCGGCCGTTTTATGCACCCCGCGGGCGCGGTCGTTGGCGGCGACGAAGCCCAGGCCCGGCGGCGCCATCAGGCCCTTTTGCGAGCCGGACATGGCGACATCGATGCCCCACGCATCCATCTCGAACGGCATGCAGCCGAGGGAGGCGACCGCATCGACCATGAACAGCGCCGGGTGACCAGCGGCCTTGATCGCCTTGCCGATGGCTTCGATGTCGTTGATGGCGCCCGAGGCGGTATCGACCTGCACCGCCAGGATCGCCTTGATCTTGTGTTCCTTGTCTTGCCGCAGGCGTGCTTCGACCTCATTGGGGCGTATCGCGCGGCGCCAGTCGCCCTTCAGCACTTCGACGTCGGCGCCCATGGCGGCGGCGGCGTTGCCCCAGCCGATGGCAAACCGGCCGCTTTCCAGCACCAGAACCTTGTCGCCGCGCGACAGCACGTTGCTGAGCGCAGCTTCCCAGGCGCCGTGGCCATTGGCGATGTAGATGTAGGAGTGGCTTTTGGTGGCAAACAACCGGCTGAGATCGCGCAGCAGGCTGTCGGTCATATCGACCATGGTGTCGGAATAGATGTCCAGCGCGGGACGATGCATCGCCCGCAGCACTTCGTCGGGCATGGTGGTGGGCCCGGGGATCGCCAGAAATTCCCGGCCCGCGCGAACGACCATTGTTACGTTTCCTTTTTGTTGTGGCAGGCCATGCTGGCACGACCCGGCGCGGAATCAAAGCGCATCAGATGCATGAGGGGGATTAAGGGATTGCCAAGAAAAGCATCTATCGTCTGGTCTCGCGGCAGCCCGCGGCTTCGGCGTCCTCGACCGAACAGAACCAGCGCGTGCCCTTGCTGATGTGCATCTCGATCTTCGCATACCAGCGGCTGGTGGGTTTATGATAGATGCATTCGCCTGATCGGTTGACGTTGCCCTTGATGGTGCAGTCGGGCGAGGGAGCGACCGGTCCCGAGGCCGACGCCAGCAGGATCGCGTTGGCATTGTCCGGCGGCTTGGCGGCCCCGAGAATGGTTGTCTTTTTGTTGCGGACGCGCCAGTCCCACGGCGCGATGAACGCGCCCTGCCACATGCCGGCCTTGGCCTCGCGCGCCTCTTTTTCATCGGCCTCGTAATCACGCGAAACCCGCGTAAAGGCCAGCGCCCATCCGTTTTTCACCATCCATTTCTGAATGTCCTCGCCGTCGACCTCGCACCTGGCCACCGTGCGGCCGCGGCGATCGATGGTCTGGCGCACGTGACAGGTCCAGGTCTTGTTGTCGGCATGCTTGATGAGTTCGTCGCGCGCGGCGACGCCGCAGCTCCAGCGCTCGCCTTTATGGTTGAGGCAAAGCTGATCGACCGAGGGTGCATCGATCCCGCCAAGACGGATTCGGGTATTGCCGATCTGGATATGGTCGCCTTCGCGGATTTTGGGGATCCCGGTGATGTCGGCGGCTTCGGCCATTGCCGGCAGCAAAAACAGGGAAAACACAATTAAGAATTTCATCAGCATGCAAAAAGGCCGTCTTCAATGTGGGCTTGTATCACCAGACGTCCGGATTGTGATGCGGATTTGGCCGGTGTACCAGCGCTTGAGGGTCCAATAGCCTTCAACTCTACGCTACCGTCATTGCGGGCCAACAGGTCGACGCCAACGGGTCGCGCAATGACAACTGGAGCTCAGGCTCCAGCCGCCGCCCGCATCATGGCCCGGCGCGCCAGCGCAAGGCCCATCAGCACGAACGCCGAGGTGACCTCGGGGCCGCCGACCAAAATCCGCGTCGGTGTCTTCATCTTGTTCCACTCATAGGCCTTGAACGGTCCGCGCCGGCCGCCTTCGCCGAGATGGCTGACGATGCAATGCAGGGCCGGGGTGAAGCTCGCGCTATCGGCGCCGAGATGACCCAGGGCGATCAGCGCCAGCGCCGCATCGAACACGTTCATCTCACCCGCGATCAGCTCGGTCTGCACATAGGCCAGCACCTTACCCCGGATGAAATCGAATGCGCCGTCGGGATCGATCGCCCGCTGCGCCGCCGGCGGCAGCGCGGTGAAGGCTGCGTAGCAACGGCCGAAATAGGCGCAATAAAGCTCCGGCAAATAATAGATATGCGACCGCGGATTGGTGAACGCGCCGCTCAAGGCCAGGCGTTTTTGAAAGCCGATGATGCGATGAACGATGTCCAGCCGCTGCGGGGTCTCGATGATTTTCCATCGGCTTAAGTTGCGGAAACTGACCTCGAGGATGTCGAGATTGAGCGTCGGATCGAGATCGTTGCCGAACGGGCGTTCGCCGGCGAGATTGTCGATCCAGGTGACGACGCCGCCTTCGTAATCGATGTTGTCATTGAGCGGCACCGTCACCCGCGGCTCGTTGGCGCCGCCGCCGACCTGGTAGCCGGCATAGAAGTCGAGCAGCGGCTGCGTCAGCATCGGGTCGGTTGAGCCGGCCTGCGTCGCCGCCGAGAAGGCGCAGGCCGTGGTATCGCAATCCGGAACGTAGACGCCGAAGCCGAGATCCTGCTTGATCTGCGCGAAGAACCGGCTGAAGCGCGGATGCGGCAGCCGCGCAAGCGCGGTGACCACGCTGAAGGTACCGCCGTCCTGCGAGCGCACGTCCTCCCGGCTGGTGGCGAGGCAGAAATCGACCATGTCCGATATCGCGCGGCGCGCCGCCCCGGTTTGATCCGGCGAGGCCAGGCCGGTCTCGACAAAACCCAGCAGCGCCTCGGTGAAAAACGCGTCGTAATAGGCGGAGCGATGGCGGATCTGCACCGGCTCCCACATCGGTTCGGCGATGCCGGTCCAGGGTGGATTGATCAGGGCGCGCACCGGCGAGCGCGCAATGAAGACCCGCGCCAGGTTGAACAGCAGCGTCGAATTCTTGTAGCCGCGCGAATTCAGCCCGGTCAGCGCCATCAGCAATTCGCGGCCGCCGAAATCGGCGTCGCCGATCAGGTTGAAGGCGGCGTAGGTCGGAATGAAACCGTTGCTGCCGAACGATCGCAGCAGATGCGCCCCGCACTTGCGAATAATAGCTTCGATCTCGCCAAGGCCAGGCGCGCGCTCGGGGGTTGGCGCGGGTTTCGGGCTGGGATGGGCTAGATCGATGGTGTCCAGCAGCTCCGCGACCGGCTGGCCGATGGCGGCCCAGTCAGGAGTTTCGTCGTCGCGCGCCCGGATCAGCGCTTCGCGCAGGCGCTGCAGGCGCGGCTCGTCGCATAACTCGGCAAGCCCGGTCCGCCGCAGCAGCGGGCGCAGGGCCGGATTGCCCAGCGCGGTCCGATAGAACCTGCCGAGATGCGGGTCGCCGCCGTTCTGCTTCAGAAGCAGGGGATCGCAGACGTCGTAGAGCGACGGGCCATCCTTCCGGGCCGTCAACGCGCGGTAGGCGGCCCCGGCAAAATGCTGAAAATTCATTGAGCGGCTGCCGCCCGTCTCCTCCGAACCTGCAAGTCCTTGAAAAACTACACGGATCGGTGGGAAATACAAATGTGACGGAGATCACATAAAAACAGGTGAATTCGCCGGCACTCTTACCGCTGCAGGGAGTTAGGTTTCGACGGCGGGCTGCATAGCCCTATTCGCCAAACGAGGCCGCAAATACGTCAGTAAGGTTGCCGGATATAGAGAGGCAGGTTAAGCGTTTGATTATTGCGGTGCCGCAAATTGAGCATAATTGGACGGCACACCGTCCGGCACCCCCTCAAACCCCAAATGGCGTCGGCGCGACTAACTTGCGCGCCTTTTGCGACGACCAGGAATGAACCGCGATGAATGTAACGCAGCTTCGCATCTCCCGCCGCTCGATCGCCGTTGCCGCCGCTATGGTCGGCATGGTGTCGCTGGCGATCGGCGCCCACGCCGCGCTGAACAAGCGCGCCCTGGATGCGGTTAAGGCGATCGCAACCGAGCAGAACGGCGAGGCTGTGAAGCGGGCTTCGCGGATCGCGTTGGTGATCGGCAACGGTCATTATCCCGACGCCAACGCGCCGCTGACCCAGCCGATCAACGATGCGCGGGCCCTGACCGCTGCGCTGCGGAGCAACGGTTTCGACGTCGATGTGGTGGAAGACGCCAGCAAGGACGACATGAACCGTGCGGTCAATCGTCTGCAATCGAAGATCAAGCCCGATTCCGTGGTGATGCTGTTTTTCGGCGGCTATGGCGTTCAGGTCGGCCGCGAGAGCTATATGATCCCGGTCGATGCCGCGATCTGGAAGGAAGCCGACGTGCGCCGCGACGGGCTCAGCATTGAACAGGTTCTGGACGTGATGAAGGAGCAGGGCGCCCGCACCAAGCTCGTCGTCATCGACGCATCGCGGCGCAATCCCTACGAGCGCCGGTTCCGCGCCTTCTCCCACGGGCTGGCGCCGATCAGCGCGCCCGATAATGCGCTGATCCTGACCTCGGCCACGCCGGGCAAGGTCGCGGACGATTCGAACGGCGCCCACAGCGTGCTGATGGCCGAACTGCTCGGCAACCTCAATGCCAGGGAAGCGGACAAGGAAACGGATAAGCCGGCGGGTGTCGAGACCGTTTTCAACAAGACCCGCGCTGCGATTTCCCGCGCCTCCGACGGCGAGCAGGTTCCGTCGGTGTCGTCGTCGCTGCTGGAAGACGTTCGTTTTGGAGCGGACGAAAACGCCGGCAGCTAGCCATTCGTCGTCGCTGCTACCTCGGCGGCCGCAGTTCGCCGGTGAACCAGCCAACGGCATCGGATTCCATTGGATCCGACGCGATCGCGATCTGTTCGACGTTGTCGCATTTGGCGCAGTCGAACGTGCGAAGTTCAAATCCTCTGGGCCCCGGCGCGATGCGCGCAAGCTTCATGCGCGTTCGGCATTTCGGGCAGCGGAGTTGCTCAAGTGCGAGCAGCGGGATTGCGGCTGGGTAAACGGTCATTGCATTCCTCCCTGAATCAGGCGGGAGCGCAAAACTCTCGGTCACCGTTAGATACCGAAGAAAGCGGTGATGGGATTAGTAGACTCCCCTTACGTCCGGAAGTCGACTTAAGAAACATTAATTCGGCGAGGCCGTTTTGCGGCTTATTTCGGGTCGGCGCTCGCGGTCACCGGCCTGACCGGATCGCCTTCGCGCAGCAGCGCGCCGGCGCGCGCTACCACGATATCGCCTTCCTGCAATCCGTCGCGGATTTCGACCTGGCCTGCGGACATCAGTCCGACTTCGACGCGCTTGGTCTCGACGCGCTGCCGCCGCACCACCTGAACCACGGTACCGGCGGTGCCATAGAGCACGGCGGTGAGCGGGACCGACACGCCGCAGCTTTGACCGGTCTTGATCTGCGCCCGTCCTGACGCGTTCACCAGCAGGCGCCGGTTCGTCATCACAGAGATAACGGCCCGGCCCAGCTGGCTGTTGGGTTCGATCGTCGGCGCGATCAGGCGAACCTTGCCCTCGACCTCGCCGACGCCGATGATCTTGATGCTGGCGGGCTGATTGACTGCCAGTTTTGAGATGTCCTGGGTCGGGACCTGGCCAACCAGATCGAATTCGGATCGTGCGATGATGGAAAACAGCGCTTCGCCCTTGGCCGAGGCCACCGCGCCGATGACAGCCGAGGAAGAGGAGATCAGCCCGGCCACCGGGGCCCGGACCACAGTCGCGCCGCCTTCGGGAAGGCTGAGCCGGGCGAGCGGTTGACCCGATGTCACGGTGTCTCCGGCCTCGGCCAGGATTTCCGCGACCTTAAGGCCCGGCCGCTCGGGGCGAACGGCGGTCTCCTCCCTTGGAATGACGATGCCGGAAACCTCGACGATGTTGGCGAAGCAGGATTTTGCGGCTTTGAGCACGGTGACCGCCGCGCCCTTGGGCGCATCGGGCTCCTCGGCGGCGGCAAGGCATTGCTGCGAGGCCAGCGTGAGCAGCCCGGCCATCACAGGGGTCAATAGCATCCGCGAAAGGGCGCGCGCGGGGAAATGGCTCATCGGCAATTCATTCCGGTTTCCTTTGTCGTCCCTGCGAACGCAAGGCGCCCATACGCCGTGTGCTATCGGCCTGGGCGCTGAAAGGCGACGCCTTTCGTAATTATCGCACCGGTGGTATGAGTCCCTTGCTTTCGCAGGGACGACGGTGGTTGGTCTGGGTAGCAATATCAGAATATCCGGACACTTCCGGCGCGCCTCCAGGCTTTTACCCCAAAATACCCCCGCGCGCGGGCGCGGATTTGAAGCTATAATCCGCCCTCGAATAGAGCGTGTGAATATATATCCGGCCTCATCCTGAGGAGCGCGCTCTTGCGCGCGTCTCGAAGGATGGCCGCGAGTCCATACGTTCGGTCCATCCTTCGAGACGCTTGCTTCGCAAGCTCCTCAGGATGAGGTCAGTGTTTCTTCACAGGCTGGTACGCCGACGATCCAGTATTTCGAGGCGTCCGTGATTGGTCCGAAAAGTCGCGGCGTGCTGGATATCGCGCTTTCACGGGGTATATGACAACCAGGAAAGGAGAAAGAAGAAGCCTACCCCGCCCTCACAGCCTTCTTGCGATAGGCAAGATGCACGGCGCAATTGCACCCCGGCGGATGCGCTGCCAGTTCATTGGATGCGACATCGTTGGCGGGGACAGTGGATGCCGGCGCCAGCGTCGGCATCGCTTCTTTCACGCGGCGATCCTGAACCGACTGATCCTGCGCCGGGATGTAATTCAAGACCGGCGCCAGCCAGCGCTCGGCTTCCGCCACGCTCCAGCCCTTGCGCGCGGCATAGTCCTCGACCTGGTCGCGCTCGATCTTGCCGACGCCGAAATAAAAGCTTTCGGGATGGCTGAAATAAAGTCCGGATACCGACGAGCCCGGCCACATCGCGTAATTTTCCGTGAGCTTCACGCCGGCGGTGTTCTCGGCATCGAGCAAGTTAAACAGCGTCGCCTTTTCGGTGTGATCGGGCTGCGCGGGATAGCCGGGCGCGGGGCGTATGCCCTGGTATTGTTCAAGGATGAGTTGATCGGGCGAAAGCGCTTCGTCCGGCGCA
>Ga0208984_1000034_pt1 | contig 16236 bp, 23 predicted proteins | sample MedBloCAOM3_M3_FD_187851 | JGI IMG/M metagenome (GOLD analysis project Ga0208984, IMG submission 187851) | Forest soil microbial communities from El Dorado National Forest, California, USA - Mediterranean Blodgett CA OM3_M3 (SPAdes) (version 2) | ecosystem: Environmental > Terrestrial > Soil >... | reverse complement strand
ATTCAGTTTCCCTTTCGGACCCTCGACCGACACCGCACCCGCGTTGTCGATGTTGATTTTGACCTTGTCGGGGATCTCGACCGCTTTGTTTCCGATTCGTGACATAAATTACCAAATGTAAGCGAGCAATTCGCCGCCAACTTTTTGCTTCTTCGCTTCGCGGCCCGACATGACGCCGCGTGATGTGGAAAGAATCGCCACGCCCATTCCGCCAAGGACGCGCGGAATTTCATCGGCGCCAACGTAACGTCGTAACCCTGGCCGGCTCACGCGTTTCAACCCCGTGATCGCGCTGGAACGGTCGACCAATTTATTCGTGATTTTTATCCGCGGATGCGCCGCTTTCGTGTCGACCTCGTAATCGGTGATGTAGCCTTCGTCTTTCAAAATGCGAACGATCTCAGCCTTGATCTTCGAGTACGGAACGAAGATGTCGATCTTCTGCGCGTGCGTGCCATTGCGCACCCGTGCCAAAAGATCAGCGATGGGATCTGTAACTGTACTCATGAAGTTGAAGCGGTTTGCGCGGCCGGTTTCTTCGCCCGATCACTGAACGGCATTCCCATTTCGCTCAAAAGCGATTTGGCTTCTTCGTTCGTCCGCGCGGTGGTCACGATTGTAACATCAAATCCGATGTTGCGCTTGACTTTATCGAGCTCAACCTCGGGAAAAATCGACTGGTCGGAAACGCCCAGTGTGTAATTGCCATGGCCGTCGAAACAGCGCGGTGAAACACCACGAAAATCGCGAATGCGCGGCAACGCGGCTTTGATCAGACGCTCGAGAAATTCATACATGCGCTCGCCGCGCAATGTCACCTTGGCGCCGATCGCCTGCTCTTTGCGCAACTTAAAATTCGCGATGCTTTTTTTGGCCCGCGTTTCCGCCGCGCGCTGACCGGTGATCAACGCCAGTTCGGTCTTCGCATCTTCCAATGCCTGCTTCACGTCGGCCTGTGAGCCGACCGAGGTGTTAATCACGACCTTCTCCACCTTTGGGACCTCGTGCAGGTTCCTGTAGCCGTGCTGCTTCTGCAACGCCGGCATGACGCGCTCCTTGTAATCTTTGTAAAATTCGTTTTCCATTTTACGCCGCTTTTTTCTCAGCCTTTTTTGCCGCCTTCTTTTCTTTCTTCGCCGCCTTGTCAGCTTTCTTCTCCCGCTCGATCAACTTCACATTCGAGATATGAATTGGACCTTCGCGCTCCGCGATCTTGCCGCTCGGATTGTCCTGCGACTTGCGGAGATGCTTCTTGATAATCCGCACACCTTCTATCAACACGCGCTGCTTCTTCGGCAATACTTCCAATACCTTGCCCGACGAACCGCGGAAATTTCCGGTGATGACCTCGACCTGATCGCCCTTCTTTACGTGAAACGTGATCCGGTTCATAAAACTTCAGGGGCGAGCGACACGATTTTCATGAAGTTGCGCTCGCGCAATTCGCGCGCGACTGGTCCGAAAATGCGCGTGCCGCGCGGGTTTAAATCCTTATCGATGATGACGATAGCGTTATTATCGAAACGCAGGAGCGAACCGTCGTCGCGCTTGATGGGCTGCTTCGTGCGCACCAAAACCGCGCGAACGACTTCACCTTTCTTGACCGTGCCAGTGGCACTCGCTTCTTTCACGTTCGCCGTGATCACGTCACCGATCCCGGCATAGAGCGTGGCTTTGCCGATAACGCCGATCATCGTCGCCATGCGCGCTCCGGTGTTGTCCGCCACATCCAGTCTGGATCGAATTTGTACCATAAGATCGACAATTTATTCGCGAATGATTTCCGAGTTACTTTTTCAGCACTTCCACCAGGCGCCACCGCTTCAGTTTACTGAGCGGCCGTGTCTCCATGATGCGGACGTGGTCGCCGGTCTTGGCCTTATTCTCCTCATCGTGCGCGTAAAATTTCCGCTGTTGCTTCACGATCTTGCCGAATTTGGGATGGGGCACGCGCGTCGTCGTGCGCACGACGATCGTCTTGTTCATGCTGCTTGAAACGACCTCGCCAACACGTGTCTTGCGCGTAGCGCGACCGGCCGCGAGCACAGCGGGCGGCAGTGGCGGTGGTTGGGCAGTTGATGCTTGTTCGACCATAAAATTATGTCTTCGCCGATACGGTTGCGTCTTTCGCGCGTTTCGAGAGAACAGTTTCAATTCGCGCCACATCGCGACGCAACAAACGCAACCGGCTCGGTTGTTCGAGCTGGCCGCTCTGCTGTTGCAAACGCAAATGCAAACTCTCCTGGCGCAGGTCGCGCTTCTTCGTCAAAAGCTCGTCCGTGCTCATCTCAATGATTTCTTTGATCTTCATGTTTCGTTAGGCCGCCGCCACGTGGTGCCGGCTCAAAAACTTCGTGCGCACCGGCAACTTGTCGGCCGCCAGGCGCAATGATTCGCGCGCGACCGACTCCGGCACACCGTCGAGCTCGAACAAAATATTTCCGGGCTTCACGGTCGCGACCCAGTACTCGGGTTGTCCTTTCCCTTTGCCCATTCGCGTCTCCGGCGGGCGCGATGTCACCGATTTGTCCGGAAAAATCCGGATCCACAATTTGCCTTTTCGCTTCATGTTGCGAGTTAACGCCACGCGCGCGGCTTCGATCTGGGTATTCGTGATCCAGGCGCGCTCGAGCGTTTGTAGACCGAACTCGCCGAAATCGATTCTGAGATTGCGCGACGCCGTCCCTTTGCGGCTTCCCCGCTGGGACTTGCGATACTTTACGCGTTTGGGCATCAATGGCATAAAAATTCTCCTGAAACTTCTGCGAGCTTTAGCCGCCCCGCTCTATCGGGGCGTCGGTCCACCCGGCGATCCCGCAGGCGCGGGACCGTGGCTACATCATTTTTTTTCGCGAATAACATTTAGCGTAGTTTCTAAACTTCGACTGGTTGCGGAGGGCGCGGAGGCGCGGACGCGGCCGGTTGTTCCGGCGGCGTTTCCTCTTTCTTACACATCCAACATTTCACGCCGATCTTTCCATAAACCGTGTTCGCTTCCGCAAATCCATAGTCGATGGCGGTGCGCAAAGTATGCAGCGGAACTTTACCTTCGCGGTACCACTCCGAGCGCGAAATCTCCGCGCCGTTCAAACGACCCGAACAGCGCAAACGGATTCCTTCTGCGCCAAAATCCATCGCCACCTGCACGGCTTTCTTCATGGCCCGGCGATACGCAATGCGGCGTTCGATTTGCAGCGCGACGTTTTCCGCGACCAATTGCGCATCGAGCTCAGGCGTCTTGATTTCCTGGATGTCGATCTTGATCTGTTTGCCCTGCGCCATCTTCGAAATCTCTTCCGTCATCTTCTCGATCTCGGCGCCTTTGCGCCCGATGACAATGCCAGGACGGGCCGTGTGGATCGTCACGCGGATTGAGTTCCACGCGCGTTCGATCACGATTTTCGCGACCGCGGCGAACTGCAGCTTCTTCTTCACGTAAGCGCGAATCTCCAGGTCGCTGTGCAGAAACGCGGGCAGTTCCTGAGGCGACGCGTACCAGCGCGAACGCCAGTCGCGGTTCACACCGAGACGAAAACCAATTGGATTAACTTTCTGTCCCATAAAAATTTATTTCTTCGCTTTTTTCGCCGCCTTCTTTGCTTTCGGCTTCTCTGCCGTCGTGGTCGATCCTTCCCCGCCTTTCCCTTCCTGCTTGGCGGCTTTCTCTTCCTGCTTCTTCTTGGCTTTTCGCGTCTCACGCGTTTCGATTGCAATCTCGTCGCTCAAAACGATGCGAATGTGACTGGTCCGCTTCAAAATGCGCGAGCCACTTCCGCGCGCACGTGCCATCATCCGCTTCATGGTCGGGCCTTCGCCCACCACCGCTTCCTTCACGACCAGGCCGTCCACGCGCAGGTTCGCGTTGTTCTCGGCATTCGCGACCGCGCTCTTCAGCGTCTTGCTAATGAGAAACGCCGCCTTCTTCGGGGTGAAAGCGAGCAGGTCGAGCGCTGCCGAAACCGGCAGTCCCTGAATCTCGCGCGTGACTTCGCGCACCTTGAATGGCGAAATCCGCGCATACCGATATATCGATCTAACTTCCATCTATTTTAAGGTCACACTCTGCTTGGCATCCACCTGGAGGCGATCACCAACTTTTATCTTTTCTTTTCCAGAATCCATCTCTTGAATCACCGCGCCGCAAATCCGCTGCCGAACGTCAACCACCCGCAGCGTCGCGACCTTCTTGTCGCCGCGCATCACACGCAACGGCATTCCAATTTTCACGCCCTGCTTCTCGCCGATGTTCCCAACCACGAACGACCATTCGTCCTTCACACTAATCACGCTGCCGTCCATCAAACTCGGCTGCGCCGATTGCGGAGGAGTCCTGGTCGATCTTGTTGCGAGCTCGTTGGTCCTGCGCAATTGCGTTTCCATATCCATCCGCGCCTGCGGGTCGCCACCCTGCGATGTTTTCAAATACCGCAACATCGATTCGTTTAGCCGCAACATTTGATCGCGAAACTCATCGCGATCCTTGTGCGCGAGCTGCAAATCGCTCACCGCCGTCAACAAACGTTGCTCGAGTTTCGCTCGATCCTTGTTGGCCGACTCCAAGCCCAGCGCTTCCATGCGAAGCTCAAGGTCGGAATACTTGCGGCGAAACAATTCCGCTTCGGCGTTCGATTCCGCCAGGCTCGTCGCCAAAGTCTTGACCGATTCCTGTTGGATCGACAATTGCCGGCGCAGCTCTTCATCCTGCGCGAGCAAGGCCGCCGCCGTCATCCCGCCATCGCCGTATTCCATGTTTTCAATTTTGGATTCTGACAAAGAACTATTTCCCTCTGCCGCCAGCCCTCGAGCCAGCGTTACGCAGCCCACTAAAACAATTGCCGATTTCAGATTTAAGATTTCAGATTTGAAAAAGTGGCGGCTGCGCCGCGCCCAATTCAATCTGCAATCTGCAATCTTCAATCTGTAATTCCCATTATTTCGTCACCTTCGCCGTGTGCGAACCGTGTTTCTTGAACACACGCGTCGGCGAAAATTCACCGAGCTTGTGGCCAACCATGTTCTCGGTCACGAACACGGATTGAAAAGTCTTTCCGTTGTGAACCAAAAACGTGTGACCGACAAAATCCGGCGTCACCATCGAGCGGCGCGACCAGGTCTTGATCGGTTTCTTTCCGCCCGAACTATTCGCCTTGTCGATCTTTTCCAGGAGATGCGACTCAACGAAGGGTCCTTTTTTCAATGATCTCGACATAAAAATCAAATTTAATTCTGAATCTGGAAACCACGAATCCAGGAAAAGCATTTTGGTTTTTCCTGTAGTTCCGTTTGCATTCTCCAAAAAATTCCTGGCTTCTTGGTTTCTAGATTATTGTTTCTTCTTGGATTTTCTGCGTTCCAAAATGAAGCGGTCGCTTGGTTTGTGTTTCGTGCGCGTCTTAAATCCTTTGGCCAGCTGTCCCCACGGACTGACCGGATGATGCCGGCCACCGCCGCCCTTCGATTTGCCCTGACCACCGCCCATCGGGTGATCGATCGGGTTCATGGCCATGCCGCGCACATGCGATCGCCGGCCTTTCCATCGTGTGCGTCCCGCTTTGCCGCTCGACACGTTCATGTGATCGACATTTCCGACTTGGCCGATCGTGGCGTAGGCGTTCTCGTGAATGCGGCGGATTTCACCGGAGGGCATTTTCACCAGCGCATAACCGCCTTCGAGGTTGTTCAAAATTGCCTGTTGCCCGGCGCTGCGCGCGACCTGTCCGCCGCGTCCCGGCATCAACTCGATGTTATGAATGTTTGTGCCGAGCGGAATGGCGCGCAGTGGCAGCGCGTTGCCAAGGTCCGGTGCGACATTGTCGCCGGCGGCGACTCTCGATCCCACGTGTAATCCGTCCGGCGCGAGGATGTAGCTCATTTCGCCGTCCGCATATTTAATAAGAGCAATCCGGGCAGAGCGGTTTGGATCGTACTCAATGCCGACGACTTCCGCGGCGACATCGTGCTTGCGGCGCTTGAAATCGACCTTGCGATATTTCTGTTTGTGACCACCGCCGATGTGGCGCGCGGTCATCCGGCCGTTGTTATTACGGCCGCCCGACCTTTTCTTTACCTCAACCAAGCTCTTGTGCGGTGTCCACCTCGTCAGCTCCTCAAAAGCGGGAAGCGACTTGAAGCGCTGGGGCGGCGTAAGTGGGCGAAAACTCTTGAGTGCCATATCAGTTTGTCATTCCGAGCGGAGTCGAGGAATCTCTCAAATTATCCTCCGCGTGGCTTGCCCTCGATGAAATGTGAGATCCTTCGCGTTCGCTCAGGATGACACGGTCATCAGGAATGGTTGAAGCGCAGTGGCTCATACTAAATCGATCTTCTCGCCTTCCTTCAATGTCACGATCGCTTTTTTCCAATGCGCTTTGCGGCCGTAATCGGCGCGGCGTTCGCGTTTCTTTTTGCCCGCGTAATTGCAGGTGTTAACATCAACAACTTTCTTTTGGAACATGCGTTCGATCGCGTTCTTGATCTGGATCTTGTTGGCGCGCGGACTCACGCGGAAGACGTACTTGTTGTGCTTCTCGCTCAGCAAAGATGATTTCTCGGTCAGCGACGCGGTCTTAATTATGTCGTAGAGCTCGTTCATTGTGTTCTCTCGGCTAATTTTTCGAGCGCTTTCGGCGTCACCAAAATTTTCTCGCAGGCGAGCAATTGCTCCGTATTCACGTCCGACGCAGTCGCGAGCGTGACCGGTTTGACGTTGCGCGCGGATTTCTGCGTCTTCTCGTCGAACGAATCGCTGATCAGCAAAACTTTTCGCGCGTCCGTCGCCTTCTTCACAAGATCAATAAACGATTTTGTCTTGATCTCGTTGACGGCGAACTTGTCGACCGTGAGGACGTCACCCGCCGCAATTCGCTCACTCAATGCTTTGCGAAACGCGAGACGGCGAAGTGTCTTGGAAACTTTCTTGGAGTAATCCCGCGGCTTCGGTCCGAAGACGACACCACCACCGCGCCAGATTGGCGAGGATGCGTAGCCGGCGCGAGCGCGCCCGGTCCCCTTTTGCCGCCACGGTTTCGCGCCCGACAAATCGACTTCCGCTTTCGTTTTTGTGTTCGCAGTCCCGGAACGACGCGCCGCGCGCATCGCCACGACCACGTCGTGAACGGCTTGCGTGCCGCGTCCGCCTTCGATCATGTCGATCTTAGCTTCCTTGGCTGCTGCCTTTGTTAAAACCTTCGCGCTCATTTCTCAGCCCTCGCCTCCTGTTTTGGAGCTGCGTCTTTTGCCTTCTCGGCAGCGGCTTCCGGTTTCTTGGCTTTTGACTCGGCTTTTTTGCCGTGCGCTTGAGGTTTGCTCGCTTGCGCAGCGGGATTCTTGATTGCCGGACGAACGACGACATAACTGCCGTTCGATCCGGGAACGGCGCCGCTGATCAAAATAACCTTCTCAGATTCGCGCACCTGCATGACCTGCAAATTCTGCACGGTCACGCGTTCGTCGCCGAGGTGACCGGGCATGCCCATGTTTTTCCAAATGCGCCCAGGCGTTGAACGATATCCGACCGCGCCGTTGCGGCGATGTGTCTTCGAACCGTGGGCCGCGCCTTGTCCATGAAAGTTATGCTTCTTCATCACACCCTGGAAGCCTTTGCCCTTCGAGCGGCCGGTAACATCGACATAATCGCCCGGCTGAAATTGCGTGACGTTAAGATCGACATCTCCTTCCGGCAGATCGGCACTGAGCCGGAACTCGCGCACAAACTTCTTCGGTTCTGAGCCGGCTTTCTTGAATTCGCCGAGCAACTGTTTCGTGACGCGCGATTCCTTTTGTACGTCAAATCCGACCTGCACGGCCGAATAGCCTTCGTTCTCCGAGGTGAGACGGCGCAACAAAACGTTATCGCCCGCGGCAATCACGGTCACAGGACGCAGGCGACCGTCGGCGTCGTAGACGCTGGTCATGCCAATTTTTTGTCCAAGTAACCCGATGCTCATGTTCGTAACGTCGCAAAGTTTTTAGTCGTGAATCCTTAAATCTTGATGGTGATGTCGACACCGGCGGGCAAGTTCAACTTCTTCAATTCGTCCACCGTTTTCGAAGTTGGCTCGATGATGTCGAGCAAACGCTTGTGCGTGCGGATTTCAAATTGGTCCATCGATTTCTTGTCGACGTGCGGCGACCGGTTGACCGTGAACTTCTCGATCAAAGTCGGCAGCGGAATCGGGCCGGCTACACGCGCACCAGTGCGCTTCGCCGTCTCGACGATGTCGACGGCGGATTGGTCGAGCATTCGGTGATCGAATGCTTTCAAGCGAATGCGTATACGTTGTCCCTCGGCCATAATTATTTCTCTTTCTGGTCGAGGATCGCCGCCACCAGGTTCTGCGGCACTTGTTGGAAATGCGATGGTTCCATCGAATAGCTCGAACGGCCTTTGGAAAGTGAACGAATAGCAGTGGCATAACCAAACAGCTCGGCCAGAGGGACTTCCGCGTGAATGATCGCAAGGTGTCCCCTGCTCTCAATGCTAGTGATGCTGCCGCGCCGCCGGCTCAAGTCGCCGCAGATATCGCCCTGAAATTCTTCCGGAGTGATGTTTTCAACCTTCATGATCGGCTCGAGCAGGATCGGTTTGCCCTGCTTGAAGCCGTCTTTCATCGCGAAGATGGCGGCAAGTTTGAAGGCGAGCTCGTTTGAATCGACCTCGTGGAACGAGCCGTAAACGATGTCGACCTCAACATCGACAACCGGATAGCCGCCGAGCACGCCGTTAAGAACCGCTTCGTCAATGCCCTTCTTGACCGCCGGGATGTATTCGCGCGGGATAACGCCGCCAACAATCTTGTTTTCGACCACGAGACCGGTGCTGCGGCTGCCGGGACGCATGTCGACTTCAACGTGGCCGTACTGACCGCGACCGCCCGATTGCTTGATCAGCTTGCCAACGCCGTGCGCGTTGGTCGTGATCGTTTCACGATAGGCGATCTGCGGTTTGCCGGCGTTGGCATCGACTTTGAATTCGCGAAACATGCGGTCGCGAATAATTTCCAAATGCAACTCGCCCATGCCGGCGATGATTGTCTGGCCCGTATCTTCGTGTGTATAAACGCGGAAGGTCGGATCTTCTTCGGCGAGACGCTGCAGCGCGATCGCCATCTTTTCCTGATCTAATTTCGTCTTTGGCTCAATCGCCATTGAAATAACCGGATCAGGAAACGTCGGCGGCTCCAAAAGGATCGGGTGATCTTCATCACACAAAGTGTCGCCGGTGGTGATGTTCTTAATACCAACGATCGCCGCGATGTCGCCCGAGTAACACGTATCGATGTCTTCGCGCTTATCCGCCTGGATCTGAATCAGACGCGAGATGCGCTCGCGTTTGTTCGTGCGCGGATTGTAAACCGTGTCGCCTTTCGAAAGCGTGCCGGAATAAACGCGGAAGAAAACGAGTTTGCCAACGAACGGATCGCTCCAAAGTTTAAAAGCGAGGGAGCAAAAATTTCCATTATCGTCCGTCGGTGCTTCCATCGGCTCGTGCGTGTCGGGCTCCATTCCTTTGGCCGGCGGAATGTCGAGTGGACTCGGCAGGTAATCGACGACGGCATCGAGCAGATACTGGACGCCTATGTTCTTCAACGCCGAACCGCCGATAACCGGCACAAATTTATTCGCGATCGTTTGCCGACGAATTCCGGCTTTTAGAATCTCCGGCGTAACCGGTTTCTCCTCGAGAACGACATGAGCAACATCGTCGTCGAGATTTGAAATTTGTTCGACCAAATCGTTATACGCCTTGTCGACAAGATCGACATATTCCTTGGGAATATCTGTCACTTCGTATGTCGATCCAAGCTCATCGCTGTCCGAATAAATAATCGCCTTCTTATTGATGACGTCGAGCTGGCCTTTGAGCTGATCTTCTTTGCCGAGCGGCAGCAAGACCGGCCACGCGTTCGCGCCAAGTTTCTTGCGCATGCTGTCGATCGACATGTTAAAGTCAGCGCCGACACGGTCCATCTTGTTGATGAAAGCGAGGCACGGCACGTTGTACTTCGTGGCCTGACGCCAAACCGTTTCCGATTGCGGCTGCACGCCGGCAACGGCGTCAAACACCGCGATCGCGCCATCGAGCACGCGCAACGAACGCTCCACCTCCGCGGTGAAATCAACGTGCCCCGGCGTGTCGATGATGTTGATGCGCTGCTTGATTCCTTCGAAAATCTTGTAAACGCCTTCTTCTTTGCGCTGCGCCCACGCGCAGGTCGTCGCCGCGGAAGTAATCGTAATGCCGCGCTCGCGTTCCTGCTCCATCCAATCGGTCACGGTTGTGCCTTCGTGCACCTCGCCCATCTTGTGGATCATGCCGGTGTAAAACAGGACGCGCTCGGTTATCGTCGTTTTGCCGGCATCGATGTGCGCGGCAATCCCGATGTTGCGCGTCCGCTCGAGCGGGAACTTGCGATTCGGCGAGTTCGGGCCCGCCGATGCCGATTTTTTCTTCTCGAGTGTAGCGGGCATAACTTTACCAGCGGAAGTGCGCAAAGGCACGGTTGGCCTGCGCCATTTTGTGTGTGTCTTCGCGCTTCTTAATCGCGTTGCCCTGACCGGAGGCAGCGTCTTTGATTTCCTGCGCGAGAGCCTGTGCCATCGGCATGCCTTTGCGGTTGTCCGCGTATTGCACGATCCAGCGCATGGCGAGCGAGACTTGTCGCGCCGGCGTGACTTCCATCGGGACCTGATACGTGGCGCCGCCAACGCGACGCGATTTCACTTCGAGGCGCGGGCGCACGTTCTCCAGCGCTTTGTTTAAAACTTCGAGAGGATCGACCGAATCGGAACCTTCACGAGATTTATCGATCGCGGTGTAAACAATCCGTTCCGCGAGCGACTTCTTGCCGCGCTTCATCACGGTGGAAATAAGGCGGGCGACAGCCGGACTCCCGTAACGCGAGTCGAGCCTCTCCTCTTTTTTGTGAACCTTCCGCCGTCGTGACATGGTCGATCTTTCGTTTCAAAAATTATTTCTTCTCCGCTGCGCCTTCCTTCGCCGCAGCTTTCGGGGCGGCTTCCTTGGCGCCACCACCTCCACCACCTCCACCACCTGCGCCGCCTTTCGGACGCTTCGCCCCGTACTTGGACCGACTGCGCCGACGTCCATCGACGCCAAGACTGTCGAGCGTGCCGCGCACAATGTGATAGCGCACACCCGGCAAGTCTTTCACTCGTCCGCCGCGCACGAGCACAATCGAGTGCTCCTGCAGGTTATGCCCTTCGCCCGGAATGTAAGCGATCACTTCCTGGCCGTTCGTCAACCGCACCTTCGCCACTTTCCGTAGGGCGGAATTCGGCTTCTTCGGCGTGCGCGTCATCACCTGCACGCACACACCGCGGCGCTGCGGACAATCGGTCAGCGCCGGTGACTTCGATTTCACCGACACCTTGCGGCGTCCTTTCCGAATAAGCTGATTGATCGTTGGCATTTCTCTAAACAAAGCGCCGCCCGAAACGTAAACTTCAGGCGACAAAAAAAACCGCACCGGCCGCGTATTAAACTGTCACGCGCCTGATGCGGTGAGCGCGAAATATAGAGGGAAAATACGAGGCTGCAAAGAATATTTTGCGCGCGTGCAGCTGCTGTAGGGGAAGCTGCTAGCTTCCCAATCTTTAGCAATCTTTTTTGCTAGGGAAGCTAATAGCTTTCCCTACAGTTTCCAAAATGTTTGAACTTCTCGCACAAGATCGATCCGCCTCAGGGGGAAAGGCGCGACGCGGCCGGCTGACGACGGCGCATGGCGTGATCGACACGCCGGCGTTCATGCCCGTGGGAACGCAAGGCTCGGTCAAGGCGATGAGTCCGCGCGAACTGCGCGAAGTCAACGCACAGATTGTCCTCGGAAACACGTATCACTTGTTCGTGCGACCGGGACTCGAAGTGATCAAACATTTCGGCGGCCTGCACAAGTTCATGAATTGGGATGGGCCAATCCTGACCGACAGCGGCGGTTATCAAATCTTCTCGCTCGCGAAGTTGCGCAAGATCACGGAGGAAGGCGTGCATTTTCAAAATCATGTCGACGGCGCGCCGGCGTTCGTCAGCCCGGAAATCGCGATGGAAATTCAAGCGACGCTCGGGAGCGACATCGCGATGACGCTGGATGAATGCGCGCCGTATCCGTGCGAACGCGAGTACGCAGCGCGCAGTTTGGAAATGACGACGCGTTGGGCGAAAAGATGCAAAGAAGTTGTAGCTGCCGCTGTCCCCGGCGGCAGAACTTCAACACCCCTGCCGCCGGTGACGGCGGCACCTACAACGCGCCAGTTGATTTTCGGAATTATCCAAGGCGCGACGTTTGAAGATCTGCGCAAACAAAGCGCACAGGCGATTGTTGATCTTGATTTTGATGGCTACGCGGTTGGCGGCGTGAGCGTGGGCGAGCCGGAAGAAGAAATGATGCGCGCGGTCGATTCGACTGAGCCGTTTTTGCCACCCGACAAGCCGCGCTACGCCATGGGACTCGGCACGCCGCCGCAATTGCTCGGGATGATCGCACGCGGAATGGACATGTTCGATTGCGTCTTACCGACGCGCCTCGCCCGCAATGGCACCGCGTTCATATCGACCGGAACGTTGAATCTAAAGAATGCCGAGTTCGCGCTCGACAAGCGTCCCATCGAAGAAAGTTGCGAATGCTCAACCTGCCAAGAATTTACACGCGGTTACATTCGCCATCTGATCAAAGCAGAAGAGATTCTCGGACTGCGTTTGATCTCGCTGCACAATTTATTTTTCTATATCGATCTGATGCGGCGAGCCGGCTCGGCAATTGAACAGGGAACGTTTGATCAATTTCGAAAGACGTTCGTTTCCAATTACAATACGAGCCGCAAATGAACACGAATGGCGTCTGGAGGGACACGCGCTGTCGTGTCCCTAACCTTTGGGCGCCGACGGCGCGAACGCCCTCCAGTTCATGTTTATTCGTGTCGATTCGTGCTTAATGGCCGATTAAAGAATTGCAGCGGACGCTTTCGCGTTTAAGCTGCGCTCGCTCAAAATTCTCACATGTTGCACGCCATTCTCGCTCAGGCACAAAGCGCCGCGCCAACCACCGCCGCCGGGAACCCGCTCGCGTCGTTTGTGCCGATCATTTTCATCTTCATTATCATGTATTTCGTTCTGTTCCGGCCGCAGATGCGGCGCCAAAAAGAACAACAGCGATTGGTCGCATCATTGAAGACGGGCGATCGGGTCGTGACCAACGGGGGGATTCACGGTCTGATCTCGAACGTGAAGGAGACTACGGTGATCGTGAAGGTGGCCGACAACGTGAAGATCGAGATGGAGAAATCGGCCGTAACGACGGTAATAAAAGAGAGTTGATGGTTGATAGTTGTTGGAAAGAAAAAGTAAGCCCAAACGCTCGATGCTTTTGTCAATCAACTCTCAACTACTAACTATCAACTTCTGCAAATGAGTCCCGCCCTCACATTTTTTCTCGGCCTTTTCTTGCTGATTCTCTTCGGTTGGTATTTCGCGACCGATTTGGGTCTGCGAAAGCGTCTTCTCGCCACCACGCTGATGTTGCTCCTGGTTGCTTTCAGCATTGCTGAAATCTGGCCGCCGCAGAAGAAAATCGCGCTTGGGTTGGACATTCAAGGCGGTACGTCATTCCTGATCCGCTTAATGGGCGGCGACAAGGAAGTGAACAAAGGAATGCTCGACCAGGCGGTCGAAGTGATTCGCAAACGCGTCGATTATTTCGGCGGCGGTGAACCGGTCATCACCCCGGTAGGGAACGATCGAATCCTCGTGCAGATCCCGGGGCTCGACACGGCTAAGATCCAGGAAGCGCGCGAGCAACTTTCGCGCGTGGCCAAGCTCGAGTTCAGACTCGTTTATCCGGATAACGGCGAAAAACTGAAAGCTATTGACGCCGGTCAGGACGTCATTCCGCCGGATTACCGGATCGAAGTTTACAAGCCGCACGCCGAAGAGAACGAGAAGCCGAGAGAAGAGCGACTACTCGTTAAGAAAAAAGCGGACTTGGGAGGTAACCGCGTTTCCGAATCGCATGCCTATTACGGCAATGAAGGCTGGACAGTGCAGTTGAAGTTCGATAGCGAGGGCGCCAAACAATTCGCCAAGATTACCGAACAATACAAAGGGCATCGCTTCGCCATTGTTCTCGATGGCGTCATTCAATCTGCGCCCGTCATCCGCGACGCCATCTACGGCGGCGACGCGGTCATCACCGGCAAGTTTACGGAAAAGGAAGCGCGCGGATTGTCCAGCGTATTGGAGAACCCGCTGCAGGTACCGGTAAGCATCGAAGAGGAGCGCAGTGTTTCGCCCACTCTCGGTATGGATTCGATCCGCGCGAGCATCAACGCCGGTTTGATGGGACTCGCCATCACGCTGGTGTGCGTGATCATCTATTATAGACTGGCCGGTTTGATCGCCGGTCTCGCCCTGATCATCAATCTGATTTTGTTGATGGGCGCGTTAACGATGTTCCGCTTCGTCCTGACGCTCCCGGGAATTGCCGGCATTATCCTCACCATCGGCCTTTCGGTGGACGCGAGTGTGCTGATCTATGAGCGATTGCGCGAAGAATTGGCCCTGGGCAAAACGCTCAAGGTCGCGGTGCAAACGGCCTATGAAAAAGCGTTCAGCTCGATCTTCGACGCCAACGTCACCACGTTGATCACGGCCGCGATTCTGTTCTGGAAGGCGAGTGGCCCGATCAAGGGCTTCGCGATTTCTCTTACACTCGGCATCCTGGCGTCGCTCTTTACGGCGCTCATTGTCGGGCGAAACGCCTTCGGCTGGCTGGTCGACACTGGCCGCGTTCAAAAGATCAAGATGTTGCATTTGATCTCCTCAAAGAACATCAACTTTCTCAGTAAAGGTTTTCTCGCCTGCATGCTCTCGCTTGCGCTTTTGATCGCGGGAGGCACCGCCTTTTACATCCGCGGCGACAAGAATTTCGGAGTCGATTTTCGCGGCGGCGACTTGGTGACCTTGAGCACGACTCAGGACGTGTCGATCCATCAGGTGCGCGAAACGCTCAAGCCTCTCAATCTGGAGGACGCGCTCATCCAGCAATCGAAACAGGGTGATAAGAATTACATCACGATCCGGTCGCCTTTGAACACAAGCGATAAGATCGAGAAGCAGGTTATCCAATCCCTGCCGAATGCAGCGTTCAAAGTGGAACGCTCAGAGCGCGTCGGCGCTTTGGTGGGCGGCGAGCTGGCCAAGAATTCACTGATCGCTCTCGGCATCGGTATTTTCGGCATCCTCATCTTCGTCACGTTCCGATTCGAGCTCTCTTTCGCGGTGGGCGCGATCGTCGCGCTCTTGCACGACGTGCTCATGACGGTGGGCGTCTTTTCATTGCTCGGTCGCGAGTTGACTCTCACCATGGTCGGCGCCGTGCTGACGATCGCCGGTTATTCCATCAACGACACGATTGTCGTTTACGACCGGATTCGCGAAGGGTTGGCTAGTGGACGCCGCGGTTCCATCGAGCAGATCATGAACGAAAGCATCAACCAGACGCTGAGCCGCACTCTTTTAACCAGCACGGTCACGCTCATTCCAATTCTGTGCCTGTTTTTCTTTGGCGGCGCGGTGCTGCGGGATTTCTCACTCGCCATCATCGTGGGCGTGGTCGTGGGGACCTACTCCTCGATCTTTATCGCCTCGCCTATTGTCCTTTGGTGGAGTCGTGCCCGCCGAGGAGGTAGCGGCGGTTCCTCCTTACGGAAAGAAATCATTCAGAGTAAGAGCGCCGCCAGCCCATCCGTGGCCTCGTAAAAAGGGGACTTATGGACAAGATTTGACGAGGCGGCTACGCCCGGCTAGAGTCCGGCTCGCCGGCTGAACCGGCTAGTTTCCAATCCAGGAGTTGATATAGATGCCAGAAGTGATCGTTCGAAAAGGTGAACCCGTAGATCGTGCGCTAAAGCGGCTTAAGAACAAGCTGGACGCCGAGGGCATTCTCGAAGAAGTGCGCCGCTTGCGCGCTTTTGAAACCCCCAATCAAAAGAGCCGACGTAAAGCCAAAGCGAACGCAAAACGGGGCCGCACCAAGTTTCGATTTAATCCCTAACGCCACGCGTTAGATCGACCTCTACTCCTGCGGCGTTTCGGGAGCGCCCGAGACATTCAATCGCACTCGCAGACGATCCGAAAGCCGAGATCGTTGCACGAAAAGCTCGGAACGTTTGAATTACGCGCGGTCGCTCTCAAGCTCTTAAAGCGCGATTTCCAACTGCCGC